>Ga0209541_10011877_pt1 | contig 13564 bp, 14 predicted proteins | sample RifCSPlowO2_01_FD_184027 | JGI IMG/M metagenome (GOLD analysis project Ga0209541, IMG submission 184027) | Groundwater microbial communities from Rifle, Colorado - Rifle CSP2_plank lowO2_0.1 (SPAdes) (version 2) | ecosystem: Environmental > Aquatic > Deep subsurface > Groundwater | place...
CCTGGAAGAAGCATTAAATGATTTAGATACAAGAGCTGAACAACTGAAAGAAGTTCTAGGAAAAGCAAAATGAAAGCAACAGGACCAACAAGCGAAAGACTGCAGAAATTAATTATTGCAACAAGAAAAACAGCACACAAAGAAAAAGCACCTATATGGAAAAGAATCTCGGAAGAATTAGGAAAACCAACAAGAACAAGAAGAACGGTAAACATAATAAAAATCAATAAGCTAGCAAAGGAAGATGAAACAGTTATTATTCCTGGAAAAGTATTAGGAACAGGGCTATTAGAAAAAAAGATCACCATCGCTGCCTATGAATTCTCTGCAGCAGCAAAGGAAAAAATAAACAAGAAAGGAAAAGCACTAACAATCAAACAACTTCTGCAACAAAACCCAAAGGGCAAGGGTCTCCGCATAATCTGTTAAATATAACAAACTTTTTAAACAAAAAGAAAAAGAAAAGCTTGAAGTGAAACTAGGAAAGATCATAAAAAAAGAAGTGCCGGCAACATGGCTAAAAAGAACTCTTGCGTACGCAATAGATTTCTTTCTTGTAAATCTTTTAGTAACTATTCCATTCAAAGATACACTCAAAGCAAAAGTAGAACAACCTTTCTTCTTTAGTACAGCAACAGACAAGAATCTTATTGCGATAAGCCTCATAACAAGTATTCTTCTCTTTCTTTATTTTGTCATTCTAGAAAAAAAGATACAGCAAACCCTAGGAAAACTTTTACTAGGAATAAAAATAAAAACAAAAGGAAAAGAGATAGCACTCACACCAATACTCATAAGAAATATCAGCAAACCCTTTCCTTTAATATTACTAGTAGACACCGCTTACGCACTCTTCAAAGGAAAACAACAAAGATTATTAGAACTCTTTAGCAAAACAGAAGTCATACAGGAGCAAATAGAACTAAAATGAAAAAAATAACATATATTATCATCATTATCTTTGTCTTGTTTCTTATAAGTTATTTCACTGCAAGCCTCTTGGAAACAAATAAGATAATAAAACAAGAAAAAATTATAGTCATACCGATTAAGGGTATAATCAGTATGGAGCAGCAAGACCTTTTTGGATCGAAACAAGCACATCCAGATAGAATAATAGAAGAGATTCAAAAAGCTGCAAATGATAAATCAGTGCAGGGAATTATTTTTGAAATTAATTCACCAGGTGGCACCGTAGTAGCAAGTCAAGAAATTGCAGAAGCAATAGAAGAACTAAATAAAACAAACTATGCAGTCATAAGAGAAATAGGAACGTCGGGAGGATACTGGATAGCATCAGCAACAGACAAAATTTATGCATCAGAAATGTCAATTACAGGAAGCATTGGCGTATTATCTTCCTACTTGCAGTTTGCAGATCTCTTTGAGAAATATGGAATCACTTATGAAAGAATCGTAGGAGGAGAACACAAAGATCTAGGAAATCCCTATAAAGAATTAAACGAAGAAGAAAAACAAATACTACAGAAAAAAGTAAATCAAGTACACAACTATTTCATAGAGGAAGTAGCAAAGAATAGAAAGATAGAAGTTACAGAAATAAGAAAAATAGCAACAGGTGAATTTTATTTAGGAAAAGAAGCAAAAGAACTTAATTTGATTGATGCATTTGGAAACAAAGAAGAAGCAATCAAAGAAATGAAGACAGAGTTAGGAAAGGAAAGTATTATGGTAATAGAAAAAGAAGAAAAAGAGGGGATCTTAAGTATATTTAGTAAAATATCTGCATTTTATTTTGGAAAGGGGTTTGCATCGGTATTATCAAATGAGAAGTTCTTGGAACAGGAAACAACAATTCAAGTAAGATAAAATTATTCACTAAAATTTTCTTCACGAGGACCACTTTCATAAAATCCTTGGCTCGTCATCTCCATAAGCTCTGCACGATCGTGCATCTCTTGAATCGTACGGGAGCCACAATAGCTTAAACCACTACGAATACCTTTTAATAAACCAAAAATAACTTCTTCAACGGGACCTTTATAGGGAACAAGAGTAGAAATACCTTCAACAAAGACATCCAAGCGTTCACGATATTTTTTCTTGTTCACTAATTCCTGACGTTCATGATTGCTGTCATATGAAGCACTTCCCATATAACGTTTATATCGTTTTCCATCTTTAAAGACAATAAAGCCTGGAGTTTCATCAGTACCGGAAAATAAACTGCCAGACATGATAGAATCAGCACCAGCAGCTAAAGCTTTGGCAACATCGCCAGGATATTTCATGCCACCATCAGTGCACACAGGAATATAATATTTTCTTGCAACAGAAAAAACATCCTGAGTAGCAGTAACTTGTGGGACACCAGCACCAGACATGATGCGTGTAGTGCATACTGGGCTAGGACCAATACCAACCTTCAAACCATCAGCACCAGCTTGAATAAGATCAAAGGCAGCATCGGCAGTGGCAATATTTCCCGCCATGACATCAATAGTAAAATGAGATTTCAATTCTCGTAAGCATTGAAGAGCAAGATCAGAATGACAATGAGCAACATCTAAAACAAGAACATCAGCACCTGCTTTGACAAGAGCTCCTGCTCTCTCTAAAGTATCTTTTACACCTAAAGCAGCACCAACTAATAAGCGTCCTTTAGTATCACGGGAAGCAAAAGGCCAATATTCTAATTTTTTAATATCCTGAGAAGTAATCAATCCTTTCACCATGTCCCCTTCGACAAGAGGAAGTTTCTCAATGCGATGAGTATACAAAAGAGATTTAGCATTCTCTAAGGAGATACCAGGAGGAGCAGTAATAACTTTTTTACGAGGAGTCATTAAAGAAGAAAGAGGTAAAGAAGTATTCTTTTCAAAAAGATAATCTCTGCGTGTAACAAGGCCAACAAAAACTCCTTCATCAAGAAGTAATGCACTATTGATATGTTCACGCTCAAAAATAAGAAGAGCTTCAGAAAGAGGCAAAGAAGAAGAAAGGGAAAGGGGGGATTCAACGACATAACTGGTGCTTCGTTTAACTTTCTTTACTTCTTGAACTTGCTCTTCAATGGTATTAAACTGATGAATGATACCAATACCACCATGACGGGCTAAGGCAATAGCCAATCTGCTTTCCGTCACAGAAGACATATTAGCACTCACTAAAGGGATATTCAAAGAAATATTTTTTGTAAATCGGGTATGAAGTAAGGCTTCAGAACGAGAATGTAAAGGTGTTTTTTTGGGAACAAGTAAAACATCATTGAAGGTCAAGCCCTTTCGCATAAAAGAATCAAAACAAAACTCTCTTTAAAAGAATTATGAAGAAGGAATCTATACAAAGAAGGAAGCAAATAAAAAAGTACAAACAAAATGCGCTGGCGGGGATTTGAACCCCGGTCACAACGTTGGCAACGTCATATACTAACCGCTATACTACCAGCGCCTAAAATTCTAGCAGAAAAAGCCTCTTATAAACATTATGGAAAAAAGAATAAGTATATGCCAGAAGGTTACTTCAATAAGAGCTACATACGTTTATATACTTATATCTAACCACATAAATATGGCAAGATTTGAAAGATCGAGAGGGAGGGAAAGAAATTTTAGAGATGATTCTCCAAGGAGGGATTTCAGACCCAAAAGAAGTTTTGAAAACAGCTCGGGGAGAGATTATTCTAGCAGAAATTTTAGTGATAAGAGAGAGAGAAGACACGAAGTAGAAATGACAAAAGTAGTGTGTTCTTCTTGTGGTGCTGAATGTGAAGTTCCTTTCAAACCAAGTACAAATAAGCCAGTCTATTGCACAAATTGTTTTGCAAAAAAAGAAAGGAATAGTTCTAATGATATTTCAAACAACGATCTTAAGATCATAAATGAGAAACTTGATAAAATATTAAGAGCACTAAAAACAGAATAAAGTATTCTAAGTCCATTAAATAATTAGCTGATCTACATCAAGATCATCTCTCCATATACATATCTAAAATGATATAAAACAAAAAAAGAAACAGAAGATTTATATTGACGAAGGAAATCAAAAAATAAGTGCCCTGGTAGTGTAATCCGGTTAGCACGAAGCCCTGTCGAGGCTTCAATTCGGGTTCAAATCCCGGCCAGGGCGTATCAAAATACAAGAAAGAAAGAGAAACCTTTATATAAGTAACCTCGTTGACATTCTTTAATGGTGCCTTCTTTTACTCAAAATTGTAATATATCAACGAGAAAGAAGGCTCAAAAAACCGGGCCGGTAGCTCAGCTTGGTAGAGCATCTGCCTTTTAAGCAGAGGGTCGCGGGTTCAAATCCTGTCCGGCTCAGATAAATCAAAACAACTACTACAATGGAAGAATTCGACATCACAAAACATATACTGGTGCCGGAACACACCAAATTGAGCGACGAAGAAAAGGAAGAACTCCTGAAAGAATTAAATATTTCTATAAAACAGCTTCCAAGAATACTCTCAAGTGATGCAGCCATCAAGAGTATAGAAATAAAACAAGGAGACATCATAAAAATCAAAAGAAAAAGTTTTGTTACAAAAAAAGAAATAGAATTTTATAGGGTGGTAGTCAGTGGTTAAGCAGTACAAAGCAGTCCTAGAAACCTATTTCAAGGAAAGATCATTTGTGCTTGCCAACATAGAAAGCTTCAACGATTTTATAGACAACCAATTACAGAAGGTAGTGGATGAAACAGAAGATATTATTCCAACAATTATCCCACAAGAAGTGGAAAGTTTTGTGATTAAATTTAAGAAAGTATGGGTGGAAAAACCATCAATCACCGAAGCAGATGGAAGTAAAAGAGATATATACCCTTCTGAAGCACGACTAAGAAACTTAACCTATTGTGCACCAATTTATTTAGAAGTAGCAGCATACGTCGATGATGTTCAAAGAGAAAATTTCACTTGTCTCATTGGTAAAATGCCAATTATGATAAAATCAAAATACTGTCATCTCTACAAAGCAAAGAAAGAAGATCTCATTAATATGGGAGAAGATCCTGATGATATGGGGGCTTATTTCATTATCAATGGAAATGAAAGAGTATTAATCACTGTGGAAGATTTGGCATCAAATAAGCTTTTCATTGAAAAAAAAGAAACGGGAATTAGTGAATATGTTGGAAAACTTTATTCTGAAATGGGAAATTACAGAATACCACATACCATTGAACAATTAAAAGATGGTATCATCTATTTAAGTTTCACAAGATTTAGAAGAGTTCCTTTTGTAGCATTCTTAAAAGCCCTAGGTATGACAAGAGATCAAGATATTCACAAGGCAATAGCAGGAGAAAAAAATTACGATTCCATTTACATTAATCTTTTGGAAGCAGCAGAACTAAAAACAGTAGAAGAAGCACAAGAATATTTGGCAAAAAAAATAGGTGTAGCGCAAACAAAAGAAATTAAGATAGAACGAGTCTCAGAACAATTAGACAAATACCTTCTCCCTCATCTTGGAGATGATCCAGAAAAGAGACTACAAAAAGCATACAATCTCTGTCTTTTAATTAAAAGATTCTTGCAGACAATAGAAGAAGGATTATCTCTACCTGATAAGGACCATTACATGAACAAACGATTAAAATTGCCAGGCTCCTTATTAGAAGATTTATTCAGAACAAACCTAAGAACCCTTGTACAAGATATTCTCTACAACTTTCAAAGACTGGTAAAAAGAGGAAAGTTCCAAAGTATTAAAATTATTATAAGAGATGAACTTCTTACATCAAATATCAACAGTGCAATGGCAACGGGATCATGGACAGGTGGAAGAAAAGGAATCAGCCAAAATATCGATAGAGTCAATATTATTTCAACATATTCACACTTGCAGAGAGTTGCTTCTCTTTTAACAAACACACAAGAAAACTTCGAAGCAAGAGCGCTACATCCAACGATGTGGGGGAAATTATGTCCTATCGAAACACCAGAAGGAACACCTATTGGATTAAGAAAAAACCTTGCATTATTATGTGAAGTATCCCATGAAATGATTGATGAACATAAATTACAAAAAACATTGGAGTCTTGTGGGCTTAAGGCGATATAAAATGACAAACATATACCTCAATGAAAAATATATAGGGACAGTAGAAAATATTAAGGATTTCATCAAACAAATACGCACAGAACGAAGAAAGGGAGTTCTGCACTCTGAACTTAATTTCCACTACGACGAAGAAACAGGAGAGTGTTTTCTAGACACAACAAAGGGAAGAGCACGAAGACCTTTGGTAGTTGTAGAAGGCGGAAAATTAAAACTTACGGAACAACATATTGATGATTTAAAGAAAGGGATTATCAAATGGGAAAAGCTCGTCAAGGATGGTATCATTGAATACCTTGACGCAGCAGAAGAAGAGAATTGTTACATTGCGCTTTACGAAGAAGAACTAACAAATGAACACACACATATAGAGATTGCACCAGTTGCATTGTTAGGATTATGTACAAGTCTTGTCCCTTATACAAACTTTGGAAGTTCTTCCCGTCTCATTAGAGGAAGTAAGATTCAAAGACAGGCTCTTGGTCTCTATGCATCGAACTTCCACTTGAGAAATGATACGGATGTAAATGTTCTGCACTATCCTCAAATTCCTATCACAAAAACAGTTATGCATGATATTTTCGATCATGAAAAACATCCCTTTGGTCAAAATATTGTTCTTGCTATTATGAGTTATGAAGGATACAACATGGACGATGCCATTATCTTAAATAAGGCAAGTGTGCAGCGTGGTTTCGGAAGAAGTACATATTTCAAGCCTTTTACGATTACAGAAATGCGTTATCAAGGAGGACTAGTAGATGAAATTTGCATACCTGAGAAAGATGTCAAAGGATACAAAACAGAAAAAGATTACAGACTATTGGAAGATGATGGAATTATTTACAAAGGTGCAACAGTAGGAGAAGGAGATGTCTTAGTGGGAAGGATAAGTCCTCCTCGTTTCTTGGGAGAATTTGAAGAATTTGGTGTCTCCTCAAGTGTCAAGAGAGAATCCTCAATTAATATTAACAGCAATGAAGAAGGAAAAGTAGACATGGTCTTGTTGACAGAAAACGAAGACGGAAATCGTTTAGTACAAGTTAAAGTTGTTGATCATAGAATACCAGAGGTGGGAGATAAATTTGCTTCAAGACACGGTCAAAAGGGAATTATTGGAACATTAATACCAGAAGAAGATCTTCCTTTCTCAGCATCAGGAATTATACCAGACATTATTTTCTCTCCACATGGTATTCCAAAACGTATGACTATTTCTCATCTCATAGAAGTCCTGGCAGGAAAAGCAGGAGCACTAGCAGGAGAGTATATTGATGGAACTGCTTTTGATGCGATGCCAGAAAAAGAGATTAGAAGAATGCTCAAGAAGATGGGCTTTAGAGATAATGGGTATGAAACATTTTACAATGGGGTCACAGGAAAAGAATACCATGCGCGAATCTTTGTAGGAAACATGTATTACTTAAAATTAAAACATATGGTAGCAAACAAAATGTACGCACGTGCAAGCGGGAAGATACAACTTTTAACAAGACAACCAATTGAAGGGCGTTCACGGGGTGGTGCCTTGCGTATTGGTGAAATGGAAAAGGACTGTTTTGTTGCACACGGTGCAAGTCTCTTGCTCAAAGAAAGATTTGATTCGGATTTGACAAAGGTATATGTCTGCGAAAAGAGTGGTTTGTTAGGATTTTATGACAACTATAAGAAGAGAGAAGTCTCTCCAATATATGGAATAGGCGCAAAAGTAAGTGCAGTAGAAATTAGTTACGCATTCAAACTTATCCTCGATGAATTAAAGGCCATGGGGATTTATCCAAAATTAATTTTAGGGAGAAAATATTAATGGAAGAAAACATCTACAAGAAGGTAACGTCTGTTGTCTTTGGTATGCTCTCCCCTGAGATAATTAAAAAGATGGCAGTCACAAAAGTCGTCACGCCGGAACTCTACGATAGAGAAGGATTTCCTGTAGATGGAGGATTAATGGACATACGTATGGGGGTCATTGATCCTGGCCTGCGTTGTCCAACCGATGGAAAAACATTAAGAGATAGTATGGGTCATTTTGGTTACATTGAATTAGCAAGACCCGTAGTACACATCAAGTACATTGACATGATTCTAAGCTTCTTGAGATGCACCTGTAGAGAATGTGGAAACTTACTTACAGAAAAAGGAATAAAAATTGAAATCACTGACGAAGATGAACCATCTCTTGAATCAGAAGCAACAAGTCTTCGATCAGAGGGAAAAACAAGATCAACTGCACTGAAAACAGTAAAGAAATGTCCACATTGTCAGGCAAAACAGTTTAGTATTAAACTAGAAAAACCAACAACATTCTTGGAGGCAGAAAAAAGACTAAGTACTATTGATGTAAAGACAAGACTGGAGCGTATTGATGAAGAAACCATTATGGCTCTCGGTGTAAATCCTGAATTTGCAAAACCAGAGTGGGCAATTCTCAGCCTCTTGCCCGTACCTCCTGTGACAATCAGGCCAAGTATTACATTAGAGTCAGGAGAACGAAGCGAAGATGATTTAACACATAAGTTAGGAGACATCGTCAGAATCAATCAGCGCCTTTTCGAAAACATTAATGCGGGTGCACCAGAAATCATCGTAGAAGATCTTTGGGATTTATTACAGTATCATGTCACAACCTACTTTGATAATGAAATTAGTTCTATTCCTCCAGCACGACACAGAGGCGGACAATCTCTGCGTACGTTATCACAAAGAATCAAAAGCAAAGAAGGAAGATTTAGGCATAATCTTGTTGGTAAACGTGTCAACTATGCAGCACGTACGGTCATCAGTCCTGATAGTCGCATTGAACTCAATGAAGTAGGTGTTCCTTTAATGATTGCTATGGAACTAACAGTACCAGAAAGAGTCACAGAATGGAACAAGGAATGGCTTAGAAAATTTGTAGAAAATGGTCCAAAAAAATATCCTGGAAGCAACTATGTAGTAAGACTTGATGGAAGAAAAAAGAAAATCACAGAGGAAACACAAGAACAATTACTAGAAGAACTAGCTCCTGGCTATATTGTAGAAAGACATATTTTAGACAAAGACATTGCTATTTTCAATAGACAGCCAAGCTTGCACAGAATGAGTATCATGGCACACAGAGTAAAGATCCTGCCAGGAAAAAGTTTTAGATTAAATCCAAGCGTATGTAACCCCTACAACGCAGACTTTGATGGTGACGAGATGAACTTGCACATTCCTCAGACAGAAGAAGCACGAGCAGAAGCAGAAATCTTGATGGAAGTGCAGACACAAATTATTGGTCCAAAAAATGGACTTAATGTTATTGGTTGTGATGCAGATGCCATTACAGGAAATTATCTCTTAACAAAAGAACTTAGTTTCTCAAAAGAAGAAGCAATTCAAATGCTTACAGTAGTAGGAGTCTACAAAGAAGAACGCTTTGCAAAATTCAAGAGCAAAGTAGACGGAAAGGAAATTTTTAGTGCTCTTCTCCCTGAAGACTTTGACTTTGTAGGACAAAGCATTGATAAAGAAAAGATAGTGATTCAAAAAGGAGACTTGAAAGAAGGAATCATTGACAAGGCGCTCATTGGAAAAGACAAGGGAGATCTTATTCGTGCAATCTACGCAAAATACAAACAGGATATCGGAATTGATATCCTTGGAAAAATATTTAGATTGGGTATTGAGGTATTATTCAGATACGGCTTCACCACATCCATATCAGATACTGACTTACCGCAAGAGATTTATGCAAAGTGCAGAGACACAATCTATAATGCAGAACGAAGAGTTGATCAATTGATTGAACAGTATCAAAATAAAGAACTAGATTCCTTGCCAGGATTAGATTTGGAAACAACATTAGAAGTAAAGATTAAAGAGACTCTAGAAAAAGCGCGTGGTAAGGTGGGTGAGATTGTGAAAACAATGCCAAGCAAAGGCAACTCAACAATTGTCATGGCAAAATCAGGAGCAAAGGGTGGAGAATTAAATTTAGCAATGATGGCCGCATGTGTAGGGCAGCAAGCACTTCACGGTAAACGCATTGAAATAGGATACAAAGGAAGAACATTGCCTCTCTTCAAAAAAGGAGAAAGGACACCACGATCAAAAGGATTTATAAGAAGTGGATACAAAGAAGGATTGACACCAGAAGAGTTTTTTATGCATGCCATTACAGGAAGAGACAGCCTCATGGACACAGCACTCAGAACGCCAAAGAGCGGTTACTTATATAGAAGATTGGCAAGTGCACTGCAGGATTTGAAGATTGAATATGATTATAGTGTCAGAGATGCAAATCAGAATATTATTCAGTTTATATATGGAGATGATGGTTTGGATGTCTCAAGAACAGAAGGCGGCTCCATCAATGTAAAGAGAATCACAAAGGGGGTGGCAGGAAAATGATACCAAATTATCTCTTGGAAGAACTAGATCGAGAAGCAAAACACCTCAAATTGTCAGAGCCGCAAAAAAAGAAAGCTTTGGAAGAAGTGGAACATCACTATGAAGAAGCCAAGATTGATCCTGGTGAAGCCATTGGTATTATTACAGCGGAAAGTTTTGGTGAGCCAAGTACACAAATGACCATGCGTTCTTTCCACTTTGCTGGTGTAGCAGAAATGAATGTTACCGTAGGACTTCCTCGTTTGATTGAAATATTTGATGCAAGAAAAACACCAAGTACACCAAAGATGGAAATGCCTCTAAAAGCAAAACATACAAGAAATCTAGACAGTGTAAGGGAAGTAGCCATTGCTATTAAAGAAACAAAATTAGAAGACGTTGCAGGGGGTATTATGATTAACGTAGCAAAAAAAAGTATTGACATTGATTTGGATAGGAAAAAATGTCAGGAGCAAAATCTTAAGCCAAAGGAAATTCAAGAAAAAATGAAAGCAAGTCTCAAGACTTTAATCTTCAAGGAAGGATCTTCTCCCTACAGTTTTAGTATTAAAGTAAAAGAAAAAGAAATTCCTTTGACAGAAGTGTACAAGGTAAAAGGAAAAATAAAAGCAACAGTAATTAGTGGTATTAAAGGAATCACGCATGTCTTGCCAGTCAAAGATGAGGCAGGAACATTCATTATTCACTGTGCAGGTTCCAATCTCAAAGATGCATTGAACTTGGAAGAAGTAGATCAAACACAAATTATCACTAATAATATTTTTGAAATTCAGGAGCAGCTAGGCATTGAAGCGGCGCGAGCAGCAATTATCATCGAAGCGAAAAAAGTCCTGGAAGGTCAAGGACTGGATATTGACATGCGCCACATTGTGCTCTTAGCGGATAGCATGACAAGAACAGGAATAATTAAAGGAGTCACAAGAACAGGAATCACAGGTGAAAAGGAAAGTGTCTTAGCAAGGGCAAGTTTCGAGACGCCGATCAAACATATCATTGCAGCAAGTTTAGTGGGTGAAAAAGACAACTTAAACAGTGTTATTGAAAATATCATGCTCAATCAGGAAATACCTGTAGGGACAGGATTGCCAGGATTGATTGCGCGTGTGAAAGACCAACGAGAAAAAGAATGAAGTTAACGCTGGACACAATTCACCAGATTACTGTCTTTGAAAAAACAACAAGAGCAAAAATAAAAGATTGCATAGAAAAAGAAGGTTCTTTAATTTTCATTGTAGAAGAAGGTAATGTCCAGAAGGCATTGGGAAAAGATCAAATACATTTAAAGAAATTAACCTATCTCTTTAAGAAACCTATTAAAATTATTGGCTTCCAGAAAGACCCTGCAAAATTTGTCAGAAATCTTCTTTATCCTTTGAAAGTCCAAGAAATTCTACAAAAAGAAAATAGAATAATTATTACAACAGGAGACACAAAAATCAAAGGAAGAGTTTTTGGAAGAGAGAAAACAAACCTAAAATGGATGAAGGAACTTCTTTCAAAATACTTTAAAAATCTAGAAATTGAAGTTGAATAGAGCGATATAATTTTTAGTATACTAGATATACCATCTTCAAGCAACATCTTTAAAAACTCTTCCTTTCTAATACTTCTGTGAAAATAAAAGTCTATTCAACAAAGCAATGCATCTGGTGTTCAAGACTAAAAAACTTCTTGAAAGAACATAATATCCATTTCGAAGAACTAGATATAGGAAAAGACAAGGAAGCTGCAAGAAAATTAGTAGAAACAACAAAAGAAATGGGAGTCCCACAAACAGAGATCATTGATGATAAAGGAAAAAGCCAGTTCATTATAGGCTTCAATGAAGCAAAATTTAGAGAAGTATTACATATAAAAGAATGATAGCCAATAAAAAATCTTTTGAAAAACTCCAAAAACATTTAGAAGAGCAAGAAGAAAAAAGAGAAGAAATCATACAAAGTTCTAGAGAAGTTATTAAACTCTCTAAACAAGTGATTTATGCTTTACATAGAGATGACAAGAAAACAGCAGAACTTTCTTTTAAAGAAATAAGTCCTTATCTCAAAAGACTAAAAGAAGGAAAAAATTATGACACGAACATGGCATCAGTAGCTCTGCAGGAATACGTTGAGGCAGCATGTTACAAAGCACTAATAGAAAAAAGTATTTTACCAAGCGATGTAGAATTAAAAGTAGATCCAGAAGAATATCTTTTAGGTCTCTGTGATTTAACAGGAGAACTAATGAGAAAAGCAGTCAATGCGGCAATACAGAACGACAAAGAAACAGTCATCAAGATACGTGAGCTCGTCGATGAAATATATGGTTTTTTTATTACACTAAATTTAAGAAATGGTGAATTAAGAAAGAAATCAGACGCCATCAAATGGAACCTAAGAAAGATAGAAGATGTACTTCTTTCACTAAAATATAATTCTACTTAAAATACAAAAGTCCATGGCGAAAGGAATGAGTCTTAAGCTTGCAATAGTCTTCATGTAAATAACCTTGTATTTTCTCAAGCCGCTGAGGTTTTTCATACTCTTGCTTGCAAAGAGAAAGAGCTAAAGAACGAAAGGCATGGCTATTTTTTGATTTTGGAAAATTTTTAACAAAGGGAGAAATAGAAGATAAAGAATGCAACATTGCACTCGTATCCTGAATCACCGCAAGAACAGGAGTCTTACTAATTTTCTCAACATCGCTCGCACTATACTCATACTTCTTATTCCTCACTTGATTAAGAATAATCCCCTCAATATTTGTTTTCTTCTCTTTGGCTAAGCGAATAGCACGAAGACTGCTAGCCAAGCTGGGATAATCAGGGGTAGTCACTACAAACAAAGAATCAGAAGCTCTCATTACTGAGAGAGTTTCATCATTCAAGTTAGGAGAAGAGTCAACAAGAATATAGTCATAATATTCCTTCAAAGTTTGCAGACATTCTTTCAGACGAAGAGGATTGCTTTTCTCTGCAGAAAGAGATCCAAGAAGGACATGGAAGCCAAACTCATGAGCATACACAGAATCTTTTGTTTTACTAGGATTACGAAGAGCATCAGAGAGGGAGCGAGAATAGGAAGTAAAACCAAGATGTAATCCAACACTTGGATGAGAAAAATCCCCATCGACAACAAGAACACGCTGGGAGGCATCATGTGCAAGACTATAAGCAAGAT
>Ga0209541_10011878_pt1 | contig 13562 bp, 9 predicted proteins | sample RifCSPlowO2_01_FD_184027 | JGI IMG/M metagenome (GOLD analysis project Ga0209541, IMG submission 184027) | Groundwater microbial communities from Rifle, Colorado - Rifle CSP2_plank lowO2_0.1 (SPAdes) (version 2) | ecosystem: Environmental > Aquatic > Deep subsurface > Groundwater | place: Rifle...
CCCGCCTGCAATCGCTTGTCCTGTACGCTGCAACAGCTTCATCCGGTCTTCCATTGCCAGGCCGGCCTGTGCGTTTCGTAATCCGCTTAGTGCCTGGTCAAAACTACGGAAAAACGTAGCGAGGTATATCGTAGCTACTCCCAGCGCCTCTTCGCTGTAGGGCGGTTTCATCTCTCCGAGGTTTGCAGCTATATTCTTTGTCTGATCTTGCAGTTCCACCGAATCCTCCCGCAAATCCCTGTTCCACAGCCGGCGGTTCGCCTGCCGGGCAAGGGCCAACACGCCATGCGGCTGCTCGCTGATAAACTCTACCGCGCGTTCCAATGCCTTGACCTGGTCCGGACCTATCCGCACGCCCTCCAGGCTCTTTACTATCCGCCGGTTAATGGTGGGAATGGTCCGTTTCTTGTACCGTTCAATCTCTTCCTTGGAACCGTGCTCATCACCGATGCTGGCGGTTATGATCATGCTCCGGGGATACCGATCCTCCTCCCCGATAAAGGTCGGATCGTACAAAAACGGTTTTCTTTTTCCTTCAAAAAAATCAATGGCTACCAGCGCATGCGTTCCGGACGCTGTCAGTGTGGCGTGCATTCCCAAATTCCCATGGGCGTCGATCGCTTCCATGCCCTGCGCAATCTCAAATGCAATTTCATCGCAATCCCCGTAGCTCGCAAACGGCGCGATGCTGTCAGGTGTGGCGTATTGCCTTCCCCCCAGCGCATCTTCCAGCACCCTGCCCATCCGGCTGCCGGTGATATGCGCGGTTTTTACCGGCGGTCCGCGTACGACCTTTATTTCCCTTTCCTTTCGTTCCCCCACTCCCAGATAGTGTACGCCCAACACTCCGCCGTAGCGCAGGAGGTAATACGTCATCTGTGCGGCACACCATTGCTTGGCGAGTTTTTCTTTCGGGCTTCCGAGTTTTGCCAGTGCTTCGTCCGTGAATCCGTTCATTTTCAAAAATTCTTCAAACTGGGTGCGGTGCACACGGTAAAACGTCTCCCAGTGCCTCTCAAACAGCGTGCCGAATGCCTCGGTCATGCCCATCTCGCGCACCGGTACCCCTGCCATAATGTCCCTTTCTGCCATAATTAATATATAATCAACATCCTTTTAAATATGATATATCATTAAATACCACATTCTATTCCCCCGTTTAGGAGGAGAGGCTCAAGAGCTGAGAAATTTAAGTACCAGTTTCTTGGCTGCCTGACGGTTAATCTGGAAAAGATCGGCTACGTGGCTTACGGCTTCCTTTTCATTTTTTCGTGCCAAAGAAAAGATAAACAGTAACTTTTTCACTTCCTCGTTTTTTTCCTTCTCGAATTTAGAAAGCAGCGCGTAGCCTTTCTCATATTCACCTGATTGAAAGTAGCTGCTCCCTAATAGGATTGCACAAGGGAGCAGATCCCCCCCTTTGGCAAGGTTGAAGGCCTTTATTGCTTCCGAAATGGCCTCCGGATATCTTTCCAGCCAAAACGTCGCCCTGGCAAGAAGAAAATGGGAAATCATTTCTTTAGGAAACTTTGCCACCATTTTGGTAGCCAATGAATGGGCCTCCCCATAATCCTTATTCTTAAAATAAATCAGGATCTGCTTTACAAAAGAATCCAGCTTCTCTATCGCCATGCTAGGCTTAGATAACTACCATTTATAAGTATTTTTCCTAATAAATAACTCCATGGCTTCCAAAACTGCGCTACATCGGCAGGAAATGCTCGCCGAAAAAGCGAAAAAAGTAAGTGACAGTGTTTTAGAAAATTACCAGCAACGGTTTGGGGCAGTGCTGCCCCAAGATGCAGTAGAACAGGCGCTGAACACCGCGCTGCAAAGATCGAAAACACCCGGCCAGGTAGAAAGAAACGTACGGAAGGTGCTGTTCAGGGAACTTGCCCGGCACGACCCCTATGCGGCCATGCAGCTGGAAATAGGATATTATGAAAAAAAAGGATATAAGGTTTCTGCAGCTGTACGGAACGAGGTCGTGCTCAAAACCAAGAAGATATTTGAAAACGAGGATGCGGCCTATAGGGCATACCAAGATGCGAGCGCTTATCTTAAGCGGCATGTGATTCCAAAGGAACAAATTCCATTAACTGGTCTGATAGCAAAAAAAGAAGCGCCAGAGGAAATGGTTGTAGATGAAAGAAAGGAAAGCGAAATCGTTGATTTAGCTTTCGATGCCTTTAATGCCAGTAACAATGCTTTTCGTTATGCTGTTTTGTTGGGCAAAATCGAAGAAAAGCACAATACTGAATATATGATTTTACATCATGGGGACGACTGGCGTCAAAAGCTAAGCCAAATTAGAGATAAAGAGGAATTTGATAGAGCTCGGAAGTATGCAAGAAATTCGGATGAATATAGGGCTGCTTTTCAAAATTTAAGCGCTGCCCTCCCTCTCATGCATAAAGCGTATGCAGCCCTACATTTTAATAGGACAGGCGAAAGGCTGGTGATGGACAGGATGGAAGAGATCAGAAGCTCCCATATAGATTACGCAGAGCACGTTAAGGGAAATGCTGATATGTACAGCTCTTTAATTGCTCCCATCATAAGGCACGGGCTAGAAAAAGGAAATGAAAGAATAAGAGAGGCAATCCTAGAAGTAGCTAAAACAGAGGGAATCACCGAAGATGAAGTGAAGAAAAATCTAGAGAGCTATATGCGTAATTACAGCGCTCATTTGTTCGATGATCAGATTTTTTCAACGCTTAATAGTTCTCCGGAAATGTTAGCATACATCCGGTACCTTTACCGTGAATACGCTGCTAAAAAAGAGTTATAACCCAAGCCTTGTTTTGATTTTAGAAAAAAGAGCCAATAAGGATTCGTTGGCAAAAGGCAAGTCGCCTTTTGCCCATGCAGAAATATCCTCCTCTATTATGGAGTCGAATAAGGGGCTTCCTGCGCTCATGGCGGTGAAATAGATGGCTAGTAATAATTTATTATATACAACTTCTTGATGCAGATAAGCGCCATCTTTTTTTATATCCTCCATAGTTTTTCGTAACCTGTCCATGAAGGTGGGGTCCTTTCTGGCCTTTTTCTGTAAATCTTTTTCACTTATTCTTCCCCTCAATAAGTCAAAAACTACTTTAACCATCTCTTCGTCTGGATCAGTCTGAAGCGGCTCTGGGAGTGAGGCGTTGGTTATCCCCGGAATGATGGGAATAAGCAAAAACAAACTTCCGAGTTTTGCTTCATCTGGGATACCTGTTGCAAACCTGCCTATGCCAAAACCAGCGCTGCCAACAACGTTAAGCATTCCTGAAAGACGTAACACCCCCAACACAGTTTCTGCATCTTTCAAGTCCGTTTCAACCTGTCTATAGATTGCTAGAAGACCGGTAGGCTGACCAGCATGCCGATATAAGATTTCTCCAATATCCCCCAATATAACTAATGTTTTCGCTTTCCTTTCCCTAATTTCTTTTAAAACAGAATCAGATGATCCGGGTGTTGGTTCCTTTTTTCTTTTTTTAATTTTTCTTCTGGCTTCTTTCAATCTCATCCTCTCCTCTTCTCTTCGGACCTCTCTTTTGTGCTGTTCAAAAAGTTGCTGTTCTATCTGGTATTCAGGGGTTCCCTTTCTTTCTTCCCACGCCAATCTTTCTTTTTTCTTTTCATCTGCTTTTTTGACCAACGCTTTCCTTTCCTCTTCGCTTGAAAAATGAATGCCCTCTAGTTTTGCCAGCTCCCAAATTGCGGTTCTAATCTTATGTACATCTCTTTGCAAAAGGTTTTTTTCAACTTGTGCCGGTGTTTCTTTCGGTTTTTCATCTTCCTTTTTGCAGCTGGCCGGAGAGACGGAAAAAAGAAGCGTACCTGCAAGAAGAAAGCGTGATAATCTGGGCAGCGTCCTGTCTTTCCGGACGGGAATCCGCCCCTTTCTTAAGAAATTGTTGCCCATAGGGTTCATATATGATCAATAGCCTTTTTAAAGGGTTGTCCATCCGTGCAACCAGCGTTGCCCGCAGAGCAATGCCACAATCGGACTTTCTACCCCATTCTATTTCCTCTTCCCCATCACCTTTATAATTATATCTAATCATATTTAACCACATGCTTGGGAGAAAAACGCCCCCCTTAAATTATCCCACACGCTTAGTTCCTCCTTCTCCCCGTTCCCGTTTTCTTTCCTTTGCCTTACCCCTGCTTTCGGTAGCATGCGCGGCTCCGCAAGCATCCCATACCATGCCCCAAAAAATCGAGCCGCCCCCCTCTGAAACGTCCAAGCCGTCCTCCTCCGAAACATCCGGGGCCATATCCACGGTGGGCATGGAATGCACTCTGGATGTTAGTGCCGATGGCAAATCTGCCCGGCTGGTGTACATCTGGCGCAACCGGAGAATGGAGCTGGAACTGGATGTCCCCGAAGATCTTCCAAAAAAACTCACCCCCCCACTAGCAATATTCTGCCAGCTCGAAAGGACGATCATCGTTACCCCGGACTATGCTATCCGGACGTTGGGCTGGTACAACCTGTATACGGAGCTGCCATGGCTGGGTTTTATGTATCATCCTGAAAACAAGTTTCTTAGTGGCAATACAGCTCTATGGTGGCTGGAACCGTTGGGAAAAATCATATCTGCTACCGCATCTGAAAATATCTTAAAAGTAGTAACTTCTACCGGTATCTACGACCTTGACATGGATAGGCATCCTGCATCCGTAACGCCGGTGGATTAACTTTATAAATATGAATATACACGGTGAATATCATGGAAGCTCAAAAAGAAAGAGAAAGCGCACAGACTTCTGTTACTGTTTTTTCGCGAACGCATGGCCCCAAAGCCATCCGTGAAATGTTGGATACTGCCTATAACGGGGCGGTTGCTGGTGCCATGCAGGAATTTAAGAATGAAGCAGGGGGTTACCAAAAAAGGATTATGGATGCATTGCGCGCGGGTAATATGGACGAGGCCATTAGAATAAGGGACAGCATGCCTGAATATCTCGGATTCAACGAAGAGAGACAAAAAGTGGAGATTGGCCTTGGCGTTGAAGGAGGAATGCGAAAAGTAAAACAAACTTTTATTGATGGCGCCATGGAAGTGTTGGATAGCTGTTTATTTGCGAAAGGAGAGGAAACCACGCTAATCAGCCGTATTTCATTTGGATCCTCCATGTATGCGAAATTGCTGGGTCCCCGCCTGGCGGAAACACTCGCTGCGCCCCGTCCATCGCCGCAGGAGCTGAAGGCTTCCATCCCGCCGGGCGAAGACCGGATTCCATTTGCGCAGGCAACTATTCCCAAAGGAAAACTCCCGATCGTCATCGAAACCCATGGCGATACCATTGAAGTGCGGTACGCGGACTGGATTGCCATGGCCGGGCGAAAGCAGGAACACGAGGACTAGCCCCAATCGTAAGATTTATAAACTCTTTTCTCTACAAAAGTGCTACTCGCAAGAAAAGGCCTTGGCTAGCGATATCGCTAAGTAATTCTTACGCCTTATTAATGGTGTTGGTTTGAGAAAAAAGCCCTCGAAAACAATTGATGTGTTAAATCATTTTTTAGTGCCGCCGATGCACGTAATGAAAGAGGAGCAGGCGGCTCTGCTACTTAAAAAACTACAGGTGGAAAAAAACCAGCTTCCGGCCATTCGTTCCAACGATCCTGTTATTCACACTTTAAACGCCGCGATCGGCGATATTGTTGCCATTGAACGAAAGGATGAAACCGGGAAATACCTCGCCTATCGCGTGGTAGTTGGTGTATAGGGGGTTGTATATTATGGATGCGAGCTTAATCGAGGCCTATTACCGTGTAAATCCATTGGTGAAACAACAGCTGGATTCCTACAACAAGTTCATCGACGAGGGCCTTCAAAAGGTCGTCAGCCGCATCGAAAAGATCAAAACCAATGTGGAAGGGTTTGAGCTTAAGCTGGGCAAGGTGCGCATCGAGCAGCCGCGGTACTATGAAGTGAAGGGCGGCTATCGGCAGATCCTTCCGTTGGAAGCGCGCCTGCGCAACATCACCTATGCCTCTCCGTTGTTTCTGGAAATGGTTCCGGTTTTTAACGGTGTGGAACGGCCGACCTACAGCGATGTTTTTATCGGGGAAGTTCCAGTGATGGTAAAATCCAAGCTCTGCTACCTGTCCAATCTGGGCAAAGAAGAGCTGGTGCAGAACGGCGAAGACATCGACGATCCCGGCGGTTATTTTATCGTCAATGGCAGCGAAAGGGTACTGGTCAGCATTGAAGACCTGGTTCCCAACAAGCTTATGGTGACCCATGAGCGGAACGGTATTGTGTCCAAGATTTTTTCCACCCATTACGGCTTCCGTGCCCGGTGCGTGGTAGAACGAAACGCGGAAGGCATCTTCACCGCCGAATTTCCATCCACGCCCGTCGGACTCGGTCTCTTCCAACTGCTTCGCGTCCTTGGTGTGGAACGCGATGCGGATATCGTTCGTGCATTTTCGGAGGACAAACGCGTGCAAAACGACGTCATTCTCAATCTGGAAAACGAAGAGAGCCGGAACAAGGAGGAAGCCGCGGACCTGCTTTCCCGCCGCTTATCCCCGGGCCAGCCCAAGGAATTCCGCCTGAACCGGATGGAGAACCTGATCGACAACTATCTCCTTCCCCATGTCGGTACGGGAAAATCCGACCGGGCGGAAAAGGCCCGTTTTCTGGTCCAGATGGCCGAGCGGACGGTGCGGGTGGCCTACGGTCACATGGCGCCGGATGACAAGGACCACTATGCGAATAAGCGCGTAAAGCTGGCGGGCGATCTGATGGAAGAGTTATTCCGTTATGCCTTTCAGTTTCTCATCAAGGATCTCATCTACCAGGCTTCGCGTGCGGATGCGCGCGGACGAAGATTGCAGGTGCATACGCTGGTGCGCCAGGATGCGCTGGCGGATCGTATTCGTTACGCGATGGCCACGGGCAACTGGATTGCCGGGCAAACCGGTGTATCCCAGCTGCTGGACCGGGTAAGCTACCTGTCCACATTATCCCATTTGCGCCGGATCATCTCTCCGTTAAGCAAGAAGCATCCCCACTTCAAGGCACGGGACCTGCATGGTACGCATCTGCACCGGCTCTGCCCGAACGAAACACCGGAAGGTCCGAGCTGTTCGCTGGTGAAAAACCTCAGCATCATGGCCGAGGTTTCCACGGGCGTGGATGAAGCCGAGCTGAGCCCACTGCTCAAGGCGTTTGATATAAAGGAATAACTTTTCGAGGTAATTTAAATGGCTAAAAAAAGAAGAAAACTGGCGGGAGAAAAAACCATCATCTACCTCAACGGGAAGCGGGTGGGCACCCATCCCGATGGCGCCAGCCTGGTCCAGCGGCTCCGGGAAAAAAGAAGGACGAACGAGCTGAATTACCAGGTGAATGTCTATTACAATGAACGCCTGAACGAGCTCCATCTGGTAACGGACAAGGGCCGGGTCCGCCGCCCGCTCATCGTGGTGGAAGAGGGCAGGAGCCGTTTGACACCGGAAATACTAAAGCGCCTGCAAAAAGGCGACCTGAACTGGCACCACCTCGTCAAGATGGGCATCATCGAATACCTGGATGCGCAGGAGGAGGAAAACACCTACATCGCGCTGCTGCCCGGGGAGCTCAGTCCCCAGCATACGCACCTGGAAATCGATCCGGTGAGCATGTTCGGTGTTGTCGCAGCCGTTCTGCCCTATCCGGAATACAATTCCTCTCCGCGGATTACCATGGCCTGCGCCATGACCAAGCAAAGCCTTGGCGTTTATGCCACCAACTTCAATCTCCGCTATGATACGCGCGCCTATATCATGTACTACCCCCAGCAACCGCTCGTCCAGACCCGCGTATACCATGCGCTGCAGCTGAAAAATAAAAGCGCCGGCCAGAATTTCGTTGTTGCGCTCACTTCCTATCAGGGCTACAACATGGCCGATGCCATTATTGTCAATCGCGGTTCCATTGACCGGGGGCTCGCCCGTACCGGAATGTTCAAGACCTACGAAACCGAGGAACGCGTTTATCCCGGCGGGCAAAAAGACAAGGTTGAAATTCCCACGCCGGATGTGGCCGGATATCGGGGAGAGGAGTATTACCGCCATCTGGGCGAGGACGGGGTCATCCTGCCCGAGAGCGATGTGAAAGGCAAAGACGTTTTAGTGGGCAAGACTTCGCCTCCCCGTTTCCTGGAAGAGATTTCGGTATTCGGCGCAGTGGAGGAAAAGAAACGGGAAAGTTCGCTTGCGCTCAAACCCGGGGAACACGGGAAAGTGGATTCCGTGCTCGTTACCGAAGGGCCCAGCGGCAACCGTTTGGTAAAGGTACGCGTCCGTTCCATCAAGGTTCCGGAGATCGGGGACAAGTTCGCTTCCCGGCACGGCCAGAAAGGGGTCATCGGCCTGTTGGTTCCGCCGGAAGACATGCCATTCACCGCGCAGGGCGTGGTGCCGGATATCATTGTCAACCCGCATGCCATCCCCAGCCGCATGACGGCCGGCCATCTGCTGGAAACCCTGGGCGGAAAGGCCTCTGCATTCAGCGGAACGCTCATGGACGGGACGGCCTTTGGCGGGGACAAGGAGGCCGATTTCATCGAAGTGCTCAAAAAGCATGATTTTGAGGAAAGCGGAAAGGAAATTCTATACGACGGCGTTACCGGAAAGCCGCTGGAGGTACGCATCTTCGTGGGCACGGTATACTATCAGCGTTTGCATCACCTGGTCTCCAACAAGATGCACGTGCGTTCCCGCGGACCGGTGCAGTTGCTCACCCATCAGCCCACCGAAGGCCGCGCACGGGAGGGCGGTTTGCGTTTCGGGGAAATGGAACGGGACTGCCTGATCGGTTATGGCGCGAGCATGACGATCAAGGAACGGCTGCTGGAGGAGAGCGACAAGACCATCCAGCTGATCTGCGCCGAATGCGGCAGCATGGCGACGCATGACTATGCCAAGAACAGGGATATCTGCCCGATTTGCGAGTCTGAAACCGTCTATCCGGTGGAAATGAGCTATGCGTTCAAGCTGCTGCTGGATGAAATAAAATCGCTCTACATATTCCCGCGATTGTTACTGAAAGACCGAGGATGATGAAATGGCCTATGTCAGCAAGATACTGGAAAAAATCAAGTTTTCGCTGTTTTCCCCGGAAATGACCCGGAAGATGAGCGCGGCCAAGACCATCGTGCCGGATACCTACGATGATGACGGCTATCCGATCGATGGCGGCTTAGTGGATACGGCATTGGGCGTCGTGGATCCGGGGCTGCGCTGCAAGACCTGCGGCGGAAGGGTGAAAGAATGCCCGGGCCATTTCGGCCATATCGAGCTCGTCCGTCCCGTCGTCCATGTGAGCTTTGGAAAACAAATCACCTACGTGCTTAAAAACACCTGTCACAACTGCCATCGCATCCTGCGCAAACCTACGGCAGAGGAGAAGGCCGCGGCCGCGGCGCTGGCCAAAACCGAAACCGCTGCCGGTGACGTACCTTCCCTGCTGGAGCCGGAAAAAGAGGAACCCTCTAAGGGCAAAAAAGCCAAAAAAGAAAAAGCAATGAAAAAATGCTTCCGGTGCAATACGGAGCTGCCCACGCTTAAAATGCTCAAACCAACGACGTTCTACCGGGACAAGGATGTCCTGCTCCCCAACGAGATTCGCGACTGGCTGTCGGCTATCAATGACGAGGATTTGATGGAACTGGGATTTGATCCGCTGTACAGCCGCCCCGAATGGATGGTGCTCACCGTCCTGCCGGTGCCGCCGGTCAACGTGCGCCCCAGCATCACGCTGGAAACCGGAGAGCGGAGCGAAGACGACCTCACCCACAAGCTGGTGGACATCATCCGCATCAACCAAAAGCTGGAATCCAATATCAATGCCGGTGCACCGCAGCTCATCATTGAGGACCTGTGGGAGCTCTTACAGTACCACGTCACCACTTACTTCGATAACGAAACCGCCAACATCCCGCCGGCCCGCCACCGCAGCGGCCGTCCCCTGAAAACCCTGGCGCAACGATTGAAGGGGAAGGAAGGGCGTTTCCGGTACAATCTCTCGGGCAAGCGGGTGAACTTCTCCGCGCGGACGGTCATATCTCCGGATCCCAACCTCCGCATCGATGAGGTAGGCATCCCCAAGTCCATAGCGGAAGAGCTTACCATCCCCATGGCCGTGACGGAATGGAACCTGGAAAAATGCAAATCCTTTATCCTGGCGCCGGAATATCCGCGCGCACTCTACATCATCCGTCCGGACGGTCGGCGGCTAAAAGTAGGCGATACAGACGAAGCCAAGAAAGAAATGATCGAGAATCTGAAAGTCGGCTGGATCCTGGAACGCCACCTGATGGACGGCGATATCGCCCTGTTCAACCGCCAGCCTTCGCTGCACCGGATTTCCATGATGGCGCACGAGGTGCGGGTATTGCCGGGTCGCACCTTCCGGTTAAATCCGACCACCATCTCGCCCTACAACGCGGATTTTGACGGCGATGAAATGAACCTCCACATTCTCCAGACCGAAGAGGCGCAGTCCGAGGCCCGCTATCTCATGCAGGTAAACAAGCAGATCCTCTCCCCCCGCCATGGGCACGCCATCATCAAGCCCCAGGAGGACCACGTGTCCGGATTGTATTTCCTTACCAAGGACCAACGGGATTTCACGCGGGAGGAAGCCGCCGATCTCCTTTATCAGATAGGCATTTACGATTTGCCGAAGCCCGATCGAAAAGATCACTATTCCGGAAAACTGCTCTTTTCCCAGCTGCTGCCAAAAGAGCTGAACCTCCGTATCAAATCCAAACTGGGAGGGGATATCATCATTAAAAACGGCGAACTCGTCAAAGGTGCGGTGGAAAGCCGGGCCATCGAGAGCGATATCCTGGAAAGTATCTTTATCCAGAAAGGACCCGAGTTTGCCAGCGATTTTCTGAACAAGGTAACACGGCTGGCCTTAACCAGTATCACCCGCCACGGAATGACCGTTTCTTTGCAGGATTACACGCTCTCCCCAAAGGCCCAGGAAGAAGTGAGAAAAATGCTGGACAATATGAACCGGCAGATCGACACTTTCATTCTCCAGTATAAAAACAAGACCCTCGAGCGTTCGCCGGGACTCAGCCTGAAAGAGACGCTGGAGCGGATGATCGTACAGATTACCTCCGAAACCCGGGAGGCCGCGGGCCGGCTGGTGGAGCGGGATCTGACGATAGAAAACTCCGGTATTCTCATGGCCAAGATCGGGGCGCGGGGAAGCCTCCTGAACGCCACCCAGATGGCCGCCGTTGTTGCCCAGCAAACGGTCCGGAACAAACGGATCAAGCGCGGGTACAAAGGGCGTACATTGCCGTATTTCCGTCGCGGAGAACTCACCGCCAAAGAGCGCGGCTTTGTCTTCTCCTCGTTCCAGCACGGACTAACCCCCTACGAATTCATCCACCACGCCATGGGCGGACGGGAAGCACTGGTGAATACGGCTATCCGGACGGCCCGGAGCGGTTACATGCAGCGCCGGCTCATCAACGCCCTCCAGGACCTGGTCGTTCATCCGGATTTCACGGTACGCAATTCAGACATGAGCATCATCCAGTTCGTGTATGGCGGGGATGCCAAAGATCCCATGTTCGCCAGCCGTGCCCAAGTGGCCGATACCGCCAAGCAGGATGATATAGATACCGCATAAGGTGAAATGAAAAATGAAAAAACAATTCCGCGATGGAAAAAGGGATTTTAAACCTCCAAGATTGCCGCCATTCCGTGACGCTGTTGCCTGTAGAAGTTTAGGCATGGACCTGTGGCCGCCTCGTCTTCCTCCTGCTACTACGATTAGCGATGGTTTGGTGGTGGAACCTCCGGACGGATTTGCTAAGCTTTTGAGAGAGGCAGTGAAATCTGGAAAGAGAGCGCGTCCAATGAAAAAAGGAGAAAAGAAAAGTAGGTAAGTGACATGACAACGAAACCTTCCAAAAAAGACCAATCCCAGATTGCTCCGCATGAAGCGGTCGGCGTCGTTGCCGCCCAGTCCATTGGTGAACCCGGAACGCAGATGTGTCTCGATGCGAATGAACGAGTAATCGTAAAAAATAATGGCATAATAAGTATAACTCCTATAGGCAAGTTTACTGATTCAACTATGGAAAAAATTGGTTACAAAAAAATAGAGACGTACGAAGTTGCTGATCTGAAAGATGGCATATACGTTCTTGCACTTAATGAAAATGAAAAATTGGAATGGAAAAAATTAATATCATGCAACAGGCATGCAGCCCCAGAAAGGTTAATAAAAATAAAAACTGCTTCAGGGAGAAATATCGTTGCAACTGATTTTCATTCTTTTGTAATTAGAAAGAATAATAAAATTGTGTCCATTGCAGGAAAAGAACTTAAAAAAGGAGACAGAATACCTTCAATTAAATACTTGCCTGAAAATTGTATTCATTCTGTCAAAACAGAAAGCTTACTTCCTTCTGATATCCAATCTAATATAATAAAAAGCGAAGGCTTCATTTCAACTGAAAGAACTAAAACACCACTTCCAGAGCAATTAGAACTTAATGATAAGTTTGGCTTTTTCGTGGGGGCATATCTCTCCGAAGGTAGTCTAAGCAATGGAGAAGTTTGCATCTCCAATATCGATGAAAACTACTTGTCCAATGTGAGAAATTTTGCAGATAGTTTACACCTTAACTATAAAGAATTTAAGCATCATAGGGGTTTTGCATGGAGTAATGATCTTAAAATTAGGTCAACCTTGCTTCATAATATAATAAAGAATATTTGCGATAAAGGCTCTGCTTCAAAGCACGTTCCAGATTTTGTATATAGCGCAGATGAAGCATTTGTAGCTGGGCTACTAAGAGGGTATTTTGATGGCGACGGAAATGTTTCAATTAGCAGAAAAATAGTAAGAGTAACTTCTAATTCAGAGCAACTTATAGACGGCATTAAGTTATTGCTCACTAGATTTGGTATTTTTGCACATAAGGTAAAGGGTAAGCAATTTGGTCTTTTAATTCCTTATAAATATGCACCTATTTTCAATGAAAAAATAGGTTCTGATATAAAAAAGAAAAAACTAGCCCTGGAAACTCTAGCAAATCTCGCCAAAGAGTTTATCAATTCAAAATCCCAGGATTATACTGACATGATTAGCGGTTTTGACGATCTCCTCTATCAAATCGCTAAAAGATTAGGCTATCCAACAAGACGAATCAATAATTTCACAAAACGCCAAAAGATAGGCAGAACAACTCTCTTGCATTACATCAATATTTTTGAAAAACTTGCAGATGAAAAAAATATAGACGTAACTGAAGAGCTAAAAATTATGAGAACTATGTGCGATTCCCATGTTGTTTGGGATGAAGTAGCATCTATAGAATATATCACTTCATCTACCAATTATGTTTATGACCTTTCGGTAGAAGATGCGCACACATTCGCAACATTCGATGGCATTATAACGCATAATACCATGCGTACCTTCCACTATGCCGGTGTGGCCGAGCACGTGCCGACGGGATTGCCGCGCCTGATCGAAATCGTCGATGCGAAAAAAGAACCGAAAAAACCGGTGATTGATATCCATCTGAAAAGCGAA
>Ga0209541_10011884_pt1 | contig 13556 bp, 11 predicted proteins | sample RifCSPlowO2_01_FD_184027 | JGI IMG/M metagenome (GOLD analysis project Ga0209541, IMG submission 184027) | Groundwater microbial communities from Rifle, Colorado - Rifle CSP2_plank lowO2_0.1 (SPAdes) (version 2) | ecosystem: Environmental > Aquatic > Deep subsurface > Groundwater | place...
AAAGAGTACACTTAATTTTTTGCTATAGGTAGTGGAGAGTAAGAGTCCGGCAGAGAATATGACCGAAAGTAAAAACACGACGGCTTGCTGGCGAGTGATAAACATCAGCGAAAGTGGAATTGCCGATAACCAACGGACTTTGGAGCTTTGGAGAATTAGATAAGTAAAGAGAAGAATTTCGGTAGTGAAAAAAATTTCACTGGTCGCATTTAGCGCGAACTCATGAAAAAACAACGATGATGCCAGAAGAATAACGGCAATGAATGCACTGAATGTGGAATGCAACTTTCTGGCAATAAGAAATGTCAGAATCACACAAATGGTGAAAAGTGTCAATCCGGTTAAAGCAACGGTCAAATCGGTGACCGGGAAAATTCTGAAGACAAGGGATAAAATAAGTGAAGGCAAGGGTAAAAAACCCGCTTGCCATGATTGACCGGGCGTGTACGACGCAAGTGACTGCTGGCTAAAAAAACTATGATGGATGGTTAGCCCCTGACCCATAAGGAGCGATCTGGCCGCTTCAGCAAATTTTGCGGAGTCGGAAAATGTTAGGTACATTAAGATATAATTTAACTTAATTTATGTCTATAATCCAGCTTAATGACAGATAAGATTGTAATTAAACCCCAAACTCATCCCTTGGATATTAATTGGCAGGAGATCTGGGATAGCCGGGACCTGTTTTACTATTTAACGTGGAGAGATATTAAAGTCAGATATAAACAAACTGTCTTGGGTGTAGCGTGGATAATTCTTCAACCTCTTGTGTCTATGGTTGTCTTTACAATAGTGTTTGGGAACTTTGCAAAAATTAAGTCTGATGATATACCATATCCTATTTTTGTGTTTATTGGACTCCTATTTTGGAATTTTTTTTCTTCGGCTTTGTCTAGTTCAAGTAATAGCTTAATTTCAAATGAAAATATCTTAAAGAAAGTATATTTTCCCCGATTGATGGCGCCGGTATCCTCCACGTTTGCGCATATTGTGGATTTGGTACCCACTCTTCTGATTCTTGTAGGGATGCTGGTGTATTACAAAACAGTTCCGTCACTATTAAGTTTGGTTTTGTTACCAGTATTACTGATTATGATGCAGATTGCAGCATTAGGAGTGGGAATGTTTCTGGCTCCAATTAATGCTAAGTACAGGGATGTAAGATACATTTTACCTTTTTTTATTCAACTTCTGATGTTTGCCACACCGGTGATATATTCTACAAGTATGTTTGGTGGAACTTCCCAATGGATCAGAATGGTAAACCCGGTCGCTGAAGCAATTGAAATTTCCCGGTCCGGATTTTTCGGCACCAGGCCAATGGATTGGCCAACGTTCGGAATATCGATAATTTTTTCATTAGTTGTTTTTTTCGTAGGGTTTTATTATTTCAGATTAAAAGAGAATTCATTTGTAGACATACTATAAATTTCATATGGCTCAAAAAAATCTAATTTCTGTGAGGAGTATAAGCAAAGAGTTTAATTTGGGTACTGATAATCAATATTTAACTTTAAGAGATTTCATCACGGAGATTCCAGCTAAGATCTTATTTCACAAACTTCACAAAAAAAGAAGTGACCTATTTTGGGCTCTTAAAGACGTGAGTTTTAACGTTAATAAGGGAGAGGTGCTCGGGCTTGTTGGAAGAAACGGAGCAGGAAAAAGTACTCTTATGAAGATAATGGCCAGAATCGTACCCCCCACTGAAGGAATGATAACAATCAGAGGGCGGGTTGCAAGTATGCTGGAGATTGGAACGGGTTTTAACAGTGAACTTTCCGGGAGAGAAAACATTTTCTTAAATGGTGCGATTCTGGGTATGAAGCATTCTGAAATAAAAAGAAAGTTTAATGACATTGTAGATTTTTCAGGCGTTGAAAAATTTTTGGAGATGCCGGTAAAAAGATATTCCAGTGGTATGTCTGTACGACTAGCATTTGCCGTTGCAGCTCATCTTGACCCGGAAATTCTCTTAATCGATGAAGTTTTAGCCGTAGGTGATATGGCGTTTCAAAGAAAGTCATTACGTAAAATGCAGTCAATTGCCAGAGATGAGGGAAGGACAGTGGTATTTGTAAGCCATAATATGTCAGCAGTTGACTCATTATGTAACCGGGTAGTTTTGCTTGAAGAAGGAAAGGTTGTGGCTGTAGGGAAACCAAGAGAAATAATTTCTGAATATATCACTGACTTTGTACCGGACGATTCCCCGAAGATGGGCGACAATAAAATCCGTTCGGGAAACGGAAAGGTTAAGATTGTTGACTTTTGGATTGAAAATAAGCGCGGTAAAAGAATTCTCGTTGCTAGAAGCGGAGACCAATGTTCTTTTGTGTTTAAGTTTGTGTGTCCAGACGGATCAGGTCAGAAGGACGTCAATATGGGGTTTAGCGTGAGTACAACAATGGATCAGTCACTTTTTTTGCATTACGCGTCATTTGCTAAACAAGAGGTTGACAAGTGTCCGGCAAGAGGATTGTTTGTGTTTAAATTTACAAAAATGCCTTTGGCCAAGGGGAAATACAATTTGAACACCCGGGTAATAGTTGGCGGGGCAGAAGCTGATTATGTCGTCGGAGCAGCATCTTTTGTTGTCGGGGACGGCGATTTTTATGAAACAGGGGCTTTTGTGGGGCAAAACCACAGTCCAATGTATGTGGACGGCCGCTGGGAGGTAAGAAGTGATTAACCAAAAACTTTTAATGGAAAAAATTAAGGACGTTGAAGGTCTGCTTGTGCCGGGCCAAGAAAAAACTCTGTATACGTTGGCTGCTCATCTTTCTCCTAATTCAGTCATTGTGGAAATCGGTAGTTTTAAAGGCCGGTCTACCGCCTGCATGGCTTTGGGGTCTTTAAACTCAACAAAAATATTTGCTATTGACACATTTGCGGGAAACAAAAGGGATTTTACCGAGGGCGTTCAGTTTGAGGGCGGTAATTTTTACCAGACATTTGAAAACAACATGAGAAAGCTGGGAGTGTTTAAGAAAATCTCTCCAATAATAGGACTTTCTTCTAAAATCGGGTTGAAATGGAAAACGCCAATTGACATGTTGTTTGTTGATGGGTCTCATATTTACGAAGATGTAAAAATGGATTTTCAATTGTTTTTTCCCTGGGTTAAACCTGGTGGTTTAATTGTTTTTCATGATGTCTCACCGGATTTTCCGGGAGTGTTTGCAGTTTGGAATAACATTGCAAAAAAAAAGCTTTTAAATATTGGAAATTTTCATTCATTGTTTTACGGATATAAGCCTTCGGCTTCGATTTCTAAAGAGTTGAACAGAGTTTTTGTCATTATCCCGGTCCATAACGACTTGAAACTTACAAAGATTTGTCTAAGATCCATGGCAGAGCAAAGATATAAAAAGTTGACTGTGATTGTAGTCGATGACGGATCGACTGACGGTACTTTTGAATATATAACCCGGAATTATCCTCATTGGGAAATCATCAGAGGCAACGGAAATTGGTGGTGGGCAAGATCGATGCATGCAGGGGTGGAAAGGGTTTTGAAAATTGCCAGAAAGGGAGATTTTATTTTATCAATGAACAATGACTGTTATTTTGACAGTAACTATGTTGCCAAGATTGTAAAGACCAGTACGTCTAACGGCCGGGCGATAGTCGGGTCTTTGATATTGGATTCGAAAAACCACAAAAAGGTGGTCGATGCGGGAGTCAAAATTGATTGGGCTCATAATATGCTGATTTATGGGATCGCTGATAAAATTTCCAGCGATATTAAGTTTTATACTGACAGATTGGTGATACGAGATGTTGATACATTACCCGGAAAGGGATCGCTCATACCGGTTGAGGTGTTTGAGAAAATCGGAAACTTCAATTACAAAAGACTGCCTCATTATATCTCAGACTATGAATATTTTTGCAGGGCTAAAAGAAACGGATTTGAGCTGATTGTGGGCAGTGATGCCAGATTGTTTAATTTTGTCCATCAAACCGGGACTGAACACCTTAAAACCGGCAAATACGGTAAGCTGCAAATTTTTCATACGTTATTTGCCAGAAAGTCCAAAAATAACATTCTAGATCACCTTAATTTTACCCTATTGTGTTGTCCAAAAGAGTATTTACTAACAAACTTATGGCATTTGTTTATGATGGGATTGTTTTTTCATAATTTGTATATATATGTGTGGCAAAATCCAATTGTCAACGGAGTTAGACTGCTGGTTCATAATATTCCCATATTGATTAGGCAGTCCGTCGCCCGTCTAATTCCTGATTACAACGAACCAATTTCTTACGACTACCAGATTATCCCGAAATCTGACGCAGAAAACATGAACAGCTCTTGGTTGGACGAAAAATTACCGATTAGACAATGGAAAGTTGTATCAGGCCTGATGTCCGGAGGTGATATACCCCAGGCGGCACTGCCCGTGATCGTTTTACTTAGAGGACTGGAAAAAAAGAAGATGACCTTGCTTGATGCGGGCTGCTCGAGTGGTTTTTACAATGATTTTTTTGTCACGGCAGGCTTAGATATTGTCTACCAAGGATGTGATTTTGCCCCCAAATTTATTAAACTAGCCCAAGAATTACACCCGCTTCTAAAATTCAAGGTCTGCAGTTTGACAAACTTAGAATACGAGACAAACAGTTTTGATGTTGTACTTGTTTCCGGATCCCTGCACTATGTTACAGATTACGAACTTGCGTTTAAGGAAATATCAAGAGTCAGTTTAAAATTTGTACTGTTGCATCGTTTACCCATGTTTATTTACAAACGAAAGACTCAATATTTTTCTAAAAAAAGCTATGGGGTGAAAATGATGGAAATCGTTTTTGACCCTGAGGAAATATCAAAATTATGCAAGCAGAATCACTTAATAATTAAGAAAAAAATTTGGGGGGGTGTGGTTGACATTGGCAAGACTGCCAGGATGAAGGCGAAATGGGCAACATTATTGTTGGAAAAGGAGAAAGAGTGAAGACAAAATTTTTCGCTATCGTTCCGGTTGCGTTCTTGGTGACATATTACTTAAGGCAAGTGATGTTGTATTTTAATATGTCCGGATATGTGGTCGGTGATTTGGGAAGGGAGCTATACGCACCTTTGCGCGTGCTTCAAGGTCAAATAATATATAAAGATTTTTTTTGGCTATATGGTCCGTGGTCCATCTGGGTAAATGCCTTGTTGTATAGGTTGTTTTCAGTAAACTCACAAATTTTGTACTATCAGAGCCTGATACTAGGGTTAGTCATAGCAATATTAGTTTATCGTCTCAGCAGATTGTTTACTTCTCAAATTGTTTCTTTACTGGTAACTATGATTTATATAAAAGTGACAATGTTCGGATTTACCTGGCAATCGCTGATTATGCCAGGAAAGTTTGCAGCATCGTGGGGAATGTTATTTTCGCTGGTGTTCCTAAACTATTTAGTTAAAAAAATAATGGTTAACGGAGCACCGTCACGGATTTGGTTGGGTGTGATCGCGGGGATGGCTGTGATTACCAAGATTGACTACGCGCTTGCGATAATCACCTGCTCGCTGATGGGGATCGTGATTTTGGGGAGACGTAATGATATATTGCCCGGAATGTTGGCGGTTCTGAGAGTTATTGCTGTCGTCATGGCTCCAGTTGCATTATGGATGTTTTTGTACCAAGTCAGCTTCAATGATGTGGCCAGTAATATATTCCCTGTTTATGCGTCCAAGTATTGGTTTAGTCATAGAAATTTTTATGATTTTCAAGCTTTATTTAAGACGCTCAAAACGGAGTTAATTTTAATTATTGCGACATCGTTCCTGATAGCAAAAAGACTGGGTAAATTTCAGCACTTATTTATCCTGAAGGTTGTGACGGCTATTCTGACAATATTTATTCTCAAAGACCAAAATACAGGACTGTTTAAATTTGGGTTTATGTGGCCTTTTTTTATTTTGTCGGCTGGTGTGGTAGTGCTGAACGTAGTCAACCAATATGTCCCGCAACGGATTAAGTGGGCGCTAATCCTGCTATCACTTTTCAACTTTTTACTGACACTGAGAGATAAGCTTGCTGTTGGATCAATGAGTATGATATTTCCGTTTTTGGTGGTGATTGGGGGCTTGACGGCGATTTATAAATACTCAGCCGGCCGCGTATCATTTAACTACCGAGCAGGGGTGATATTGCTGGCGCTTTTATTGATCAGGTTGGCAGGAGACCAGTCTGCTTTTCTGGACAGTTCTCAGTATTCTGACAAGAAGTCTTTCGTTACTTCCAGCCGCGGGTCGTTCATCGTAGAGCCTGTACCAGGCGGTATAATGTTTGATGCGGTTAATTATCTCTCCAAAAACCGGGGACCGGGCGATAAGATGGTTTCTTTCCCAATGGAGGCGGCAATTCCATTTTTTACACAAATTGAAAATCCTTTGCCTTACGATCAATTCGCAAACGGATTAATACGACCGGCCGATCAAAAAAATGTGGTGAATTTGTTGAATCAATACAAGCCAAGGTTTATCACCGTATCGAACTACGAATTTTTAGGCTATTTCGGATTGGACTACAATGAAGAAATTTATGAATGGATAGTCAGCAACTATAAAGAAACGGCAAAATTTGGCTGTCAGATTCCCTATGACAAAGAGGTCAATTGCACAGGTTACGGAATCAGAATATTTGAATTAAAAAATGTCAAAGTCTAGTAAGTTTGATGTAATAGTTATAGGCGGAGGCTTTTACGGATGCGTGCTGGCCTTGAGAATGCGTCGAAAGTTTAAAAAAGTGGCAGTCGTGGAAAAAGAAAAGGATTTACTCACCAGGGCTTCCTACAACAATCAAGCAAGGGTGCATAACGGCTATCATTACCCGAGAAGCTACCTAACTGCCTTGAGGTCAAGAGTCAATTTTCCGCGATTTGTGTCCGATTACAAAGAGGCCATAGAAAAAAGCTTTACCAAGGTGTATGCAATCTCAAAAGTGGGTTCAAAAATAACTTCCAGGCAGTTTCAGATGTTTTGTCAAAAAATCGGTGCTCCGATAAAGCCCCCACGAGAAACTATAAAAAAACTATTCAATAAGGCGCTCGTCGAGGATGTTTTTGAAGTGACCGAATATGCATTTAACGCAGCAAAACTCAGAACCTCCTTAAGACATGAGGTAGACAAAACAGGAATAAGTTTAAGTCTTGAGTCTGAGGTCAAAAAAATAAGTAAGGGAAAACAAGGACAACTGACAGTACTGCTGGACACAGGGAAATCTCTAACAGCGAAATATGTCTTTTGTTGTGTGTATTCCCAAACTAATTCTTTGCTTAAAAAATCAAGACTGCCATTGCTGGCATTAAAAAATGAAATGACGGAAATAGTTCTGATGAGCGTTCCCGACCCGATAAAAAAATTGGGCATTACTGTTATGGACGGACCGTTTTTTTCGACTATGCCATTCCCGGACAGACACTTGCACAGTTTGAGCCATGTAACATACACACCGCACTTGTACTGGAACGATAAAGGGGTCAAGCCGTCATTTAGTCTGAGATCCAACTTTCCATTCATGATCAGAGACGCGCAAAGGTTTTTGCCCTGTCTAAGAGGGACGAAATATGTGGACTCGTTGTATGAAACTAAAACGGTTCTGCCCCAAAACGAGGTTGATGACGGTCGGCCAATCTTATTTAAGGCCCACCACGGGTTAAAAAATCTGTTTGTTGTACTAGGAGGAAAAATCGACAACATATACGACATTGGTCGAGCTATTGATTTGGCGAAAATTTCGGATTGAATTTCCCCAATGCCGTCCGGAACAATATCGATAACAATTGGAGACTTCCCCTGAAATGGCTAATGTGGGTCGGAATCTTGCCAGTGTCGGGATAGCTGCGGGTGATGGGAACTTCTTTGGTTTTATATCCGAGTTGGGGCGCTCTGACGGTGAGATAGGCCAACAGCTCATAAGAGTCAAACATATTTCTAAAAGGCCGGACCCGAGGATCAAGCAAATAACGACGGCTATAACCCCTGTATCCAGGGGTGGTATCGGTGAACCAATAGCCGCTTACCAAACTCAAAAAAGGGGCATGAAATAGCCTTATGGCCATTTGCCGGGACAGGGGTGTATTTATGCCCCTTCCTCCCGTAATAAATCTTGACCCTTGTAAATAATCGTAGCCCGCATCGAGTTGTTTGATAATGATAGGGATCGCGTTGGGGTTGTCCTTCCCATTGCCATCGATTGTTATAATTCCCGCGTATCCCTGCCTAAGAGCATACGCGTAACCCATCCGTAATTGGGCTCCTAACTTGCCGGGGCCAGTTTTTGTGAGTAATGTTCTGACGTTGTTTCTTTTGAGAAAACTTGTTTCTGTTGAACCATCGGAGCTCCCTCCGTCCAATATGAGCAGGTCTGCTAGTTTTGATATTTTCCTCATTGACTCCAACTGGGTGATAAAACGTTGGCCTTCGTTAAGTACGGGGATACAGACGCAATACTTGGTTCTTTTGTTGAAAAACCGGTGAATTACTGCGCTCGGGACTTCCCAACGATGTTCATTTGTAAATGTTTGTGACATATTTTACAGCCTTTTCAACCGCGGTGAGCGTGTCGCCCGGTTGCCCCTTCATTTCTATAGAAATCCAACCCTCGTAATTCAGACTGTTAAGAATAGAGGCTGTTTTAACATGATCGGTGATTCCTTCGCCGACAGAAACGAGATTGGGCTCACTAATATGGATGTGACCCGACCTGGGTAATGCGGCCGTTATGGTCTTAAGATAATCCTCGCCGTTTATGGTCATTGTCGAGATGTCTAAATTGATTCTAAAGGCCGAGTGGTTAATCATTTTTACCAGCTCAATGGCTTCCTGATGAGTAGTAATAAAATCACAACCATACTGAACTGGGTTTGGTTCCAGACAAAAGATGAGATTGTAATGTTGACAAACGTCACTTACTTTGGAGAAAAACGCTGTTGCGATCTTATTAACTTCTGATTTTTTCAGTGTGCCAACTAGTCTATTTTTGGGTGACCCAAAGACAAGCACATGAGCGCCTAGTTGACGAGATAAGCGTGAGATGTTACGTAAATATTCCAAGGTGTCATTTCTGCTGCTGGTGTCTTTAAATATTTCCATTTCCGGATGGCCAAACAACAAAGATTGAATTCCAACTATGGATATACCTTTGGCAGCCCAAAATTGACGATACTTCAAAATATCCACGCGGGAGACTGAAGCGGGATTGCTCCAGATCTTTGTAGGGGCAAGATCTATTCCTAAAATATGGTATTTACGCAATAGTTCAGCCACCTGACCGTCAAAGGCGGGGTCCCAGGCCAAATTAGATATAGAAATTTTCATTGGCAAATTCTTTAATACCATTTAGTATGGATTGTTTGGAATAAAGATAGTTTCCTTGAGATTGGAATAGTTTGGCGTATTTTGTGTGCATGTCGTAAAAAGCAGGTGGTTTTTCCGTAACATTTGCAAAGTGAATCCCAAAACATGTTAAGGCCAGTTCTGCCGCTGAAATCGGGGGTGTGGCAAAGTTGACAAGCGGTAAATGGTTATTCATCGCTATCTCTATATCGTGCCAAATTCTGCTCAAATCATAGAACTGAAATTGACTGTCTTTGTGGGTGTAGTCCAAGGCGTTGTTGTGGATCAGATCATAAATAAAGTTTTTTTTGATGCCCTTACCAAATAGCCCCGGAAGCCTGATGATGCAAACATCCCTAAAGCGTCCGCGAACAAACTCTTCAAACAAGAAACGGTGCTGACCGTAAGGTTGAAGACTAGAACTGTCAACTAATGTGTCTTCATCAACTCCGACCGGTTTCGGATAAACATCCACCGTGGAAATATGGATAAACTTGTTTGCCTTTACTGTTTCCAGGTTGTTCATAAGGACATGTATGTTCTCAATATCAGCTTGCGGATTCTGATTGGCTTTCCATTTTTCGGCTCTAAGGCCTGAACATATGACCAAGTCAAACTTTTTATTTTTGATTTCCTCAATGTTTGATGAGTTATATAAGTTGGTTATTTTTGTTTGGAATAAGATGTTGCTGCCTACAAACCCTGTAAAGCCGATTAATGCGTCGGTCATACGACGTTTATTTTCTTTTGTTTCTTGCGGCTAACTACATTAGAGCTGTTAAATTCTTTGGCGATGTAATAGACCGGTTCTTCCTTGAGCTCGGTGAGAATCCGTCCCACATATTCGGATAAAACAGTCAGAATGGCGAAGAGAAGAAAAAACAACCCTCCTGTCACAAGAGAAGTAGTTATCCAGCCCTCTATAATCTGTTTTTTTACCAGAGTGACGATAAAAACGTAGATCACAAACATGAGACTCAAAAAACTGGCTGACATGCCCAGAAGTGTGGTGAGTCTTAATGGAAGTTGCGAATTGGAGATAAGAACATCGATCGCCAGTCTTAATGAGGAAATAAATGATATTTTCTTCCCCATATGTTTGTAATCAAAATAGTGCTTGGTAAGCCCCATAAAGGCTTTGGAATATCTAAGATGAAGTTTCTTATTTCGAACTTTAACCAGAGAGTTAACGGCGCTTCTGCTAAAAACCCCGGAAAAGTAAGCGTTTGGATAAAAATTTACACCCATTATTTTAATAAATGCAGTATCTATAAATTTTAAAACGGTTTTCTCTATTAGAGAATAACGATTATCTAGGGTCGGGTTGGCTATGACCACGTCAAAACCGGAGATGCTTTTGTCAATAAATTCCTTAATTAAGTGGGACAGTTCGCTCTCTAAATCAAATATAACCACGTAATCGCCCAAACTATTTTCCAAGGCGGCTAAGTATGCGGTCTGTAAATTATGTCTATAGGATAATGAGATTATGCGAATTTCAGGAATTTGCCGCTGCAGCTGTCGGACAAGTTCTAAAGTATGATCATTGGAAGAGTTGTCTACAACCAGGATTTCAAAGTAGTCATAATTTTTAATCAAATTCCGATAGATATTCCGGATAAACTGAACGATGACTTTCTCATCGTTTTGGACAACCAGGGAAACCGTGACAAAAACGTCGGAGGGGTAATTTTTTCTTTTTTTCATAGGTTGTTTCTTTTAATGTAGAGCATGTCAGTCCCAGGAATATTTTCTGTTAAAAAGAGATTTACATTATTTTGTTTGGAAATAAATATACTATAAGATCTTTTCTGCATTACTATACCGTCCCAACACAAACATGATATATCAAATGTTTCATCTTTGTTGTTTCTGATGTCCGTGAGTGTTTGTGATACCAATTCCCACATATGAGGTTTTATGATTTTCAATTGGGGGCTAATAAAATATCCGGAATCGTTTCTGGCCCTGATCAGAGCAAAATCTCTTGATTCGGCATACTCCCAAACGATATTTTCTGTTTTGGGCAGGCTATCGATAAATGACTGAAGGTGGGCAGCTTTTTTAACTAAATTTCTCCTGAAGTTGAAGTCATGACTGCCGTAAATGAGCGCAGGGACGAAAAATACAAGCAAGAGTAGAATTTGGACTTGTTTTCTAAGACCGGAAAAAATGTATGCTGTAGAAATTAACAGTAATAAAATATTGCCTGCCTGATACCTCGCGGCGGGATATTTCATAAACAGAAAAAATCCTATTAGTCCGGTAAGCGATAATATCTTCCAGTTTTTGTCGCTTTTGGCCCGAAGTGTGCAAATTGCGGTAGTGAGTATCAACAGAACTGTCGCTAATCTGTCGTTTATCCAGTAGGACGCCGATTCGATATAAAGTTTTGGATCGATCAATCCCGGTCCGCCTGTACCGTAGACGCCGGTTTTTGTAGTGAGGTTTACCAGCCAGGTGGCCAATTTCGGGTAATTGTTAATAATCGGCAGAGTCGCGAGAAAAAAACCCAATAAAACAACGACCAGACCGGATAGCATGTGCTTCTTTTGGAAAACTACAATGATCAAACTGGCTATGGCAATCGGTGCGTATACAAACTTGTTGGCAACCAGGATGCCGGCAAAAAGTGCCATTAACAGGAGGTCTTTGGTACGGCGGGCGTTTTGGTGGGCTAGAAAAGATATCAACCAAAAAGAAAAAAGCAAAAGTCCTATCGGTTCCGAAGCCACTTTGGTTGACATCTCCTGAAAACTCGGGTCCAAGAAGAAAATTACGAATAGAAAGAAATTTACTATTAAAGATTTAAACTGCTTGTAAACAGAGAGATGGATTAGTAAGTTGCCGATCAAAAATAGTAAGAAGAAATATCCCCTCGATAGCCAAAATAATTCCTGGTAGTGAATTAGAGCCCATTGAACAAAATCCTGGGTAGAAAAGACCTGAAACGCTTTGAGATACGAAAACAAATTTCCCAGTAAGATGATAACCGGCGTCCCGGGGTGGCCGTAATAATCAATCTTGCCCACCTGGATAAATTCGAGAGCGTTGGCTATGTATGCCGTTTCCGGATCGATATTATAAAAAGGATTAGTTGGAGGAATTAATAACGGGCCAAAATCAATAATTCCAGTGAGGACTACTAAGAAAATGATAAATATTAATGGTTTTTTTGGCACTTGCCAGTATTATAATAGTGCGAATGGTAAGTTGTAAGATATGCGGGGGGGAACTGCTGGCAAAGCATCAGGAAATGTTTGATAACAGGCATGGATATCCCGGGCATTTTGATATCTACGAATGCAGTACTTGCGGATTTATGCAGACGGAGCCGCAACTGACCGGAAATCGGCTGACGGAGGTGTATTCGAAATATTATCCCCAGCGGGATGCAGATATAAAAACAGTCAGAAAGGCCGGAGAAACTATGCCAACCTGGGAGGAGATAAAACAAAAAGGCTTAACAACTACCTGCCATTATGGGATTGTAGGAAAGGGGGATAGAGTTTTAGATGTGGGAAGCGGGGCGTGTTACTCGTTGGTGGAAATATCCGCCATGGGGGGAAAGGCGTGGGGGATAGATCCGGACAAAAACTCACAAAAAGTGGCTAAGGAATTGGGTTTAAGGTTTCATTGTGGTTTGATGTACGATTGTCCATTCCCTAAGAAATATTTTGATTTAATTACCGCATCCCAAGTCCTGGAACATGAGCCGAAACCGTTAAGATTTTTGCTGACCGCCAAAAAATTCTTGAGGCCCGGGGGAAAAATCAGATTAAGCTTCCCAAACACAGGCGCGCTGTTTCGATATGTATGGGGAAGAAATTGGCTGCATTGGCATGTCCCTTACCATGTGAACCATTTTAACCGGAGGTCGTTTGAGATGTTGGCGGAGGAGTCAGGGTTAAAAATCGTTTATTTAACAACGGCTACTCCAAACTTGTGGACGATTTTACAAATCCGTTCCTGGTTAAATAGTCCTAAGATTGGCGAGAGGGATGGAATGTGGGACGGCGCCCCTAATCAGCCTCAAAAAACGGGAAGTCAACTTATTCCCTATGTGGAAAAATTACTCTTTTTTAACCGGCTAATCGACGCGGCTGGTTGGGGAGAGAGCTTTGTAGTAGAACTTGAGAGTTTGACAACTATTAATGCTTGAAGTATAATTTGGGCATGGGGTCGGTATCAAGAATCGAAACAAATAAAACATTCTATT
>Ga0209541_10011885_pt1 | contig 13556 bp, 15 predicted proteins | sample RifCSPlowO2_01_FD_184027 | JGI IMG/M metagenome (GOLD analysis project Ga0209541, IMG submission 184027) | Groundwater microbial communities from Rifle, Colorado - Rifle CSP2_plank lowO2_0.1 (SPAdes) (version 2) | ecosystem: Environmental > Aquatic > Deep subsurface > Groundwater | place...
AGAAAAAAACAATAATGGTTGACTATGAAAAGCTTGGCTACCAGATCGAGGTTTTAATAGCGCTTAAGATAAGAAAAGGCAGCTTCTATGAAATTGAAAAAAATTTAGCTTCTGATAAAAATGTATTTCTTGTTATGGATATAACTGGGGACTATGATGCGGAGGTATTGGCAAGGTTTCATACCAAAAGAGAACTGGACGCATTTGTAAAAAAGCTCCAGCAGCAGCCTTTTATCGAGTCTAGTTCTACAAGACTGATATTAAACATTTACAGGGAGAAGCAGATAGAATAAGCTTCCTATTTTACGATTCTCTTAATCTCCTCAACCATATCACTTGCCAGGTAAGTAAACCCTTTTTTCTTTTTTAATAAGATATCCCCAACTAATCCGTTGAAGTAAGCTGCATTTACTGCACTTTGAAATAAAGACAAGCCTTGCCCCAGGAAGCCAACACATAAGCCAGCAAGAACATCTCCAGTGCCTGCTTTAGTCATCCCTGCATTCCCTGTTTTATTGTACAATATTTTATTTTTAGAGATTATTGCGTCAATTGGGCCTTTTAATAAAATAATATTATTTTTATTTAAGAAATTTTTTAAATTATTTTTTATTAATATTGTTTTTTTTATTATTGATTTTTCATTGATTATTTTTTTTATTGTTTTATTATTAATCTTTGAGTTTTTCATAAATATTTCAAGTTCTCGAATGTGCGGTGTTATTATTGAATTTTTTATTATTGAAGCCTCGCTATGCTTGATTCCGTCAGCATCCACCACCAATAATTTTTTGCTTTCCTTGACATACTTCCTTACAAAAGAGCTTGCATGCATTCCAATTCCATTGCCTATAAGAACAGCATCAAAGTTTTTTTCAAGTTTAAGAACATCTTTCGCTCTGGAAGCGCAAAAATCATCTCCTTTAAATTTCTTGACAACCAAATCAGGGCTTAAGGCATTAATTGCCCAGCCGACTTTTTCAGGTGCTGCAATGGTAACCCAGTCAGCACCGCTTCTTAACGCAGCTAATCCAGCCAGCGCAACTGCTCCAACATAATCTCTAGAACCTCCAATTACTAAGACACGGCCATTATCCCCCTTTTTGCTGGATTTTTTTCTTTTTGGCAGAATTATGTCTTTGCTTGTGATGTATTCCATTTTACTCCATAATTAATATTTTAGTATTAAAAATTATTGCTTTTATTGTATAACTTATCTTACCATGCTTGCAAGGCTTGAATTTATATCGTGGAACATTGAATCACAAAACCCATGATTGCATTTTGTGTCATTAACCAATATGAATTCTTTCGGCTCTTTTGCCTTTTCGAATGTAATTAATGCAGAATCAAAAGGTATATTCTTGTCATAAGTGTTATGCACTATCACAATTTTTCTTGGGGATATTAAGCTTATGTAATTATCAGCGTCAAGTGATTTAATAAACCTTGAGTATTCATCGTTACCATTATTATAATGGAATCCTGCAGAACTTATGGCAATAACCCCTTTTATTTTTTTGTCAAGTGCAGCTGAAATCAATGCAATTCTTCCTCCAAGGCTTTCTCCCATCATAATTATATTTTCAGAATTGATTTTCTTTTCTTTCCTCAAAACATCTGCCGCGCTTAATGCATCTAAAATCATTAAATGCTGCACTGCAATATTTCCCCTGCTGTAGGAATTAAAATCTTCTTCTAATGAAGGCACATCTCCATCTGTTTCACCAACGCCTCTTTGGTCTATTGTAATAACAGCATAGCCCTGCACAGCTATTTGTTTTGCAAGAGCAAGCTCACTGTCCTTTCCAACTCCTGCCCCTGGCAGCAGCACAATGCCCGGCATATCTTTATTGCCTACTGGCTCAACAAGCAAACCATAAATCTCTTTTCCAAAATTATTGTAAACTACCTTGCTTACCGTGTAATTTTCATTTGATTCATAAGGGTAAGTTTTGTACTCCAAATCTTTAAGCTCAGGCAGCACCAGCATTCCACGCTCATTTACATAAACATTTTTTTGTATTTTGTAAAGAAATAAAAATGTTGCAATTAGAATAATTAAAAATAATGTTATAAGATACATGTATTTTTTTCTTATCTTTATTATCATAAAATAGCTATTTTTTAATTCCAATGTCAACAACAACCGTCTTGTCTTTGTAAGCTTCCAGGCCATTTTTTATGTCGTGCATTGTTATTATCAGGTTAGGCTCGAAGAAAACATTTGACTTTTCTCCTGTATCAGGGTTAATTCCGGAAGGAATATCTATCGAAACCTTGTATGCTTTTGACTTATTCAGGTTTTTAATCAATGTTGCCAAGGGGTCTTTTATTTCGCCATCTATACCTGTGCCAAAGATTGCATCTATAATTATATTATAGTCACTAAAATCAACTGCTTCCAGCTCCAGAACCTGCAGTTTTTCATTGTTCTCTATTTTCTTAAAATTAGTTTTGGCTTCTTCAGTTAATTTCTTTTCATCTCCTACAAACAAAACATCAACTTCTGCATCATCGCATAAATACCTAGCAGCAACGAAACCATCTCCGCCATTATTGCCATGATAAGCAACAATAAGAATTCTTTTTTCTTTTAATTCAAATTTCCCATTTAGGACATTAAATATAGCTCTGCCTGCATTCTCCATTAAGACAATTTTAGGAATACCACAACTATCCTCCAACGATTTCATTTCCTGTGTCGATAGCATTGTTGTATACTATTCTTAAGTTATTTATAAATTTTGATGTTTTTTAGACGAATAATTAACTATGTTATCTTTAAAAAATCGCTAATTAAGCCTTTAGCGTCTCTGTTTTCATCAAACCTTTTAATTAGCTCTTCTTTGCTGTCTATGTATCCTGATTGCTCAAGGAAATCAGTAAAATCTATTTTTTCAGCATTTTCAAACCTTTTTAGAAAGAAGTCATACGGGTAATTCATTGCAGGCCTAATCAACTTTTTTTTCATTAAATCCACAATTGTCCTGTTAACCCATTCAGTAATATAATCAAACTCCACAACATTGTCAAAAGAACCGTCAGGAAAAGCTTTTGAAAGAAATCTTACCATATCATCATAATTTCCTGGTATTAAAGGCATTAATGATTCCATACCATCACATGTTCCAAACATATTACTTTTATTTGGGTTTTCCCCTGTTTTAAGAAAAGGCCCTCTGTTAAAGGGAAATAATCTGCATATATAAGCCCGTTTTGTATCATAAATCAAGCACTTCTTGTCCTTTAAAAAAGGGCATACATCAGAATCCATAAAATATGTCACTATTATTGCTTTGTTTGTATTTAAATCCAAAATTGTACGTGAAGGCTTAACTTTACCATCTATATTTACATTATGCTGCCATTTTTTAAATCTGTCAGCTTCCCAGTCCCACAATGGAAAAGACATTTTCTCAATTGGAACTAACTGCACCAAAGGAAGCTTGCCATAAGCCATTCTCTCCATAAATTCTTTGTCTTCCTGAGGCATCATGCCCCTGATATGGCTACAACAAGAACCGCATTGATTGCATTTGAAGGTTTTTTCATTATTTAATTCTAGTTCCATTTTGCAAATTTCGTTTCAATAAATTATTATTAATATTTCAATTTTAAATTGAATCATTATAAACTATTTCAATTTTGTTATTCCATTTCCAATTTTTAAAATAATAATCCTATTATAATTAAAACTAATAATGTCGAATAATAAATAATGTTTACTCAAAACTAAATGTACCTGCAGGCAAAGACCTTATTATCTCGTCCAAATCTAAATTTCCGCCTAATTTATAGCTTATTTTCTTTGCAATAGCGCTTACTTTTTCATTCCCTTGCTTCAATACAACATATTTCTCGCAATTCTTTTTTATTGCTTCTAAAGGCCCTGACATTATTGCATTTTCTTTTGTAATCCCTATTGCCAAGTTTATTTTATTTTCTATGTAATTGGTCTTTCCATAAATCATAAAAGCGCCTTTTCCCATATACTCCCCAGCTTTTGTTTTCTTGCTAACTTGCTCTGGAGAAACATAAAAAACATCTGTTGTTTGCAAGCCTAATTTCCATGCTCTTGAGAAAGTGCAGACTGCATCAGCAGCTTCTTTTATTGTATTTTCAGGGATCTTTTTGCCTTCAGATTTAATGACAAAGAAAGGGCTTCCTGCCATGTCTGTATGAAGAACTAAGTCATTTTTATCGGTATGTTTCTTTATAACAATTTCATTGGAAGTAGCATCTCTGCCACCTATAACAAGAAAGCCATCAGAACTTGCAAACCACCTGAACTTTTCATGCCATTCCTTTTTTCTTTCACTAAGCTCTTTTTTCTTTTCTTCCCTAATCTCAAATTTTTCTTTTTTATTTTCTAAGCCTTTTAATTTTTTTATAGATTTTTGCAAAGCTTCTTCTGCACCTTTTATCTTCTTCTTCAGCTTTTTGGCCTTCTCAAAATAATCAGATGCATTTTCTTCTATGGATTTCCTCAAATCAAGGACTAATCTAGCCATAAACAAGGAATTATGAAAACTTTTTATAAACTTTTTCCTTTATTATTTCATCTACAAACATTATAAAACCTGTTATATAAAACAACGTATTGATAGCGAAAAATATCAGAAAGTAAAACGAAAGGATAAATCTCGAAGTGGCAAATAAAGCTCCTATTACATATATATAATAGAAAATCAGGCTGGTGAAGAAAAGATATACATAATAAGCAAAGAAAATAAGGGCTGTAAGGATTATAATATAGACCAAATGCTTCTTATAGCTGGCTGAAAGAAAATACACCACAAGGAAAAAAATAATTGCAAAAATAACTATTTGGAAAAAATTACTAAAAAATATATTCTTTGCAAAGCCTGTCATGATATCAACCCCTGACACAGAGTCCTCAGTTAGCATCTTTATCTTGAAAATAGGGGCTATAATAAAGACAGCTATTGAAGAAAAAATTAAACCTATTTTTAGCCTGCCAAGGTGGAATTTCTTGCCAGTAAATGCGCTGTACCAAAACATTGACGGAAAAATTAAAAAAAAGAGTATTCCCATTACATTTGATAAATATATAATGGCTAATGAAAACTGCTCAAGAAAAGGCTGATTCTTAATTTGTTCCAAGAATAATGGTATTAGGGCTTCATGACCAGCACCAAGCTGGCTGAAGTACAATGTATCTCGGAAAATTAGAATGTATGGAATAATAAAGCTTCCAGCATCGGTAAGAAGATGCAGGACAAGCATTCCTGAAATTCCTAAGAGAATTGTTTTTTTGTAATGAAATAAGGATATAAATTTTTCATAAAATTTATCTCCAAATTCACCTATGCGGTATATAAGGGTTTCTGCTTTGTATTTTCTGTAGTGCCTTATAACTATAAAAAGATAGAAGAGTATGGCCAGCATAATAATAGGTGCGTCAATTGCTATTGCAAGCCATTCCATTATAAGGTTAAACACAACAACAAAAAATGCAATATAAACAAGATAGACCACAATTATCCTTACCAAATATTTAAATAAAGTATTTGGCTTTCCCTCCTCATGTATTATATGCATTAAGCTTGGCTTTTTTACATCTATAAAAAATGAGGAATAAACTGCCAGTAATAATATCAGAATACCCCCAGTAATTAAAGAGTATAGTTCCAATAAGGCTGCATTTTCGACAATAAATTTTAGGAAATCATAGAAAACAACAAACTCGTCTATTCTTCCATAAGAAAATACAATAATATTCTTGAATATGAGCATGAAATAAGATATTATCAGCAAAACATCAACATGCCTATGCTGATTATTAAAAAATATTTTTGTAAGGCTTGCTTTGTATAGTATATAGCCTAAAGCAGCCCATGAAATTATCTTTTTTGCATAATCAAGATCCGCTGGCAGTATTTCAAAAAAATCAAGAATATCTAGTAAAATTATAAGGATCAGTATTGTTTCCTCTATCCTGTGCATCACCCTTTTTTGCATTATTAAGCAATTTAATATTTGAGTATTTTAATTTTTCCTTAAATACAAATATTCCATCGGTTTTTAACTGATGGTATAAACCTATTGTCAAACTGTAAGAATATTTGTATTCTCAGAAATCCGACCGAGCGACCGAAGAGAGCGAGCAATCCTCCAGTCTATGACTAGAGGTGTCGGATTTCTGTTGAAAAATCAAAAAAATATATAAATAGTGCAACTAAAGGATATTCTAATGAAAAAAAGAGGGCAAGGAGGGGAAGTTATAAGGTACATTATAATTGCAGCAATTATAGTAATAATAACATTTTTTGGGTTTAAAGGCTATACTGCAATAAAGGAAAGAACATGCAAAGCCGAGCTAGCAAAATTCCACTCAGACTTGGAAAATCTTGACAAGGAAGTAAGGTATGGCGATGTAAAGGAATTTGCCAAGCAAGTGCCTTGTGATGTTGATAAGATCTATTTTTTTGACTTGGGTAAGGATATTAATCCTGGTCTTCTAGAAGACATGCCATTGATTAAAGACAGCATACAAAGCAATGTGAAAGAAAATATTTTTGTCATGAAAAATAATAATATACTAGATTCTTTTTATGCAGGAAACCTTGACATTGCTTATCCAGATCATATATGCTTTTTGCCTAGATCAGGAAAAATAAACTTCTTCCTTGAAGGAAAAGGAAGCTCTGTTTCAGTTGTTTCCGGATGCTTACAGCCTGAATGCACCTATTTTCCTGACAAAGCTGAAGATGTAGGAGCAGCCAGAATAATTAACGAAGCTGTAGAATTTGGCACAAACAACATTGGTCAAAATCAAGGCCAATGCAAACCTGAACATTGCCCTACTGAAGCAACAAAGACAGATGCATGGAATAATTTTTACCAAACAAAACAAAACATACAAATCCTGAGAAAATTCGACTACTGCAAGGAAACAGGAAAAACAGCTGTAGAGATAACAATAAAGCCAATAGGTAATGCAGAGCTACAGCAATTCCGTTTTTATGAATATATACAAAAAGAATGCGTTCAACAGGTATCTGACGAGTTAGTTAATTATCTTAAAGGCCAATATGCAGCGGATGTATCCATTAAAGCAGACCCTTTAATAATATGGTCTTTAGGAGACGTAAGGCAAGAACAAAAGCTTTCTTATTTCTTAAATACAATATTGGATGATGAATGCAGGAAAGCAATAAAAGGCATAGGAATAGCAGAGACAATTGGGAATGGAATTCCTGTTGCAAATATCCCACAAATGCCCATTATTACTGCTCCCCAACAACAACCTACAAGCTTGGCTCTTAATTTAGATGATAACGTACCTTATAGGCAAAAAATATCAGATTTTGATTATGTTATATATAACCATGCTGATTTGTTGGGCTATACAACCTATACTGGAAATAAAGATGCACTTGAGTACGATGTCATATATCAATCAAATTCTGGTCTGATAGATTGTGATATTGATAATTTAATTCAATTAAGATGTATTATTAATGTACCAGCCACAGTTGGAACTTCAGATGTCATAATTGAAGTTACAGATGGTACATTAACAGCCTTGGATACAGTTCTGATTGATGTTGTGGAGTTTGGTACTACAGGAACTGGAGGACTTACCTGTACAGACGGAACCCCAAGCGGACAATGCTCAACAACAAGACCAAATTACTGTAATAATGGCAACTTAATTCCCTCTTGCGGACCACCTTATAACTGTGGTTGCCCTACAGGACAAGTATGTGATGTAAATACAGGTCTTTGTGGTACTATTTAAAATCATTTGTTGAGAGAGTAACAATAAAACTATCCGAATTTCCATTTGCATCTATGTATTTCCAGATTTCTGTGTAAGTAGCTTCTGGTGCAGTTGTTCCAAAAAATAAATCTACTGTAAGATTCTCTTTACCTTTTAAGGTGTCTGTACCAAGTTGTTCTACAATCCAATCCTTACCATATTTTTTGGACATAGGTGGATTGGTTAACTCTCTATAAACAGAATCAAAAGTAACATCAACGCCATTAGTTTCACTTATAAGCAATCTATAATGATAAAAAATACCACCATCTTCAAAAATTTTTTTCCCTATAATTCCATAACTCACATTCAATTTCGCCTCAAGATTTTGTGGTGCTGGTGTGGGTTGTGTTGGCAGTGGATTAACTATTGGAGTATTTTCCTGTATTTGTTCGTTTCCTTTATTGTAAAAAAATCCAAAATAAGCTGCTGCACCTAATACAGCTATACCTAAACCCACAAGAAGTTTATTCTTAACAGATCTTCTTTGCTCATGTACCTTGTCCTCTAATCTAGAATATTTTTCTTGCGTTAAAGTGCTGCCAGGCATGCCTTTATTATATTTTGTTTCTGGCTTATATGGTTGCGTCATCTTCCTTAAGCCCTCGGCAAATACCCTTGCTTTGCTACTATTTAAATCTTTCTGTTTTGTAACTATGTTTTAGTGGTTAATAAAAAGTATTGGAGTAATAAAGGCATTTATATTTTTAATACACTTTTATATTTGCAAATATACACTTAAAATAAAAGCATGGTAAAACAACAATATTTATAAAAGCCAAATTAAAGAAAAGTTATATGGCACAGCAACAGTTAAGTGAAGAGCAGATTAAGGCTTTGCAGGAGAAGATTAAGAGGATGTCTCCTGAGGAGCTTAAAGAATTCCAGAAGAAGCAGTGCATATTCTGCCAAATTATTGCTGGAAAAGTCCAGTCCAGAAAAGTCTATGAAGATGAGCATGTGCTTGCAATTCTTGATGTTAACCCAGCCAATCCAGGGCATATCCTTATTATGCCTCGCGAACATTATTCTATTATGCCGCAAATACCTTCTGATGAAGTAGGACATATTTTCTTGGTTACAAAAGCACTCTCTAATGCATCATTAAGAGCATTAGAGGTTCAAGGCTCAAATATTGTAGTTGCAAATGGCGTTGCTGCTGGCCAACGCGCTCAGCATTTTATGGTGCACTTAATACCAAGAAAAGACAATGACGATATAAATTTCCAAATACCCCAAAAAACCCTATCAGAAGAAGAGCTGCAAAAGATAAAATATGCTTTGTCAGAAAGCTTAGGCACAAAAACAGAAGAAACAGAAAAAATTGCTCCTGTTCCAATAGTTCCAAGAGAAAAAAAGGTTGTAGAGGCAGAAGTTAAGGAAGAGAAGAAACCAACTGTAAAAAAAAACAGAATAGTTAAAGCCAAAAAAAGAGTAAAAAAAGAAACCCATAAGCACAAAAAAAAGGAACATAAAATCCATAAAGAAGAACATGGGGGACATGCAGATCTTGATGATATAGCAAGAGTGCTTGGTGCTAAATAAAATGGTCACAAAAACAAGGGAAAGCTGCTTGTTATGCCAGATTGCAGCCAATGCTATACTCTCATATAAGATTTATGAAGACGACCTGACATTAGCTGTTTTAGATGTCAATGGAGCAAACCCAGGCCATTGTTTTGTCATTCCAAAAAACCATTATCCAATAATAGAGCAAGTCCCAAATGATGAGCTAGCAAATATTTTTTCAGTTGCTAACAAAATTTCCAGTGCAATATTCGAGACTCTTAAGGTTCAAGGCACAAATATTTTTGTCGCAAACGGCATTCCAGCTGGCCAGACTGTAGCGCATTTCATGGTAAATGTGATCCCAAGGAAAGAAGGTGATGGAATTAACCTTCAATGGAAGCCAAAGCAACTAAATGAAGAAGAAATGTCAACAGTTGAGCTTAAGCTAAAAGACCAGATAAAAAACATAGGTGTTAGCACAATTGAAAAAACAAAACAGCCTAAAGAAATGCCGGAAAAAGCAGAATTTCCAATAACTGATGATGAAGATGATTACTTCAATAGGCAAATGCGTAGAATACCTTAAATAAGCAAAAACACCAAATTGCCAAATATCAAAGTTATAATATACGCTATAAAAAAGCTGGGGACAAAAGGAATTCCTTCTTTGATCAGTATTTTCCTGACTTTGCCCTTTTTGTAGAATTCTATTAATTTCTTGATATTCTTTTTCTCAATGCCTAAATCCTTTGGGCCTGTTACATATTTTCCATCTATTTTAATCTCTTTAGCAATCCAGTCCCCTTCTGTAAGCTGTCTTGGCAAAACATATTTCAGCATGCATGCACTTTCAACTGATTTTACCACAATCCAGATATAAAATGTTATTACCGATATAAATGCGAGGTAAAGCAGTATCAGCCTGGCAATATTATCCGGGGTTAGAATGGCTGCCAAAGCAAGGATTGCAAACAAGGCAAGTATTAATTTTTTGATTGCCATTACTTTCTTATTGCTTAGATTTTTTTTTAAGCTTTTAAGGAATTTTTTCTTGTTCTTAATAATTGAAACAATGCTCCATAAGATTCCATATAAAGCTCCCACTATTAACGCGTTGATTAAAAACCATGCAAGGAAGAAATTTCCTGGAAAAAAATCTATTCCTATCATAGCCCCTAAACCCATCAAAATTTTGCTGTCTCCTCCGCCCCACTGGCCAGCATAAAACATTACCAAAGCCAGTATAAAAAAAATCCCAAAACCAATAATGCTTGCAACTATAAAATTTATTTTCCAGTAAATCACTGAAAATAATAAATTAATCCCAAAACCTGCTCCTATAAATCCAAAATTAACCCAGTCTGGAACTTCCCTTGTTCTTATATCCGTATAAGAGCCTATCAACAAAACAAGAAATGTAAGGATATGTGGAATCAGGATAATTAGAGGTATATTTTCAATATATTGAACAAGAGCATCTATAGGCATTTTTAGGCTTAAAACAATAATATTTATAAACGTTTTTACTTTGAAATAAGCAGGTTTTATATATAATGTTTGAAAAAGTTAGGAGTATAATCAAAAAGGAAAAATATGTTCTGAGGATAAAAGTACCAAAACACATAGCTATAACTACTGATGGGATTGACAAATGGGCTTTAAAAAATAATGTATCATATGAAGATGCCTACAAAAGGAATTTTTTGGTTTTAAAGAACACCATTAAGCTTCAAGTAAAGCTTAAAATACCTATTCTTAGTTTTTATATTTTGGACAAAAATACAAATAGGGAAAATGAATTTTATTCTTATCTTTTGGACTCAATTGTTAATATGCTAGACACTCTTGCAGCAAGCCCTATTATCAATGAAAATAAAATAAAAGTGTCTGTTCTTGGAAAATGGTACAAGCTTCCTGGAAGAGTCGTTGACTCTATAAAGAGTATAATAGAGGAAACAAAAGACTACGACAGTTTTTTTGTAAATTTCTGCATAAATTACAACGGCCAGGAAGAGATAGTTGATGCATTTAAACTTTTAGGGATGCAGATAAAAGCTGGGAAATTAGATCCAGACTTAATAAATAAGGATTCTATAAAGGAAAACCTCTACTCTTCTTACTTTTTACCTCCAGACTTGATGATAAAAAATGGCACCAGAAAAGAAACATCTGGATTTTTATTGTGGGATTCAATACATACTAAACTTTATTTTACCAACAAATTATGGCCAGATTTCGACAGAACAGAGTTTATGGATGCAATAAAGGACTATCAGAAAGGGGATTAAATCATAAATTTTTATAAGTCATTTTACAAATATTTTTCTCAAAAAGTGTTTTATGTTTTCAAATAAGACTGTAATATTTTTGTAATTAATATACAACAAGAGGATAATTATTAGGGAATAATTAGCAATAAGGAAATATCTGTTGCCCCAGCTTATGCCAGGGAAATACCAATTGGAAATTGGCCATAGGAAGGGTGTTGGCAAAAAATCCCTTGAGTGTGTGGGAATGTCTATTAAGATATGAAGCGGCAATGCAAAAAGGAATAAGGGTATTCTTCTGAAAATGATATATACTATCAGGAAAATCAGCGCAATAACAACCAGGCTATGAGTCACATTATAAAGTGTGAAAACCCATTTTGGGATTAGGCTTAAGTCAGGATTCTTCCAAGTAAAACCATTTTTTAAAGGGTACACCATGAATATGGTCCATGATAATATGTCAGGCAATATCCCAAAAAGAATTGCCAGCAAGACATACTTTGACCTATGGAATATTATATAAGACCATAGGCCATGGGAAAAAAAGTCCATTTTATCGCCTTAAAACTCAATTTCTATTATTTTATTGTATATTGTTTAGCTTATCGATATACCTGCACGCATTGCACTTGTCTTTTGAGGCAGGTTCTCCACATTCTTTGCAGTAATTAACTTCTCCATTACTGAATTTCTTCTTTAAATCTGGCAATATTTGTAAAAACGAATTAACAATTGCATGTTTCGTTCCAAGAAATTTTGCCTCAAAATCATTAATCATATTTCTTACTTCAGCCCTGTAGCTTTCTGCAGCATAAGGGCATTCAATAAAATTATCCAATAACTTATTAACGAATGCATAAGTTGTTACTTCTTTCTCTGTGCATAAATATAAAGGTTTAATACGTTGGACAAAATAATTGCTTTGTTTTATACCTACTTTAGGGCCCAATCTTGCGCTTAAGTGAATGTTGTTTTTGAACTGGTTCATCAAAATGCTTTGAGCCTCGTCATCCAAATTATGGCCGGTTGCAAGCTTGGTAAAATGCATTTCTTTCGATTTTTTATTCAATAAATATCTCCGAAAAATGCCGCAAATAGTGCATGGCTTTGCATCCAGGACTTTCAGCATTTGGTCTAATGTCATTCCAAACTCTTTTTCAAAAGAATAAATATTCAATTTTATTTTATTTTTTTCACAAAATTTTTTTGCTGTTTTTATTGTATTCTCCCTATAGCCTTTAATTCCCTCATTTATCAGTATTGCAGTTATCTTTATTTTGGGATTTTGTTTTGATAATTTGTTTAGACTATGGAGCAATGTCAGAGAATCTTTGCCGCCAGAAATTGCTACTCCCAAACTTTCTTTTTTACCAATCAAGTCAAACTGCCTTATAGTCTTAAATACCTTGTTTTCAAAATATTCCATGAAGTGCCTTTTGCAGAGTTTTTCTCCTGCAGGCAATACAATAATCGGTTTTTTGTCGCAGCATTGCATTTTTATCTTCAATACCATATTTCCATTGAATTTAATCTTTTCAATTTTTTATAATTCATTAATAATCATCTATTACCCAATATTTTTGCCATTATTCAGTTTTTATATTCCAAATTATTTTTTTGATTATAACTAAATTACTTTATTTTTAATGGCTATTCCCGGTATTTTCATGAAATTTTTGATAAAAATTATCTTAATAATTGGATTTTGATTAATGCGCTAACCGCCCGATATGACAGAAATTAGCCTTATTTTATCCTTATCTTTCAGCTTTTCGTCTTCTGTGATGACATTCCCGTCTTTGCTTGCTATTACTGTGACAGGATTTACCTTCATCTTGTTTAATAAGTTTTTTACTGATGAATTGCTGGCCAGCTTTATTGTTTTTTCCTTGTTTTCCCTGTCATAAATTACATTGATCCTCATAAGATTAAAGGAACAGATGATAGTTTTTAAAGGTTTATATTGTTTTAATTAACCCAAAACAGCA
>Ga0209541_10011887_pt1 | contig 13554 bp, 17 predicted proteins | sample RifCSPlowO2_01_FD_184027 | JGI IMG/M metagenome (GOLD analysis project Ga0209541, IMG submission 184027) | Groundwater microbial communities from Rifle, Colorado - Rifle CSP2_plank lowO2_0.1 (SPAdes) (version 2) | ecosystem: Environmental > Aquatic > Deep subsurface > Groundwater | place...
GCGGGATGCGCAGGCGTGTCTCTAATACTGCCTGTTATGGCGATTTAACTCGTGGCAAAAGGATAATTACCGAGAGAACCCGAAAAGAGATGAAGAAGATTTTAAAAGAGGTGCAAAAAGGTAAATTTGCCCGAGAATGGATTAAAGAGAATGAATTAGGCAGGCCAAATTTTAATCGATTATTAAAAGAAGGCGATGAGCACCCGATTGAAAAAGTCGGACAACAATTGCGCGAAATGATGCCCTGGATGAAAAAAGCCTAAGATGGACAAAATAATTATATTTGATACTACCTTAAGGGATGGCGAACAGGCGCCCGGCGCTTCTATGAATAGTTTTCAAAAGATGGAAGTTGCTGTTCAACTGGAAAAACTAGGAGTGGATATTATTGAGGCGGGTTTTCCGGTGGCCAGCCCTGATGATTTTACCGCAGTCAGCGCCATTGCCAGGCGAATAAGGAAAAGCGAAATTTGTGCGCTGGCGCGCTGCATCTATAAGGATATCGAGGCTGCCGGCACATCTTTAAAGAAAGCAAAACACCCGCGGATACACCTTTTTCTGGCTACTTCCAAAATTCATTTGCAGTATAAGTTCAAAAAAGCAGAAAATGAAATCATCGCCATTGCCAAAGATTCCATAAAAGAGGCAAAAAAATTTTGTTCCGATATTGAATTTTCTCCTGAAGATGCCACGCGCACTGAGCGTTCATTCCTTTATCAGGTTATTGAGATGGCCATCAACGAAGGCGCTGCGACTATAAATATTCCTGATACCGTCGGATATAGCTATCCTCAGGAAATCCACTCTTTGATTACCGACATTAGAAATAATGTGCCGAATATTGAAAAGGCAGTGTTGGCGATTCATTGTCACGATGATTTGGGGTTGGCTACCGCAAATTCGCTTTCCGCTGTTTTAGCAGGCGCGCGCCAGGTGCATTGCACGATTAACGGCTTGGGAGAACGCGCAGGAAATGCTTCGTTAGAAGAAGTTGTGATGGCGATTAAAACCCGTAAAGACGTCTTTGGCGAGTTTTACACCGATATTAATACCAGGGAAATCCTACGCACCTCCAAGTTGGTCAGTAACGTGACGGACTTTCCGGTACCGCCTAATAAAGCTGTTGTGGGGAAGAATGCCTTTCGCCATGAATCCGGGATACATCAGGATGCGGTGCTCAAAAAAAGGATTACTTATGAAATCATGGATCCTAAAGAAGTAGGGGTTTCTGAGAGCTCAATTGTTTTAGGCAAACACTCCGGCAGGCACGCATTTCGCGACAGGCTCAAGAACATGGGATTTCTTCTTAATGATGCACAATTAGAAAAAGCCTTTATACGTTTTAAGGAAGTCGCCGATAAAAAGAAAGATATTTACGACGATGATTTAAGGATAATCGTAGAAGATGAAATTAGGGTAGTAAAACCAATTTGGCAGTTAACCGGCTTTGCCGTTAATTCTGGCACACAGATAAGCCCTAAAGCAACCGTAACGCTGAAGAAAAAAGGCAAAGATTTCAGCGCCCAATCAGCAGGCGATGGCCCGGTGGATGCAGTTTTCAAGGCGATGGATAAAATTACTAAACTTAAGGCTAAACTGGAAGATTTCCGGCTGGAAGCCGTAACCAGCGGCAAAGATGCCTTGGGCCGGGTAAGCCTAAAGCTTAAAGTTAAAGGCAAAAGCCAGGCCGGCCATGGTTCATCCACCGACATTATTGAAGCAGCGGTAAGGGCGTATCTGGATGCAGTGAACAAGCTCCAAACCAAATGAGCCCTTCTAAAATCTACGGTCTGATTGGTTATCCCATCAAACACAGTCTCTCTCCGGCCATGCACAATGCCGCATTTTCTTCTCTTACATTAAATGCCCGATATCAGTTATTCCCCTTAAAAGAAGATGAATTAAAAGAGTTCTTCTCTAACCTTAAGAGAAATAATATCTGCGGTTTAAATGTGACTATACCTTATAAAGAAACAGTGATACCATTTTTACATAGTTTATCCCAAGAAGCCAGATTAATTGGCGCGGTGAATACGATTAAAGTTTCTGATACCACACTAGAAGGTTTTAATACCGATGGAGAAGGTTTTTTAAGGCATCTGGAGCAGGATCTTAAGTTTAATCCGAAAGGCCAAACCGTCTCCCTTATCGGCGCAGGCGGCGCAGCCAGGGCAATTGCCGTTTATTTGGCCAAGAAAACCCCCCGTGGCCTAACTATTTATGATATAGATAAGACAAAAGCCTTAACATTAATAAATCATCTGAAAGAAAATTTCACGGGTATAGAGTTTAAGCATGCAGAAAGTATTGAGGGACTGAATATTCAAAATAGCAATTTATTAATTAATGCCACGCCTATGGGCATGAAAGAGGATGATCCCTGTTTAGTGCATAAAGATTCTATCCCTCGAGATATTTTAGTCTACGATTTAATCTATAATCGTAAAGTTACAAAATTACTGCAAATAGCCAAGGAAAAAGGCGCTCAGGTTTCCAGCGGATTAGGCATGCTTTTATATCAGGGGGTAGGTGCCTTTGAGCTCTGGATGGCTCAAAAGGCGCCTGTAGAGATAATGCGCAAGGCATTAATGGAGGAGTTAAACAAATGATCGCAAAATTTATAGCTTTTCTCTTTGGTTCTATTGTGGGCAGCTTCTTAAATGTCTGTATCTACCGTATGCCGCAGGGTAAATCTGTAGTCTGGCCGGGTTCGCATTGTCCACTTTGTGAAAAAAGGATTCCTTGGTATGATAATATTCCATTTATAAGTTATCTACTCTTAAGAGGCAAATGCCGCTTCTGTGGTTTAAGGATTTCTCCCAGATATTTAATAGTGGAATTACTGACGGCGATAATGTTTGTGCTCCTACTTAATCGTTTTGGCTTAACTTACGATTTCTTTCTCTATCTAGTTTTAACCTGTAGTTTAATTATTGCTACCTTTGTGGATATTAAACATCGCATCATCCCCGATGAAATTTCCATTGGTGGCATAATCTTAGGATTAGTATTGTATGCCATTAAAGGGCTTAATTTGCAACTTAAAACTTATAACTTTCAACCGGTATTGAATTCTTTTTTAGGCATTATTGTCGGAGGAGGGGTTATTTATTTAACCGGATTTATTTTTGATTTAGTTTATTTTAAACTGCTAAAAAAACCGCCGATACAGGGAGAGACCGAATCTATGGGCGGAGGCGATGTAAAATTATTAGCCATGATCGGCGCGTTCTTGGGATGGCAGAGAGTAATAATAGTATTCTTTCTGGCTCCTTTCTTTGGGGTGATTGCTGGAATAATAAATCTGATCGTCAAAAAAGACCACACCATACCTTATGGCCCATTCCTATCATTAGCTGCAATTGTATCCATATTTTGGATAGATAGAATAATCCGCCTACTGTTTCCTTTTTAATATGTCAGTCTTAGAAGGGACAGAGTTTTATATTTCTAAGCGGGTAGGCAAGGCAATCACGGATTATGCTATGCTTTCCGACGGCGATAAGATTGCCGTGGCAGTGTCCGGAGGCAAAGACAGCCTGACCTTGCTTCGGGTTTTAAATGACCGCAGGCAGTTTGTGCCCATAAAATATGAACTTCTGGCAGTGCATGTTGATTTAGGCTATCCCTGTCAGCATCCCAAGATCTTATCCGAATATTTTAAAAAGTTAGGCATTAATTATCATATTGAAAAGGTAGATATATTAAAGGGTAAAACCCGTAAAGATATTTCTTGTTTCTGGTGCTCCTGGAACAGAAGAAAGGCCCTTTTTACTGTCGCTAGCCGTTTTGGCTGTAAAAAGGTAGCTTTAGGCCACCACAAAGACGATATTATAGAGACAGTGCTCTTGAATTTATTTTTTCACGGCGAGATTTCCGCGATGTCGCCTAACCAGGAATTATTTAAGGGTAAGATTACTATTATTCGGCCGCTGGCTTATGTAGAGGAAGATATGATTGCGCGCTTTGCCAGAGAGGCGGGTTTTCCCCATCAGAAATGCGTCTGCCCAAACTCCATTACTTCTAACCGTACCAAAATCACCAATATCATTAAAGACTTAGAAAAAATTTGTCCCGATATCAGGACAAATATATTTAGGAGCATAAAACGTATTAAGAAGGATTATTTGCTTTAAGAAAACATTTACAGTGGTATAATAAAACAAAGAGGAGGTGAAGTAAAGATGGCAAAATTCTTGATGTTAGGTAGATATTCGTTGGAGGCAGTAAAAGGGATCACTACCGAGCGTACTAAAAGAGTAGAAGAGGTGATTAATAAATCCGGCGGCAAGGTTAATTTTATCTATGCATTATTGGGTGGTTATGATTTGGTCTTAGTGGTAGATTTTCCTGATATACAAGCAGCGATTAAGGCATCGGTGGGGCTTGCAAAAATGAGCAATATTGCTTTTACCACTTTACCGGCTATATCAGTAGAGGAGTTTGACAAAATAGTAGGTTAAAAAATGCTTTGGCTGATAGGGATACTATTTCTATTTTTAGCTACAGTGATTATAACTATAGTTTTAAAGATGTCTGCTCAGGTTAATGAGCGGTTAAATCAGATGAATCAGTCTTTGCAAGAGGCAAATAAGATTGTGGGGCAGAGCTTAGGCTCAACCGGAAGTATCTTCGGCAACGTAAAAGAGCAATTGGGAAGGTTAGAAGAGACTAACCGGCAGATTTGCGAGATGACTAAGGATATGTCCAGCCTGCAGGAACTCCTGCGCGCGCCAAAATTTAGAGGCCAGATGGGAGAGATTTTACTGGAAAACCTATTAGCGCAGGTGTTACCTCAGGGCTATTACCAGATGCAATACCGCTTTAGAACTCAGGATACGGTGGATGCGGTAATTAAATTAGGCGAACGGCTGGTGCCTATTGATGCCAAGTTTAGTTTAGAAAATTTTCAGAAGATGTTAAATGTGCAGGATGAACAGGAGAAGAATTCCTTTCGCAAGAAGTTTATCCAGGATGTAAAGAACAGGGTGGATGAGATTGCCGCAAAGTATATCCTGCCGCAGGAAAATACCTATAATTTTTCCCTGGTATATATCCCGGCGGAAAATGTGTATTATGAAATAATCATTCAAGAAGACCTCTTTTCGTATTGTGTGGCCAAGAAGGTTATCCCGGTTTCACCCAATACCTTTTATGCCTACCTGCAGGTAATCTGTTTTGGCTTGAAGGGCTTAAAGATTGAAGAAAATGCCAAAGAGATATTAAAAAACTTAAGCATGCTTTCCAATGAAATCAATAAATTCAGGGAAGATTTTTGCCTCGTAGGCACGCACCTAATGAATGCCAGCCGTAAATACGAAGACAGCCAGAAAAGATTAGACAGATTCTCGGATAAATTATTAAACATTCAGGATACTAAATCCATAGAGGTAAAATAGGTCTACTACGCCAATATAGACGTAGAATATGGTATGGCTTCGTAGAACCAATTCCTGCGAAGCTCTACCAAAGATTTTTAGTATACAAGAGCGAAGCAGAAAGGGGGTGGGTAATGGAGCCAGAAAAAACAGGTCATCCGGGCGTAGCCGCGGTGCTTTCTTTTGTTTTTAACGGATTGGGGCAAATTTATAATGGCCAGATTTCCAAAGGTCTGTGGATTATTTTTATTTCTGCCATTAGTATGTTAGCTTTAATGATTGCTACTGTGCTGATCGGTTTTTGGTTATTCGGCAGGATTGTATTTGCGCAACAGCTTATTTTAGGCATAGTCTTATTTCTTTTTAGTTTAATCTCTATCTGTGTAATAGGAATATACAGTATAACTGATGCCTTTCGCGTTGCCACTAAGAAATGCGTATAAATATCCGGGTAGTGCCTAAGGCAAGCAGAAATTTAGTTAAGAGGCAAAATGATAATTTTAAGGTTTATTTAACTAAGCCTGCACAAAACGGCCTGGCCAATGAACAATTAATAGAATCCCTAGCCGAATATTTTAAGATCAAAAAATATCAAATTAAAATTATTAAAGGCATAAATTGCCGGGATAAACTTGTAGAGATTAATGAAGCAAGATAATCTAGCCTGCTCTTTTAGCACGCGTAAACTACAAAATATGTCCTTGGCCTATGGTGATACTGTAAATTCCCTGCAGCACCGTCAGGACTTTTTACAAGAATTAAGAGTTGATTATCAAGATTTAGTCTGCGCAAAACAGGCGCACTCAAGCCGCATTAAGTATGTTCAAGAAGAAGATAGAGGAAAAGGCGCATTATCTTATGCTGACGCGATAGATGGCACGGATGGCTTGATCACCGATAAAAAGAATTTACCTTTAGCGATATTTACCGCGGATTGTTTGTCTATATTTCTCTCTGCCCCAAAAGTGCCGGCTATCGCCTTAATTCATGCCGGTTGGCGTAGCAGTAAAGATGAGATTACCAGCAAAACTATAAAACAAATGCAGGATAGATTTAATATTCTCCCCGGAGATTTATATGCGGATTTTGGCCCGGCAATCAGAAATTGTTGCTATGAAGTAGGGCAGGACTTTAGAGATATTTTCTCTTACGGATTAATTAAAAGAGAAGGCCGTTATTATTTAGATCTCAGCGCGGTAAATAGAAAACAACTGCTGGATTCAGGGGTAAAAAAGGAAAATATCTTTGATCCTAAAATTTGTACTTCCTGTCAAAGCGATAATTTTTTTTCTTATCGTAAAGAAGGGCATTCCTGCGGCAGGATAATGTCGGTAATGATGTTGAGATGAATAAGAAGCAAAGGAGGGAACGATGCCTAAGGCATTAATTATTTATTATTCCCGCAGCGGTAATACCAAGAAGATGGCGGAATCCGTAGGTGAAGGATTAAAGAGCGAAGGAGTGGAAGCAATAATTAAAGAGGTTAAAGAGGTAGAAGCAAGTGAACTTTTAAAATATGAGGCCATCGTGATCGGCTCTCCTACTTACTACGGGACCGTGGCATCCGAGATTAAAAAACTTATTGATGACTCAGTAAAGTTTCACGGTAAATTAGAGGGTAAGGTTGGCGCAGCATTTTCCTCCAGCGCAAATATAGGCGGAGGAAATGAAACCACAGTTTTAGATATCTTGAATGCCATGCTGATTCATGGTATGATTATTCAAGGCGATCCGCAGGGAGGCCACTACGGCCCGGTTTCTATTGGCAGTCCAGATGCCCGGGCTACTAAACAATGTTTAAGATTAGGTTTGAGGGTAGCTAAATTAGTAAAAATATGTACAGCGTAATTTTTATCACCTGCGCCAATAAAAAAGAGGCAAGGGTTATTGCCAAGGTTCTTGTAAAACATAGAGTAGCTGCCTGCGTAAACATTATAGACAACATAGAGTCTATTTTTTGGTGGAATTCAAAAATAGATAAAGCCAAAGAAACACTGTTGATAGTAAAGTCTAAGAAAACAAAATTAGCCCGGATTATTAAACTGGTTAAGTCTAGGCATAGTTACGCGGTTCCAGAAATTATTGCGCTGCCTATCGTTGCGGTAGAAAAATCTTATCTCAGGTGGATGAATGAATCTCTCCGGTAGCCCGTTAGATTATTTCGTTGCTTTTTTTGGAGGCATACTTTTAAGCCTTACCCCTTGCGTATATCCGCTTATTCCTATCAGCGCCAGTTATATTGGGATAGGTTCTGGCGGAACCAGGTCTAAAGGATTTGTTTTAAGCCTGGCCTATGTGACGGGTGTAGCGATTACCTATTCGGTATTGGGATTAATCGCATCTTTAACCGGAAAGATTTTTGGCAAAGTAAGTTCCAGCCCCATTACCTATCTTCTGGTGGGTATAGTAATTATAATATTCGGGCTATCTATGTTAGATTTATTTAGTATACCTTTACCCCGGATAATTAAACTGCCGGCGCAGAAAAAGAAGGGTTATTTTTCTACCTTTCTCTTGGGCCTAAGTTCGGGTTTGATAGTCAGCCCTTGCATCAGCCCGGTGTTAGGTTCAATTTTTGTTTATTTGACTGCTAAAAAGAATATATTCTACGGAGTAACTTTATTGTTTACTTTTGCCTATGGCATGGGTTTTCTTTTAATTCTAGTGGGTACCTTTAGCGCTCTTCTTTTGAGTTTTCCTAAATCCGGACAGTGGATGAATTATATAAAAAAATTTAGCGCGTTTATTCTGATAGCGGTAGGCGTATATTTTATCATTAATGCCATCAGGAACTGGTAAGATGAGAAAAAACGGGAAGATTCTACTATTTACAATATGTATTTTCTTAATCACTAATTATACATTTGCCGAAGAACCTGTTTTAGCGCCTGATTTCAAATTAAAGGATTTAAGCCAGCATACAGTTGTTTTAAGCAGTTATAAAGATAAGCAGCCGGTACTGCTGTTTTTCTGGACCACCTGGTGCCCGTTCTGTCGGAGAGAATTGAAGGTGCTGAATGAAAAGTATGGCGAGTTGATTAAAGACAACCTTGAGGTATTAGCTGTAAATATTGAAGAAAAACAGAATACTATAGATAGTTTCATCCGGCGCAATGCGATAATTTTACGCATTTTTTTGGATGAAGATGCAACCGTAGCGCAATCTTACGACATCCTAGGCGTGCCCACCTATATCCTGATTGATAAAAAGGGATACATTGTTTCCGAGGCTCATTCCTTTCCCCGGGAGTATAAAAAACTAATCTCTCAGTAAAAATTTAGGCCATGAATCTCTCCTTATTATTAGATTTATACGAACTAACTATGGGGATGAGTTATTTTGTCTATAAGAGCGATTGCCTGGCCACCTTTGATTTATTTGTCAGACAACTGCCTGAGAATCGCAGTTATTTAGTTGCCTGTGGGTTAGAAGATATTTTAAACTACATAAAGAATTTAAGGTTTACTCCGGAAGATATAAGCTATTTAAAAAAAGAGAAACTTTTTTCTCCTGAATTTCTGAAATATTTGAGTAATTTTAAGTTTCGGGGTGATCTCTGGGCTATGCCTGAAGGAACCATATTTTTTGCTAACGAGCCTATGATCCGGGTTACCGCCGGTATAATTGAATCCCAGCTTATTGAAAGTTTCCTGCTGAATACCATAAACTTACAGACTATGATTGCCAGTAAAGCCAGCCGGATAGTTTACGCTGCTGGTAAAAGAGGGGTCTATGATTTTGCCTTAAGAAGGACGCATGGGGCGGATGCCGCAATTAAGGCCAGCCGCTCTTCTTATATTGCAGGGTTTAAGGGCACATCCAATTGTCTAGCCGCAAAATTATATAAGATACCCGTTGTGGGAACTATGGCGCATTCTTTTGTGATGGCTTTTAAACAGGAGTTAGATAGCTTTCTGGCCTATTGTAATACCTTTCCTGACCGGGCCACACTTTTAGTGGATACTTATGATACCAGAAAGGGCATTGAGAATGCCCTAACCCTGGGTTTATATCTTAAAGAACAGAATCATCGTTTGCAAGGCATAAGGTTGGACAGCGGGGATATGGTTTTTTGGTCCAAATTAGCCAGAAAAATGTTAGACCAGGCAGGCCTGCGTTACACAAAAATTTTTGCCAGCGGAAATTTAGATGAATTTAAGATCAAAGATTTACTTCGCAAAGGCGCTAAAATAGATAACTTTGGGGTGGGCACGAATATGGGGGTAAGTACTGATGCGCCATCCTTGGATGTCATTTATAAGATTAGCGAAGTTACGGATGAGTTTGGCAGGTTCCTACCGACTATGAAACTAAGTAAAGCCAAAGTGACTTATCCGGGCAGAAAACAGGTATTTAGGGTTCAGGATAAAAGAGGAAAGTTCCTGCGCGATATCTTAGGGTTAGAAAAGGAAAATATTGCGGGTAGGCCTTTATTGATAAAAGTTGTAGAGAGTGGTAAACTGATTTATAAATCGCCGCCTTTGGATAAAATAAGAGAATGCGCTACAAATAACCTGGCCAGGCTCCCGGAAAAATTAAAGCAAGTTTATCCCAGATACAAATACCCGGTGCTGGTCAGCCCGCAACTCAGAGACTTAAGGCAGAGGCTAACTCTGCAGTTAGAAAAGAGGCAATAAATGGAGCAAAAGATAGATACGTTGGTTAAAGATTGGCAAAAGAAAAATATCTCAGGACTATATTGCGAGAATAAAGAAAAGGCAAAGGATAAAATCTTAGAAATTATTCCTGTATCTAGTAGTATAGGTTTTTCAGGTTCGGTGACCTTAGAGCAATTAGATATACTGAAACACTTAGAATCCCGCGGCAATAAAATCTTTAATCCTTATAAAACTGGTTTAAGCCGCGATGAAAGCTTGGAATTAAGAAGGCAGGGCGCCCAGGCAGATTATTATTTAGCCAGCGCCAATGGGATTTCAGAAAAAGGCGAATTGGTATTTCTTAGCGCCTACGGCAACCGTACTGCCGGGATTTCTTACGCCAAAAATGTCATTATAGTCAGCGGCGTAAATAAAATTGCCAAAAATTTAGATGCAGCATTAAAAAGGGCCAGGGAATATGCTACGCCCCTTAATTATAAGCGGTTGAATTGGCCTACGGATAAAAGGATGTGCTGCCAGATTTTGATTATTGAGGCAGAGGTTACGCCAGATAGATTAAAGGTAATTTTAATCGGAGAAACTTTGGGATTCTAAAATGACCCTGTCGATTTTCTCGCTCAGGTCGATTTTTTAACGCCAATGTTCTTTCGCATTTCGGCGGCTGCATCAAACAGCTTCGCCGTCCCAGTGTTGTCGCTTCGCTCCACTGGGATTCCCGAAATGCTCAAGCTCCATTGGCTAAAATCGACATTCGCTGCGAAAACCGCCAGGTTCATTTATTAGGCATAAATTTTACGGCCTTTGCTGGAGCGTGCATCAGAAAATTTTCGGCACTGCTAGTAACATCTGTCGGCGAGGAATTACGAGGAGCGGAGGGTGCTGGATACGATAAAGGCTGACCGAAGCGACGAAGTAAGCCGAAGCCGACGGCGAAAATTTTCAGCACGCGGAAGCAAAGCCGTAAAATAAAGTATTATATTAAGGATTTGATAAGAGAGGATTGATCTATAATGACTAAATTAAAAGGATTGGCTACGGGAATAGGCAGTCTGCCGCATAAGGACGCAGAGAGCGCTTTGGATTTAATTTTTAAATATACGCCGCAAATCCCTTTTTGGCCGCAATTGCCCAAGCGCGATATCCGCGAAGGGATGGTGGCTCAATTCAGCGAGAATTTTCCCTGCATAAAAGCGACCGCAGACGGCCTATTGTTTGACCCTAAAGAAAGAGAAAAGGAATTAGAATTATTCTACGAGCGCATCATCGCCAACGATATTGATTATTTTAAAATCAGCCCAGATTTTGCGCTGGGTTTAGATAAATTTTATCAAAGACTAGAAAAGGCCAATCTAAAGGATATAGAATTTATTAAATGCCATATTACCGGGCCATTTACTTTTGCCGCAAGCATAAAGGATGAAAAGCAAGTAGCACTATTGCATGATTCGGTATTTATGCAGGTAATTTTAAAAGGCCTGGCAATGAAAGCCCTCTGGCAGCTCAAATTATTTAAAAAATTTGGCAAAAAAATCATTTTATTCTTTGATGAACCATTTCTGGGTTGTTTTGGCTCTGCCTACACACCTATAAACAGGGAAGATGTAGTCAAGGGCTTAACCGAATTGACGCAGGCAGTGAAATCTGCAGATTGCTTAACGGGAGTGCACTGTTGCGGAAATACTGATTGGTCGATTTTTACGGATATTAGCTCCATAGATATTATTAATTTTGACGCCTTTGGCTTTCTGGAAAAATTCCTGCTTTACGCCGATAATCTCAAGGGATTTTTAAAGAGGGCAGGGACAATCTGCTGGGGTATAGTTCCCACGCAGGATTTTACCGGCCAGGAATCCGCAAAATTTTTGCAGGATAAAATAGAAGATGGTATTAGCGCATTAGTGAAGAAAGGATTAGATAGAGATTTATTGTCTAAAGCCCTTATGCTTAGCCCAAGTTGCGGCCTGGGGAGTTTAGATATTCAGAAATCAGACAGTATCTTTCGGCTCCTTTCAGAAATATCAGTTTTGATAAATAAATAAATTAAATTAATCCTTGAATGTTTTCCTCATTAAAGGTAAGAAATTTTAGGCTCTATTGGTTTGGTACTCTGATCTCCTTGATGGGCACCTGGATTCAGATAGTCGCCCAGAGCTGGCTGGTGTTTCAGTTGACTAATTCCGCTTTTTTATTAGGGGTGGTAGGATTTCTGGGCTCCATACCCGTATTTTTTCTCTCTTTATTCGCAGGTGTCTTAGCCGACAGGATGAACAAAAGAATTATCCTGATTGCCACCCAAGTTGCCTTTATGGTCCTGGCTTTTGTCTTAGCCATACTGACGGATATAAAGTTGATTACGCCTGCTCAAATAATGTTTTTGGCAGTATTAAACGGCATAGTCATGGCCTTTGACGCTCCGACCAGGCAGGCAGTGGTAGTAGAGTTGGTAGGCAAAAATCATCTGTTCAATGCCATTGCCTTAAATTCAGTAGCGTTTAATTCCAGCCGTGTCATCGGGCCTGCGCTTTGCGGTATCTTGGTTGCTAGTATTGGTATAGCCGGATGTTTCTATGTAAATGGAATTAGCTTCTTAGGCGTAATCATTGCGCTTTTGTTAATCCGGATCAATAATATTCCTCATCATAAAAATAATACTGCCTTTAAAGACTTAAAAGAAGGCTTACAATGTATAAAAAATAACCGCGCCATACTAATATTAGTAAGTATGGTCGGCGTGGTGAGTTTATTTGGTATCTCGTATGCCATATTAATGCCTATATTTGCCGAACAGATATTAGGGGTGGGAATAAAGGGATTAGGAGTATTGATGTCCAGTTCCGGAATAGGCGCATTTATAGCAGCATTGATATTGGCGCAGTTAGGCGATGTCAAATACAAAGGGAGATTTATCATTACATCTTCTATAATATTTTCTCTTTCGCTGGTGTTATTTTCCCTATCCCGTTCATATATATTTTCACTTTTTACCTTATTATTAATAGGCGGCTCAAGCGTTATGGCGGTTGCGCTGATCAATACTTTATTACAGACCATGGTTAAGGATGAATTCAGGGGCAGGGTAATGAGCGCATTTATGTTGACCTTTGCCGGGATTATGCCTTTTGGCAATCTGATTGCCGGAAGCCTGGCGCACTCCTTAGGGGTTTCTTTTACAGTGTTAATCAGCGGTATTATCTGTACTCTATTTTTTATTACAATCAATATAATATATCCGGATGTGAGGGTCCTGTAGTAATTTCATTTGCTTTTTTGAAAAAATTTGATAGAATTTAAATATAAGGGAGGTGAAGAAAGTGAAGAAAAAAATTGTATTTATTATTTTGATATTAGCAGTGGCAAATCTTACCGGCTGCGGCAAGAAACAAGAGTCTCTGGAACAAATACAGGAACCCCTGTCCATAGAAACGTTGGGTAATATGGATACCCAGACGCAGGTAGCGCCCGAAACTAAACCCGGTGCAGTTGAAGTTGCGCCACAGGTTCCCGCCGTATCATCTAAGCCCACAGTTCAGGAAATTCAGACTGCCTTAAAAAACGT
>Ga0209541_10011889_pt1 | contig 13552 bp, 13 predicted proteins | sample RifCSPlowO2_01_FD_184027 | JGI IMG/M metagenome (GOLD analysis project Ga0209541, IMG submission 184027) | Groundwater microbial communities from Rifle, Colorado - Rifle CSP2_plank lowO2_0.1 (SPAdes) (version 2) | ecosystem: Environmental > Aquatic > Deep subsurface > Groundwater | place...
AGGCAGTACCAAAGGCGGCCTTTGGGGCAAGATTCTTAAAGGCCGCCTTTGGTACTGCCTTTGGTGTGTACATGACAGAATTAAGTTAATTGGGTACTACTGCCCCCACATACTTTGCACCCGTTCATCCTTGTGGCAAACCACGAGGATAAATGGGTACTCCAAATGAGGCGTTTTTTTCCTTGTTCCGTCAATATGTAGGGGACTTGTTTATCCACATGGCGGGTGTGGTTAAGCTTATTTCTTGTGTGTCTCCGCGTATGTTATACTTTTACGTATTACGACTCTTCGGAGGAAGAGCTTTTGTTCGCCGATAGCCGGAAAACAAAAATTATTAATGATCACTAATTAATTAGCGTCTATAAACTTATGTCAGATGAACAACAGCAGGGAGGACTTGAAGCGTCCGCAGGAAACATGACCAGAATACTTTTCGGTAAAGTGTTCCATCGCCGCGTTTTCTCCGAGCGCGCGCTTTTGTGGATGTTATTGGCAGTGGCGTTCCTTCTCCCGCTCTTTTTTGTTCCCGGACAGCTCATCGCGCCGGAGTTCGCCAAAATGATTTTGCTCGAAATTTTGATCCTCGTCGCGACATTCTTTTGGGTCGCTGGGCGGTTGCGAGAGGGGCATCTTGATGTGCCGAAGAGCCTGCTCCTGCTCACCTCCCTCCTCTTGGTCGTGCAATTTGTCGCCTCGGCTGTCGCGTCACCCGCGCCGCTCGTTTCCTTCATCGGAAGCGGTTATGACATGGGTACGGTCAACTCCTTCGTCCTCCTCTTCCTCCTCATGTTCCTTTGCGCAACGATCTTCTCAAGCCGAGATCGGATCATCCTCCTCTATGGCGCTTTTCTCTCCTCGGGCGTTGTTGTACTGCTCTATCATATCCTTCGACAAATCTTCGGTGAGACATTTCTCGATTTCGGCGTTTTCACAAGCGCTGTGTCGACGCCGGTGGGGAGATGGAACGATATGGCATCACTTACGGGCGGCATGCTCCTCTTGGTGCTTACCACACTCTATTTTTTCCCGCTGAATAAACAGTTTCGCATCCCCGCGCTTATCATTTTTCTTGCCGGCCTTTTCTTTCTTTTGGTCATTAACTTCACCGTACTGTGGATCATTCTTGCGGTACTCGTCCTCCTCCTGGTCGCTTTGGCGTTATATGAAGGCGAGCGGGAACACAAAGCGAAGCTGGCGCAAGCTCACGAGGGGGCGCCGCATGCGCACAAACCGGCACATCGCCGCATTCCGGGCCATCTGCCCACTTTGGCGACCATACTGCTTCTCGTGGCCATTCTTTACGGTAGCGGACTTTCGAATCTCTCTTGGGGGAAAGACGGTGTGACGATCGCAAGCAAGGTTGCGGAGATATTCCGCTCCACGCCCTATTCCGAAGTCATGCTCACACCGCAATTCACCTACGATATCGTGAAAAGTACGATCACCGAGTCGCCGCTTTTTGGAACTGGGCCGAATCGTTTCGCGAGCGCGTACCTCAAATATAAGCTGAATACGATCAACGTTACTCCGTTTTGGGACACCACATTTGAGTTCGGACTTGGGCGCATTCCGACCTATTTCGGAACGACGGGGCTGGTCGGCCTTATCCTCTGGATCATTTTTGTGGCGCTACTCTTCCTGAAAGGAAAAAAGACCTTCGGACTCCTTGCGAAAGATCGCGTTGCCGCCTACTTCGGCTTTTCGCTCTTTCTGCTCGCGCTCTACTTCTGGAGTCTCTCGTTCTTTTATTTGCCCAATATCACCATCTTTGCTTTCGCGTTCCTCTTTACGGGAGTGTTAATCGCATTTCTCGCCGGAGAAGGCGCGCTCACGCATTTTCGTGTGCGCTTCGACGGAGGTTCGCGGCTTTCCTTAATACTTACTCCGGTCGCGATTGTCGTTTTGGTCGGCGTTATCGCGTCGGGTGTCCTCTTCTATCGTCAAGCATCGTCGCTCGTCCTTTTTCGCGAGGCGCAGATCACTTCTGCGGCCAATAACATTGTTGACGCGGAAAAGGCGCTCGTCGCCGCAAACGCTCTCGCGGAGCGCGATCTGTATCTGCGCGCACTTTCGAGTCTTGCGCTCGTGAAGCTTCAGGGATTACCCAATCTCCAACTTTCACAGGACGAACTTGCCGTCAAGGCCAAACAACTGATTGACGACGCACGGCAGAGTGCAGAGCGGGCCGTCAAGCTCGATCCGACGAACTTCGAGAATTATCTTCAGCTCGGCGGAGTGTTTGACACGCTCGGGACGTTCGGCATCCAGAACACTGCGCCATTTGCGCGGGAGAACTACGAACAGGCGCTTCGTCTCAATCCGAAAAGCCCCCGCGTCTTCTTCATGCTCGCGCGGCTTGAGTTTGCGGCAAGCGATCGCGCCAAGACGAAAGAGTATCTCTATAAAGCGCTTGCGGAACGTCCGAACTTTGTCGAAGCGCTCTCGTTTTTGGTCGAACTGGAGTTGCAGGATAAGAATTTTGACGCGGCGCTTAATGCCGTCCGTGCGGGAGTGGTGGCCGAGCCGACGAATTTCGTCCTTCACTTTGCGCTTGGGTATCTCTCTTACTTGAATGGCGACAGTGAGAGCGCGCTGACGGAATTCGAATCCGCCGTTATTCTAAACCCTCAGTACGCCGATGCAAAATATTTTCTCGGACTCGTGTATTGGCAAATTGGCCGCAGAGAGGAGGCGGTTCAACAGTTTACCGATGTGCAAACTTTGAATCCAGACAACAAGGAGGTCGGTGCGGTGCTCGAAAACATGAAAGCGGGGCGCGAACCGTTTTTGGGGTTATCTCCAGAGACTGGTCAGCCAACGGGAGTGCTTGACGGCGGCTTTCTGCAATAATAAAGAATCTATAACTTGTTCTTAGGCTTTGTCATAAAATACCATGATCGTCTCGCTTCCATCTTTACCCCACCTTCAGCTTTTCTTCAATCTCGGAATTTTCGTCGTAGTCCGACTACGCCAGAGCTTCCGCTCAATCAGAAAAGCTGAATCTGGGGCAAATCTGAAACCGAATCCGACCATGTTATTTTATGACAAAGCCTTAATGAAAAGAAGGGTAGCCCAAGTAAAACTCTTCAAGGAGAACCATTAATTATTCTCAGGCAGAACAGTGGTTCCACTTAAGATTGCCCTTGGATGCACGAGAAATTATGGTTGGGCGATTATTGCGCGTCTTTAATAGGGAATGGAGCGGCCTGCACGAGGCCGCCTTTCTCTTGGCTGGAACCGCGATCCTCTCGCAAGTGCTCGGCCTCTTGCGCGACAGACTCCTTGCCGGCCATTTCGGGGCGGGCGAGTCGCTCGACATTTATTATGCGGCATTTCGCGTGCCCGATTTTCTCTACGCATCACTTGCGTCGTTCGTTGCGGTCACCGTGCTCATTCCATTTCTCCTTGAGCATGCGAGCGCGGGGGGTGATAGTGATGCGAAGGCCGCCCGTTTCATCAACAGCGTCTTCACGGTCTTTGTCGGCGTAATGGCCCTCGGTTGTCTCTTGGCGTATGCGACGATGCCGCGGCTTGCGGCGTTCATTGTGCCGGGGTTTTCGCCCGAATTACAAACCGAATTTGTTACGCTCTCGCGCATTCTTCTTTTGTCCCCGTTTTTACTGGGCATCTCAAACCTTTTTGGATCGGTCACGCAGTCGCTCCGCAGATTTTTTGTCTTTGCGGCGGGACCCATCCTCTACAATATCGGCATCATTATCGGGATCATTTTTCTTATGCCGAGATACGGCCTACGGGGCGTTGTGTGGGGAGTTATCTTGGGCGCGTTCTTCCATGTTGCGATTCAACTGCCTGTCCTGTGGCCGAAGAGGCTCGTCCCGCGTTTCATGGCGCTCGTGTCATGGGAAGATGTCCGAAGAGTTGCCCTGCTTTCCCTCCCGCGTACACTTGCCCTTTCCGCGGCGAACTTTGCCATGATCATTTTGGTCGCAATAGCCTCCCAGATCACTACAGGCTCGATCGCCGTTTTCACGCTCGCCATGAACCTCCAGAGTATCCCGCTCTCCATCATTGGGATGAGTTATTCGGTGGCCGCTTTTCCGACCTTGGCTAAGCTCTGGAATAAGGGAAGTCAGGAAGAGTTTCTTGGTGAGATCCTCGTGGCCATGCGCCACATCATGTTCTGGTCATTTCCCGCAATCGCGCTCTTTATCGTCCTGCGCGCGCAGATTGTGCGCACGATCTTGGGCTCCGGCGCATTCGACTGGACAGCGACGCGGCTAACCGCCGCCGCCCTTGCGCTTTTTGCTCTTTCCATTGTTACGCAAAATCTCGTACTCCTCTTGACGCGCGCGTATTACGCGATGGGGAGAACAGTACTCCCGCTCGTGGCGAACTTGATGGGGGCGGCGATAGTTGTCGTCTCTTCGGTCACTCTTCTTTTTTCGTTCAATCACCACCCCTTGTTTCACTATTTTGCTGAAGCGCTTCTGCGCGTACAAGACATCCAAGGGACGTCCATTCTGATGCTCCCGCTCGGCTACTCGCTAGGAATGACCATGAATGTCTTTCTTCTTTTGTACTTTCTTCGAAAAGCGTTTTCCTCTGCCATCTTCGGGATCAAAAAAGCGTTCCTGCATAGCTTCACCGCCTCTATCGTTCTGGGTTTCGCAACGTATCATGGTCTGCGGCTTTTCGCGCTCGTGTTTGACCTCGATACGTTTTGGGGGATTTTCCTTCAGGGGCTTTGTGCCGGAGTACTCGGTATTCTCGTCGCGGTCTTCCTCTTGAACCTGATGGGCAACAGAGAGCTCGAGGAAGTGCGAGCCTCGCTCCACAAGAAGTTTTGGAACGTACGCCCCATCGCCGCGGAAAAAGAAGCGCTGTGAATCTGTCTCCGGGTTCTCGTGATGCATGTTTGAACATTGAGCGGTTTTGAGCTATACTGCCACAAGGCTGATTGAAGAAAGGGTAGCCCATGCATCATTGGCGGACTGACTGGAAGAGCGATTACACCCGTGCGCGGGAAGCACGCATACGGCGCGCGATGGCGTTCTACGAAAAGAACGAGCAGTACGAAGGCGAAGAACACATGAGGCGAAGCGGAGAAAGAATCTCTCAGGTGGCACTCGGCGCGTTTTACCTCATGCCGGTACCGCTCATCTTTGGCGGAGAACTCGGTTTGAGCCTCGTCCTCCTTGTTGCGGGATCACTTTTCCTCCTCGTCGGTTTGCTCGATATTGTAAATGCCGGTCGTTTGTTCAAAAAAAACCTTGACGAATGTTTCGCGTTGGCAGACAAAGAACAGCCGAGGATTGCCGAGATGATCAGGGAATACAAGCGGGAAGGTCTGTACGAAACATGGAGCGGAGAAATGCTTTGACGCAAAAATGCCGACAGTAAATTGTCGGCTTTTTTCTTGCTTTTTTGTGCTAGTATGGGTTTCTATGCAACTGGAAAACATTCGTAATTTCTCCGTCATCGCCCACATTGACCATGGCAAGTCGACGCTTGCCGACCGCATGCTTGAGCTCACGCACACCATCGAAAAACGCAAAATGCAAGAGCAGGTGCTCGACTCAATGGAGCTCGAGCGCGAGCGCGGTATAACGATCAAAATGCAACCCGTTCGGATGGTGTACCATCCGAGTGTCGGCGGGAGTATCAATCAGGTTGAGGAATCCTATATTCTCAACCTGATTGATACTCCAGGGCACATTGATTTTTCCTATGAAGTGTCGCGTGCGATGAAGGCGGTCGAAGGGTGTCTCCTGTTGGTGGACGCGACGCAGGGTGTCCAAGCGCAGACTTTTACAACGCTTGCGATGGCGAGAGCGGAGGGGCTGGCGATCATTCCCGTTATCTCCAAAATTGATTCTCAGTTGGCGCGCATTGACGATGTGCGTGAGGAGATCGTGCTCCTCTTGGGTGTTCCGCGTGAGAGTATTGTCTTAGTGTCGGGAAAGACCGGCGAGGGGGTCGAAGGGCTTTTGGAGGAGATTGTAAAGCGCATACCGCCGCCAAAAGAAGAATTTCCGAAAACCAAAAGCACCCGCGCGCTCATTTTTGATTTTTCGTATTCCAATCATCGCGGGGTCATCCTCTATGTTCGCGTGCTCGACGGAAGCGTGAGAAAGGGCTCGGAGCTCTTTTTTACCGGCGCAAAGGAGAAATTTTTTACTTTGGAAACAGGATATTTTGCTCCCGATGAGGTGGCCAAAGAAGAGCTCTCTGCGGGGGAGATCGGCTACATTGTCACCGGGATCAAGCGCCCCGGTGTTGCACGGGTTGGCGATACCATTACGTTCGCCAAAGACCAGCTTCCGGCGCTTCCCGGCTACGCAAAGCCGCGCCCTGTCGTCTTTGCGTCGGTATTTCCCGAAAGTCAGGATGATCTTCCAATGCTCCGGCAGGCGTTGGAACGTCTTCAGCTCTCGGATTCTTCGCTCACATTTGAGGAGGAGTCGTCGGGAACGCTCGGTCGTGGCTTTCGGTGCGGCTTTCTCGGGATGCTTCACCTTGAGATAATTACGGAGCGTCTGAGGAGGGAGTTTGACCTCGAACTTGTGGTCACGACACCAACGATCACCTACGAGGTGACGTATGCACGAAGTGGGAAGAGCGAGATGGTTTACTCGCCGGCACTATTTCCTGACGATGGCCTTACCACGGCAGTCCGAGAACCATGGATCGACGGCGCCATTATCACGCCCCCTGAATATATGGGTGCGATAACCCAGCTTTTGTATGAGCATGAAGCGGAAAGCGGCGATACGAACATTTTTGGTGAGAATCGCTACCAGGTTGAATTCAAAATGCCGCTCCGCGAACTCATGCGCGGGTTCTTCGACAGGCTCAAAAGTGTTTCGTCAGGATTCGCGTCCATCTCGTATGAAATAAGCGGGTATCGTGATGCCGATGTTGTGCGCCTCGATATCCTTGTCGCGGAAGAGGTTGTTCCGGCTTTTTCGCGTGTGGTGTCGCGGCGCCGCGTGGAAGAAGATGCAGAGAAAGCGGTGGAGAAACTTTTTACTACTCTCCCGCGCCAGCAGATCGTCGTGAAAATTCAGGCAAAAGCGCTTGGTCGTATTATCTCATCGCGCACACTCTCTGCGCTTCGCAAGGATGTCACGGGATACCTCTATGGCGGCGACATCACACGCAAAATGAAATTGCTCGAGAAGCAGAAAAGGGGCAAAAAGAAGATGCAGGGGAGAGTGAAGAGCGGGATCAATATTCCGCCCGAAGTGTTCATCAAAATGATCCGCCCTGACGAATGAGAAATACAAGGTCTGGCCTTGGGGAAACTGCTTTAAGGCCAGACCTTGTATTTTTCGGCCTTGTATTTTCTCACGTAGTAAAACTTAAAAGTGGCTCACAAAAACGCGGGCATATAGAGAAGCACCATGGAGATAATGACCAGGGAACCGATGACCCACCAGATGACCTGTACCCACTTATTCTGCTTTTTGTTTCGGAGAAATAACATGATGACTAGGCACTAGTGGCTAGTAACTAGCAACTAGTTTCATAGTATAATACAGTTATGGGCAAATTGCTAGACTTTCGCGAGCGTTCCAAACTACGGCGCCTCCTTTATGCCAAACCGACGATCATTGCGCTGGCGGTCTTGGTTGCGCTTCTCCTCAATTCTTCATGGGGTGCGTATCAAAAGAGCAGGGGAGCGCTGTCAAAAGAGGAAAAAGCGGAAAGAGAGTTAGCGGCGCTCGTAGCGAGGGAAAAAGAGTTGAACGAAGACATTGCGCGCCTCAAAACGGAAGCAGGTGTCGAGGCGGAGATACGCGAACGTTTCATGGTTGCGAAAGAGGGCGAAAAAGTTATGATTATCACCGACCCCGATGCCGCAAAAGTCCATACGGTCACGGTTGCGGACAATTCGCCCTCCGTGTGGGAGAAAATGATGGGCGCAGTCGGCATCGGGGGGGAGTGAGTGCGAATATAAAGCGGGATTGGTTTACCCGCCCACTTAAAAAGCGAGTATGGTTTAGTGGTAGAATGGCTGCTTCCCAAGCAGCAGACGGGAGTTCGATTCTCCCTACTCGCATCAAGGGGTCGCTTTTTAAGTTGGCGGGTTTAGTGGTAGAATGCGACCTTCCCAAGGTTGAGACGATTCCCCCATCCCGCACTCGGCCGGCAAAATAAGCGAAAATAATGAAACACACTCAAAATCCTGAAAATTTAAAGTTCGTAGCCATAACCGCAGCGAAGGGGGCGGGAAAAATTTTGATGAGTTACTTTGGCAACGTCGCAATTGAATTTAAGGACACCCGATTTGACGTCGGTTCAATCGTTACCAAGGCTGACCGAGAGTCAGAAGATATCATTGTTTCCATCATTAAGTCTCATTTTCCGGAGCACGGCATCTATGGAGAAGAAGGAACGAATCATAATCCTAATGCAGAGTACGTTTGGTACATTGACCCGCTTGATGGTACTTCAAATTTTGTAAGGAACATCCCGCTTTTTGGCGCTTCAATAGGAATTGTACGGAACGGCCAACCGGTCTGTGGTGTGTTATATTTCCCCGCCATTGATCTACTTGTTGAAGCCGAAACGGGAGGAGGAGCATTCGCTAATGGCAAAAAGATCACTGTTTCAAAACGTCCGCTTGCCCAGGCGCTGTACTATTCAGGTGGAAAGTTCAAGGGGGCGTTTCAGTTAAATAATAACATTGCGGCCGCTTGCGGACTTTTGAAAGTTATCGATGCCAGTAGCTATGAATTTGCTCAGATCGCCATGGGTGATGCTGAAATATATTTCTTAGTTAATATCCCTCACGATGTTGTTGCGGGTATTTGTATCGTGAGAGAGGCCGGTGGTGTTGTCACCGACGAGAAGGGGAAAGAATGGCAGCTTACGTCAAAAGAGATATTAGCAACAACTGCGACTCTTCATCGTGAACTTGTCGCCATTCTTCATGAGTAGTTTTGTGATATACTCATAGTATATGGACCAATTAACACTCAACAATATTCAGCATACGGAAAAATTGAAAAATATTGCCCTTGTCAATCAGGAATTTCTTGATGGAATAGAGCAGTTGAAGTCACAACAACGGCAGACTGTCTTGGAGTACAGAGGCGCACTTGAAAAAAGAAAAATTCAACAATTTGAAGAGCAGTTGGGCGTAACTCATTGATTACATGAGGGAAGAAGGATTCAGTTTTGAACAAGATCTTGCTGTTGATGACGGTGTACATATTGAAATGCCGAAAACAGAAATTATACAAAACGACGCATATGTCTCGACATATGACAAAGCGCTCGACGCACGTTGGAAGGAGTCGGAGTCAAGCGGGATAACCGCTCCCAATTGGACGCTCGCCCCAATTTCAATAGACGCACCCCAGCCTGAAGTGGATTCCGTACTATCCTCCCCTGAACTAGTGGCTCACACTGAGCAATTACCGCTCACGAACGAAATCCCGCCTCCTTTGGTTGGTGGGGAAGGTGTTGGTGTGGTGCCCGAAAATATTCAGGAAATTGAAAAATTCACCGAAGAACAAGTTGCTACTGCTACTCTGGAAGTTGAAAATTTTGTTTCATCTGGTGCGAACGAGGTTGCCTTAGCAGAGGAGGCAATTGCACTTCCTGATTCAGATATTCAAGAAGTACGTGAGCGCACTGGAATACTGGGGAAACTTGAGCAAATAAGAAATCAGGCCTCAGTTCTTTTGGTAAAACTTAGGGATAAAACCACAGAGATAGTGGGAAGGGAGATAGCCGCACTTACAACAAAACCCCAAAAAAAATTTGATCACGAAAAAGAAAACGAATATGAACGCATTAAAGGATTCATTAGAAATTACGAACGCGAGAATGTCGCCCCTGTTATTGAAGAAGCAAAACGCATGCGCAATAAAATACTTGAAGAGAGGGGTCTGCTTCAGATGTCTCAAGAAGATTACCAGACATACTTTGCGCCAAAGGATTTTGAAGTTGGAGCCGAGCTCAACCAAGGGAATGTTGGTGATTGCTATGCAGTAGCAGCACTTCATGCATTAAGTTGTTCTCCTAATTATGAAATTATCTGCAGGTCATCAATGAAGAAACTACCTGATGGGTCGTGGGAAGTTAAAATCCCGTTACTGAGTGAGAACGGAGATGTGATTAACATTACGCAGGAAGAGTTGGGGCCTCAAAAAAATGCACAGTTTTTAAAAGTGAAAGAAGGTGACATAATGCCTGACCTAAGATACTCGCTTAAGTCATTAGGGGGGAAAGAGGGAATAAGAGTATTAGAGGCGGCATTCATTAAGAAAAAGTTTGGCAGTGTTGATAGGCTTGCTGCGGAGGGAGGTTGGGGAAGCGAAGTCCTTGAGTCACTCGGGGGAGACAACTTTAAGAAGTACTCGATTAATTCGAATAAGTATAATGCCGACCGCAAGACCCATGAGCATCCGGGGCTGGTCTCGCTCCCCGCTGATGAAATGGCATTTCTCGATCATGTTCTCGAAAACTTTGATCCAGAAGTTTTTATTGCAACTGCCGCAACGAGGTTCATGGACACAAAAACGTTATCTGGGCAAGTGTTAGAAGGAATAGGTGTATACAAAGGCAAAGATACCATGCAAGTATTTGTGCCGGGGCATGCCTACTCTATTTCAGGTGTTGACAAGAAAAACAGGGTTATAAAACTTGCAAATCCGTGGGATACGACAAAGTCAATTGAGCTTACCTTTGATCAATTCAAGGGGACGTTTGGTGGTTTGGATGCCGTGAGAATTGATAATGCAAAACTACTCAGTAACATGAGCAATATCGCCAAAAGTGGTGCGTAGGTCTATAATTATATTTAAATATATATGGAACAAATGGAAAATCAGAAAAAAGAGCAGTTGCGAAATATTGTACGAATGTATGAATCAGAGATTACAACTCTAATTTCACAAAAATATTCAGTAGACACGAAGGATCTTGTGGTGCTGATTAATGATGAGTCCGGAATCTATTTAAGCAAAGAGGAGAAAGATACACTTTGTACCTTGGTGCTAAACAATGAGAATGGGTATATGTACCTAGTTTCGGCCAAATATAACGAAGAAGAAAATACTCTTTCGGATTTTAGATCTGATGTTATCGCTTAAATACGCGGAGCGAATTCCTCGCGGCTTGCCGCGATGACCGTTAGGGAAGGATTGGAAACCGTTGGTTTTCAAGATTATCATCTGGCGAAGCTTCGGCCATACCCCGTCGGCTTGCCGCGAAGTTCTTGATTGGAAGCGTCCAGAATACCTCGTTGGCTTTGCCACGAGGATGAATGGACGCAAGATACTTTATGGCGGACAGGCAAAAAACTTGCCCGTGGTTCCGCCCGCCAAATACCCCGCCGAGGCTTTGCGAGGGGATAGCTTGCCCCGTAAATGAGCGCTTCGCTCTCTACGGGGCTTGCTACGTGGATTGGACGGGCGGACAAGTTTATTTTTATAGCCGGTGCCCCAGGTGTTGGAAAGTCTTCCAAGGGAAATAAGAATAGATGTAACAAAAGAGTCCGTTCAGGGTGTTGTAAGACAGATACTCAAATATATATAAAGATGGTATACTGTTAGGTATGGACCAATCATCACTCAACAATTATGCGGCGGAGCGTTTGAGGGTGGGCATGACGCCGGAGGCACTCAAGCAGAATTTGCTTGCAGTCGGCTGGTCGGATGAAGAGGCGGGCGCGGCTATTGTTGCGGGCCTTGTGGCAAGCGGCGTACCCACTCCGAAAGCAGGCGTACGCGCGAGTGGAGGAAAGCTTTCCTCGACAGTCGAGGTGGTGCTCAATTTCTTCTCTTTTATTGCGCTGTGTATTGTTTCGACCTCGCTCGGTGTTTTGTATTATCAGGTCATCAATCACTACTTCCCGGACCCGCTCATCATTCGTTATGGCGGTGTAGATGTCTCCGCCGAAGCAATCCACTATGCTATCGCCGCGCTTATCATCACATTTCCGATCTATGCCTTTGCTCTTCGCCTGTGGTTCAAGCGTTTTCGCGACGATGAGGAAAAAGTGGAAACGCGGCTCACGAAATGGCTCACCTACCTTGTGCTCCTTGTTACTGCCGTCGCCATTGTCGGCGATCTTATTGTTGCGGTATTTTATTTTCTCCAAGGCGAGATCACGGCGCGATTTTTCTTGAAAGCACTGACCATTCTTGTCATCGCCGGAACGATCTTTGATTTTTATTTTCTTGAACGCAAGAAAATTCAATACAAGAAAGATATTCCAAGGCGGATATTTCAGGGCATCGGTTGGTTCGTCCTTGGATCGGTCGTCGTTGCAATTGTTCTCGGTTTTACGGTGGGTGGATCGCCGAATACAGCACGCAAGCAGGGACTAGATACCCAGCGTGCGAATGACCTGCGGGAAATAGCCGGTTGCGTTGCGAATTTCGGTGGGAATCAAAAGCGGCTTCCCGATACTCTCGATGAGCTTTCTTCAAGCGGCCAGTACGCTTACTGCTCAGCGCGTCTCGCCGACCCGGAAACCGGCGTGCCGTATGAGTACCGTGTTGTTTCGCATGGCGCGGTGATTTCGGGGGTTCGGGAAGGAGCGTTTGAATTATGCGCGAATTTCACCCTTGAGTCGGATGGTGATGTGGCGGCAAACAGTGCTTATGGTTATCCGGGCGACAAATGGGTGACGCATGGCGCAGAACGAAGCTGTGATACGGAAAAGGCGAACCTTGAACGCTATCTCGATCAACCTCCCGAGACTTCTGCCGCAGAGACTGTTCCACAGGCTATTCCCGCTATTCCGCCAAGGAAGATATAGTTAATCACAAAGACGGCCCAAGGTTAGAGCAGTTAAGGTTCGACCTTGAGAATTTGGATTTAAGGTCGAACCTTGAAGAAGCATGCCCCGTAGTAGACCGCTTCCGAGCGGGCTTACTGCGGGGTTGGCCGCCCGCGAAAGGATGCAAAGTGAGAGACGTGTGTTTATCCCCATGCCGTGTTATAACATAACTCATTATTCATTAGCCGCTAACTTTAAACACCATGAAACCAGTTTCAATTTACACGACCGTCACCTGCGGCTATTGCAAGATGGCGAAGGAGTTTTTTCAGAAGAACAATGTCGAGTTCCAGGAATTTGATGTCGGCAAAGATCTCGAAAGGCGCAAGGAGATGATCGAAAAAAGCGGACAGATGGGTGTCCCGGTCATCATGGTGGGTGAGGATATGATCATCGGGTTCAACAAGCCGAAGCTTGAGCAACTCCTCAATATCACTCAGGTTGCATAGGCACAATAGAAAACCTAAGATGACAGAAGCCTCACACTACCGGGCCTTTGTTATACGCTGCCGTAGTTCAATGGATAGAACGAGGGACTCCTAAGCCCTAGATGCAGGTTCGATTCCTGCCGGTGGCACATACAGAACGAATCGGCTTTTTCAAAGCCATAACGAATTCAGAATTTTTGACGCGCTTGCGCGCACTAATTTGTTTTGGAGGAGGAGGTTCGAGCCAAAGATTTCTTTGGCAACAACCTTTTTAGCAAAAAAGTTGTTTTATGCGGGCATACAACCGCGGGCTCCTGCCCGGGGCTGGAACCGCAGTTTGCGCCTCCGGCTTTGCGGTGTGCAA
>Ga0209541_10011891_pt1 | contig 13549 bp, 18 predicted proteins | sample RifCSPlowO2_01_FD_184027 | JGI IMG/M metagenome (GOLD analysis project Ga0209541, IMG submission 184027) | Groundwater microbial communities from Rifle, Colorado - Rifle CSP2_plank lowO2_0.1 (SPAdes) (version 2) | ecosystem: Environmental > Aquatic > Deep subsurface > Groundwater | place...
GGCGGAACGCTCGGGCGCGGCGGAATTCCCCCCACACCCCCCTTCCGCCGCGCCCTCGCTTCTGGCATTTCGGCGAAAAATCCGGTGGCTACAACATTGATTCTACCTCGGACTTCATCCAATTAAAAATCTTGATATGTCCTTTTGTGTTTGGATGAAGTCCGTCAATAAGGTCGTCGTTTCCGACGACACTTTCCATTGGAATGAATTTCAGCTTGTTGTCCTCGCAAAACTTCTTTATCGCATTGTCTAATCGCTTAATGTTTTCGTTGAAATAGGATTTGTCGGGTTTCCACGGACGAGGCGTAGTTTTTGATTCGTCCACTTTTGTTAAACCAACGAAAACAACTTTAACGGTAAATTTTTTGGCAATAGAAAGAAGTTTTGCGAGATTTTGCTGAAATTCATCAAGGGAAACGCGCAAGCCGTTCGTAGAGTGGATAAATTGAGCGTCATTGATTCCGATAGCGAAAATTATTAAATTCGGCTCGCGCGATTTCGCTTCCACTTCAATTCGTTCGAGCAAGTCGTCTGTGGTGTCGCCAGAAACACCAAGGTTGTAAACATCTATGTCATTGTCTTTTTCCTCAAAATAATTTCGCAAACGAGTAGCCCAGCCGCCTTGCTCTGGATCGTACGCGCCCCAAGTTATACTGTCGCCGAAAACTAAGATATTCATAATATTTTTCTGACAAAAGTTTCGACACTTTTAGATAATTCAACCTCGCGCCCCTTGAAACTGTGGGCGGCTCCTTGAATAACTGAAATTTGGATGTTCTGATTTCCTATTTTATTGACTCTTTCCATCCACTTGTCCATTGTTCCGTCAATTTTGAGAATACCGATGTCATTGTCTCCATAAGCAATCAGGGTGGGTATCTCTATTTTCCCCAACAATGCTCCTCCAGTTCGTTCTCCGTAAATATCTACTGTCGTTCCCGCCTTACATAAGCTCGGATATGTTTGGGCAGAAAGCGGAGTTTTGTCGAGCCAACATTGAGCACTAACGAGTTCTTCGCCTTCGCCGCGCGACATAAGCTCCTCGCTTTTCTTCAGATATTCTTGGTGATGTGGATCAGTTTCTGCCCAACCAACCATGTCGGTCGGTGCTAACAAAACCACTGCAATAATATCAAAGCTATTTTGCGTAACTAAATAATTAACCACTTTGCTTCCGCCAAGAGAATGACCCTGCAAAATAAACTTAGATTTTCCTTGTGCCTTTAAGTAGTCGATCGCTCCTTGGATGTCATCAACACTTTCCGAAAAAATTTCAAAGCAACTGCCACCAAGTTTTGTGCCTTCGCCCCACGAATCTATCTCGTGGCCTTGCCAAAAAGAGCTGACTATACCGCGACCGCGAGTATCTATAGAGAAAAAAGAAATTCCATTTTTAGCATATGCCTCACGCAGATTGTCGAGGAAATAATTCTCATATCCATTGCCGGACATTCCGTGAATATGAATGACAGCAGTTTCATTGTTATCCTTGCTTAACCACCCCTGCAATTCAACACCATCGCTTGCCTTGAAGCGAGTAAAATCTACGCTAAATGATTTTGGAATTTCTTTTTTCATTTTAATAATTCGTCGGCTGATACTCCAAGCGCATTAGCTATCTTAGCAACTGTCGCAATGGTTGGATTTTTCTTTCCATTCTCAATATTGCTGATATAACCTCTATCAACTTCTAATGCTCGCGCAATATCGCCTTGCGACATTTTCTTTTTGGTTCTAATGCGCTTCATGTTATTTCCAAATTGTGCCGAGATTTTATCCATATTTGAGATATTCACATTTTAGCACTTTGTTGTATTGCTAGACAATGTTATACTAGAATACACTATGGTATTTATTGGTTTAGCCACCGGATTTTTCGCCGAAATGCCAGAAGCGAGGGCGCGGCGGAAGGGGGGTGTGGGGGGAATTCCGCCGCACCCGAGCGTTCCGCCGGAGCGAAGCGGAGGCGGTCAGTCGGGGTTCTCCGCAAAATGGGTTCTGACTTTTTCAAACAGACACCACCAAACGAAACATTGTCGGAATTAAGAAAGCGACTTGACCGATTTACAAAGATTAAGGCCAAATTTGCAAGAAAAAGATTTTGCAATGTTGCGTCAAGTATTAAGAAAAGAAATTGAGAAAACAGAGCGAAAAGTTGCGGAAAAATTACAAGAAGCATGGAGTTTAATCTCTCCGCTATTAGAAATGACGCACGACCAAAAAGTTATTAGTGAGCAACTTTTGACGCATCCCGACATTGAAAAACGCAGAGATGATCCAAAAGTTTCTGAATATGTTTCCTCAATTTCTCAATATGTTTCAGAAAATCCAGGAATTTCTTTTGATGATTTTCTGAGACAATCGTTAGTCATACTGAAACCACGCGAACAGGTCGAGCAAAAATTAAAAGTTCTAGAACAATTAGAGAAAAGTTAATCCGGTGTGCCAGCTTTACTGGCATGGATTGCGACGGTTTTGAAAAAAGGCGAACTCCGAAACCCGCCCGCATTCCTCCCCAGACCCCTCCTGCGGGCGGGAAATCAGTCGAGGCAGAGCAAATCCAAAACCCCAGAAATATAGTTTGCCCTGCCGAGTCCGTATTGTTTCCATTTCATTCGTTGGGATTTTCTGCAAAATGGGTTCTGACTTTTTCAAACAAACACCACCAGAGTTATCGGGACAATTATGAAGAAATTACTTATAGCCACTAGGTCTAAGGGGAAATTTCCCGAAATTATATCCGAATTAAACGGATTACCTTTTAATTTTTTAAATCTGACCGATGTGCCAGAATTGCCTTCAAATTTTGAAGTTGAAGAACCGGCATTAACACTTGAAGGAAATGCGATTATCAAGGCCATGACACTGGGGAAAAAGACGGGGCTTCTTACACTTGCGGAAGATGCCGGACTCGAAGTTGAATCATTGGACGGAAGGCCCGGCGTATATACCGCACGATATGCGCCGGGTACCGACGAGGATAGATATCGAAAGTTACTTGATGAACTTAGGGGAATACCGGAGGAAAAACGCATGGCGCGTTTCCGCGCAGTAATAGCAATATACGACCCCGAAAACGATAAGATTAGAACATGCGAAGGTATTTATAACGGAAGAATCGCATTGGAACCGAAGGGAAGCAATGGTTTCGGATATGATCCAGTTTTTTATAATATTGAACTCGGCAGAACAAACGCTGAAATGACAATGGAAGAAAAGAACAAAGTCAGTCATCGAGGAAAAGCATTGAGGAAGGCAAAAGAGATTTTGAAATTATTTCTCGCCTCTACAACATAAAAAGCCGTTTCTTAAAACAGCTTCAGAGAGGATTATTAGACATTTTATGTTGTTGCTTATTTGGATATTTACTTTTCGGGATCTCTTGTAAATTCATCGATAATATCGACATCGCCATTTTTTTTGATTTGCCTATCTTCGTATGGCACACCTAATCTTCGGTAGAGTTCAAAAACTACATTTATAAAAATCCCGGTAAGTATGGCTAAGATCCAGTAGCTCATTTTTCCAAATTTTAGTTTAACTACTTTGAGCGCAATTCTTGTGGACGCATAGTTAATAAATCCGGCAAAATCAGTTAAGCTAGATTCAGATTCTTTAACTATTGCTTCTGTAAGTTTGTCTATATGCGGATCAAGGGTTTTTCTATGCTCGGGTTTTATATATGGCATTTATCCCCCTTCTTTTTTAAGGACCTAATTAGAATATTAGCCAATTTAATCACCATTGTCAAATCTTCGAAGGGATCCACAAAATTATAATTTTATGGTTATATTAAACTATGTTTAGTAATATAACTTCCAATTATGGAATTTAATCCCGTTTATATAATAATCAGCGTGGTCTCTATGGCTGTTTTGGCAATGCTTGGAATAAATCTTTACTTAATGTTTAAATCACGCCGGAATGTCCAAGGCGATGCCGGCCATTACATGCTCATGCATCAGCGTTTAGACTCGTTGTCTCAACTGGTGAATGACCAGTTAAAGCATGGCCGGGAGACGACGGATAGGGCGACGCTATCTGTTCAGCAAAAAATGGATTCACTCGTTCAGGTGTTAACGGCGCAATTAAACGAAAGCAGAGAATCAACCCAAAAGGCGACATTGGCTGTTCATCAGCAAGTTCAGGGTTTTACCCGGGGACTTACCCAGCTTCATGAAAATATGAAGCAGATGCACGATTCGGTTAAAAATGTCACTTCTTTTCAGGATATTTTTAAATCACCGAAATTGAGAGGATTGTGGGGAGAAATGTCGCTTGAGGCGGCCTTGGCCCAATATTTTTCAAGAGATATTTATGAAACTCAGCACTATTTCAAGTCAGGTGAAGCGGTTGACGCAATTTTAAAATTGCCTAACGGCATGATTTTGCCGATTGATGCCAAGTTCAATTGGGAAAATTTTGAAAAAATGGTTAATGCCGGAAACGATATAGACCGAGAAGTATTCCGGAAAAGTTTTTATTCCGATGTTAAAAAGAAAATTGACGAGATTGCTTCTAAATATATTCTGCCTTCGGAGGGAACAACGGACTTGGCTTTAATGTATGTGCCGGCGGAGACGGTCTATTATGAATTGATAAATAATGTGAAAGACGTGGACATTCCGTCTTATGCCCGAGGAAAAAAAGTTTTTATGGTTTCACCCAATACCTTTGCGATGTCAGTTTCGGCCATTATGCATTGGTTCCGCGATGTCCAATTTTCTAAACAAACAAAAGAAATTATCCAGCGGTTATCCCGCATTGCCACTGATGGCGAGAAACTCGGTGATAATTTCCGTAAACTTGGCAAACATATTTCCGACTCTAAATCTGCTTATGACGATGCCGAGAAGAGACTCTCATTGATGGTTGATAGAGTTAAGAATGTTGTTGAGGCGGGAAGTGAAGATAAAAAAGAATTAGATGTCTCAAAGGAATAAAAAAACTTCTGCTAAGAAAGTTTTCTTGCGAGGAATTTTTTTACTTCTGTAAAGTGTTGAATTTATTTATATAATCTGCTAAATTTTAATTATGAAATTATCAATAAAACAATATATAGATGAGACGATCCGGAAAGACGCGGAGATTGGATATGATAAGTCAGTTAAGCAGTGGTACGGGATACTTCACCATAAAACAGGTGATATTTATTCTCAGAAAAACACAAAATCAGCAGTTGTTAAGGAAATGGCCGAGATATTAGAAGAATTTATTGCTCTTTCTTTTAAGGAGGACAGGAAAGTAGCTGATTACAGTGAAATTAGGGCCCCTAAAATACAGGGAGCTTATCGCTAAACTTAAAAGGTTTGGCCTGAATGGACCTTTCCTGGGCGGTAAGCACCCCTATTTTTTATTGAAGAATAGGGCGATTACAGTTCCAAATCCCCATGGACGGGATGTTGGTTTAAAAAATTTAAAAGATATAATTAAACTTTTGGGAATTACGGAGAAAGAATTCCTAGAATTATGAGTTAATATACAATTATCAATTCTCAATTTTCAAAATTGAAACATTAAAAATTCATTGAAAATTATAAATTGAAAATTGTAAATTTTTAAGATGAATACTCTCTGGTTTTCTTTGGCGGCGGCTTGTGCTTCGTTAGCCTATGGCGCTTTTTTGATTTGGCAAATATTAAAGAAGCCGACGGGGGATGAGAAGATGCAGTCAATTCAGAAAGCAATACAGGAAGGTGCGGAGGCCTATCTTAAAAGGCAGAATAAAACAGTTCTGGCAGTGGGCGTTGTGGCGGCAGCGGTTATCTATATTTGGCTTGGCGTAACAATGGCCATCGGTTTTTTAGTTGGGGCAGTGGCTTCGGCGGCGGCTGGATATATCGGCATGATGGTCTCGGTCAGAGCTAATGTTCGGGTTGCGGAAGAAGCCCGTTCGACAAGCTCAGGGCAAGCCAAGGACGGATTAGCCAGGGCTTTCTCATTAGCCTTCAAGGGCGGATCGGTTACCGGTTTTTTTGTTGTCGGTTTGGCTCTTCTTTCGGTTACCCTGTTTTATTGGTTTACTCATGACGTAAAAGCTCTTATCGGTCTCGGATTCGGTTCTTCATTGATATCTGTTTTTGCCCGTTTGGGTGGAGGAATATTTACAAAAGGCGCCGATGTCGGAGCCGATTTAGTGGGCAAAGTGGAAGCGGGCATTCCCGAAGATGATCCTCGCAATCCGGCCGTGATTGCCGATAATGTCGGCGACAATGTCGGCGATTGCGCCGGCATGGCCGCCGATTTATTTGAAACTTATGTCGTATCGGCTATTTCAGTAATGATTCTTGGACACTTACTCATACCCACCGAAATTGGCTATACTGAAATGCCGTTATTAATCGGAGCGGCCGGAGTGTTTGCTTCGATTGCGGGGTCTTTATTCGTAAGATTGTCTCATTCTATTATGGGAGCACTATATAGGGGCCTTGCAATCACAGCCGCTATTTTAACTGGAATTTTTTATTTAATGGTGGATAAGCTTCCTTATATTAGTAATTTGGAAGAATTATCGGGCGGCATAGTTACGAAGATGAGCGTCTTTTGGGCTTTATTGATCGGGGTGGCTGTAGTGGCCTTGATGGTTTTAATAACTGATTTTTATACTTCAAAAAAATTCAGGCCGGTAAAGTCTATCGCTAAGGCGTCAACCACAGGCCATGGTACCAATATTATTACCGGCCTGGCTGTTTCGATGCAATCAACCGCTCTGCCGATAATTGCCATCGGCGCCGGAATTTATTTTGCTTATTTCTTTATGGGTCTTTACGGCGTGGCTCTGGCGACAATGAGCATGCTTTCTCTGACGGGTATCATCGTAGCGATAGATGCTTTCGGTCCGATTACTGATAATGCCGGCGGTATTGCCGAGATGGCCGGGTTGCCGGATTCGGTCAGAGAAGTTACCGATGCCCTTGATTCAGTTGGTAATACAACCAAAGCGGTTACTAAAGGGTATGCGATTGCCTCGGCCGGATTAGCGGCTTTGGTATTGTTCAGCGCTTATACTCAAGAATTTATGGAATTGGGAGTCAATATATTTTTTGAATTGGCAGATGTAAGAGTGATTATCGGTTTGCTTGTCGGCGGAATGATGCCTTATCTTTTTGGTTCATTGGGGATGGAAGCAGTCGGCCGGGCCGGTTCGGCGATTGTTGACGAGGTTCGCCGGCAGTTTAAAGAAAAGCCGGGAATAATGAGCGGAACCGATAAACCTAATTATGGAGCGGCAGTTGATATAGTTACAAAGGCGGCTTTAAAAGAAATGATTTTGCCGGCACTGATACCGGTGGTTATGCCGGTGGCGGTTGGTTTTTTACTTGGTCCGCAGGCGTTGGGAGGATTGCTTGTAGGAGTTATTATTACCGGTTTGTTCGTGGCAATTTCCATGACTTCCGGCGGTGCGGCTTGGGATAATGCCAAGAAATATATTGAAGAAGGCAACTATGGCGGCAAAGGTTCCGATGCCCACAAAGCGGCGGTAACGGGAGATACGGTCGGCGATCCCTACAAAGATACAGCCGGTCCCGCAATAAATCCCATGATTAAAGTGGCTAATATTGTGGCTTTGCTTATTGCTAGATTTTTGGTATAATAGGTATAATAATTTTATGACCAATCAAGCATTAATCAAAAGTATTGAATCTCGGATTAAACAAGGCCAATCGCCGTTAGTTATCTTGTCTTTGGAAGAATGGCATCAGATAGAGGATATTATAGAGGAATTATCTTCTCCTAGGTTACTTAAGGATATTAAAAAAGCACGGGATGATTATAAAAAGAGGAAAGCGGTAGAATATAAATCGTTGAATTAAGGATGAGTTTTACTGTACTATTAAGCCCTAAAGCGGCTAAAGACCTCAATAAGTTAGAGCGCCAAGTCTTATCAAAAATAGACAAGGCGCTTTTAGGTTTAGCTAAAAATCCACATCCTCATGGAGTGAAAGTGCTCCAAGATAAAAATCTTCCTCAATATAGAATTCGCATCGGTGATTATAGGATTCTTTACGATGTTTACGTTAAAGATAGGGCGGTTTATATTCTTAAAATCGGCCATCGAAAGGATATTTATAGATAATTTTGATATATTATAGATTGTGGGTGTGGCCGAGGACTCGAGGCGCAGAGGCCGCAACCTCTGATGCGGCAGATGAAAGTTCTGCCCACCCACTTCAATTTAATTTAAACCCCGCTCTTTCTTTGAATCCGTAGAAAGAGCGGGGTTTAATGTTGGGGCGAGGGCGATTATTTCAACTGCAAAAGTTTCTCGTATCCTTCTTTGAAGATTTTCTTGAGCTCTTCCCGCTCGGAGGGAGAGAATTTGGAGAGGACCATTTTAACTACGAATTCATCCCGTTTTTTGTCTGATTGCTGGCGGGCTTTGGCAAGCGCTGGTTTGGCCAGGCCGATTCTTAAGCGGTAGAACTTTTTAGTTTTCAGGGCTCGCATTATTGATTCTATGCCCTTGTGTCCGCCGGAATTTTTGTCAAAAGATATTTTTGTATTACCAAAAGGAATATCTAAATCGTCGTGAACGACGATTAAATTTTCAATTTTCAATTTTAAATTTTTAATTAGTTTTGAAACAGCTTTGCCGGATTTGTTAACGTAAGTTTGCGGTTTGACTAGTATTACGGTTGTTTTATCTATCTTACCTTTGCCGACTATAGAATTAAAATTTTTATTGAATTCAAGATCATTGGCCTCAAGCTTTTTAGCCAAATAGTCTACCATCATAAATCCGACATTGTGCCGGGTATTTTGGTATTCTTCATCCGGGTTACCGATGCCGATAATTAGTTTGATCATAGGTTTTAGTATAAATGTTTTTTTAAAAAATTGAAATAGACATAAAATAATGTTACTATATTTTAATGCCCAGCAACACATCCAACTCCAACGAACAAAACATATTAAACTCCATTAAGGGAAATATAAATCAGAATTTCCGACAAAACAACGAATCCGAAGACAGGGGGGGAAGTTACAGTAAGGTCAGAGAGGTTTGGCTGTTTGTCTGGGAGACGGCAAAAATAATAATTATCTCGCTTGCTATAATAGTCCCAATAAGATATTATCTTGTACAGCCGTTTTTTGTAAAAGGAGCATCAATGGAGGAGAATTTTCATGATGGCGACTACCTACTTATTGATGAAATAAGCTATAGATTTAAAAAGCCAAAAAGAGGCGATGTGGTTGTGTTTCGGTATCCCGAAAATCCGTCCCAGTTTTTCATAAAAAGAATTATCGGTCTTCCCGGAGAAACGGTAGAGATAAAGAATAATCAAGTTACAATCTATAACAGTAAAGTTAAGACCGGGCTTAATTTAAAAGAAATTTATTTATCCGATAACCAGCAAACAATAGGCAATGTAAATATCGGACTTGATATTGACGAATACTTTGTGATGGGGGATAACCGTTTACAGAGTTCAGATTCCCGCCGCTGGGGTTCAGTGGCAAAATCATTGATAACCGGCCGGGCGTTTTTGCGGTTGTGGCCGGTAACGAAGATAACGAAGGTGGAAGGAATTGAATATTAACCAACGACCATTAACCCATGACTAGCAACAAGATTTAAGAGTTGTTGTAAGTCGTATGTTATATGTTGTAAGTTGTTTGAGCAAGTCAAAATCATTACAAGCACCCAGGGGTATGCATGACATTCTGCCGGAAGAGCAGAGATATTGGCATTATATTTTTAAAAAGGCCGAAAGAATTATTGAAGACTATGGTTTTGAAAAAATTGATACGCCGATTGTAGAGTATACTGATTTGTTTTTACGCGGAGTCGGCGAGGGGACTGATATCGTCCAAAAAGAAATGTATAGCTTTAAAACCAGGGGCGGAGATGATTTATCTTTACGTCCCGAAGGCACAGCCGGTATTGTCAGGGCATATATAGAAAATGGTATGCAAGTCTGGCCTCATCCGGTTAAACTTTATTATGGCGGTCCAATGTTCAGACATGATCAGCCACAAGCCGGCCGGTATCGCCAGCATTGGCAGATCGGAGTCGAGACTCTTGGGGATGCTTCGGAGATAGTGGATGCCGAACTTATTTTTATGGCTTACAAAATTCTGGAAAGTTTGGGTTTAAAAAATTACAATGTTCATCTTAACAGCCTTGGCGATGCCGCCTCCCGGGCGGTTTATGCAAGAGCTCTCAAGGATTATTACCGAACTCGCCTTAAAAAGGTTTGTGGTCAATGCAAAAACCGTTTTAAAAAAAACATATTAAGAATGTTGGATTGCAAGGAAGAAGTCTGTCGGGAGACTTCAAAAAGCGTGCCGCCTATTTTAGATTTTTTGGGAGAAGAAGCCAAAAGGCATTTTAAGCGTTTAATTGAAATTTTAGACGAATCCAAGGTTCCATATATTTTAAATCAATTCTTGGTGAGGGGTCAGGATTATTATACCCATACTATTTTTGAATTGATGCCAGAAGAGAAAGTTGAAAAACAGCCAACCCCCGTAGCGCCCGTTGATGAATCTGTTTCGATACTTTCCATACTACCGCCTAACACGGGCCTTGCTCTTGGCGGCGGAGGCCGTTATGACCGTTTGATTGATATGTTTGGCGGTCCCAAAACACCGGCGGCAGGATTTGCGCTTGGTCTTGACCGGATTGTCCTTGCTTTAAAACAAAATGATATTAACGTGCCGGAGGTAGGCGTTAGGCCTAAAGTTTTTCTGGCTCAATTGGGCGATGCGGCAAAGAAAAAAAGTTTAGTTTTATTTGAAAATTTACGGAAATCAGGCATTGAAGTTAAGTCTTCGCTCGGCCGAGACAGCATAAAATCCCAGCTAAGAATTGCCCATCGGTTGGGCGTTAAATTTACGTTAATATTCGGACAGAAAGAGGCATTGGACGGAACGATTATTATTCGCGAAATGGATACGGGAATACAGGAAACAATATTACTTGATAAAATAGTGGATGCGATGAAGAAGAGACTCAAGAAATAACCGACAACCGATGACCGACAACTAATGACAACAATCAAGTCAAAGTTGTAAATCATAGATTGTAAGCCATAAGTTGATTTCAGATGTCTTTTGTAAAATAATAACCGGAAAGATTAAGGCCGACTTTGTTTATAAAGATAACGACTTTGCCGTAATTAAAGACATAAATCCCCAAGCCCCCGTTCACTTATTGATTATTCCGGTAAGGCATGCGGATTCGCTTGAAGATTTTTTGGAAGAAAAAGACAATGAATTATTGGGCAAAGCACTGATTGTTGCCCATAGGGTTGCCCACCAAGTCGGGATTGCTGAAAAAGGATATCGGTTAATAATGAATGAGGGCGAATATGGGGGCAAATTGGTCCCACATCTACATATACACTTATTAGGGGGCAAGAAATTGGGACCTAAAATAGTAAGATAAATTTGCAATTTTCAATGAATTTAAAAATTATAATATTCAATGAGAATTTTAAACTTTAAATTACCGACTAGAAGGAGGTATTTGTATGGTAGAAGTAAAACGAAAACCAAATGAATCAATCGGCAGTTTAATGCGCCGGTTTAACCGCTTTGTCCAATCAAGCGGAGTTTTAGTTAGGGCAAAAAAATCTAAATTTAGGATTAAAAAACCAACCGAAAGAAAAGAGAAGAACGCGGCGATTATGGGTATGCATTTAAGCGCCCTGCGAAAGCGGCTTGAAAAACTTGGCAAATATGACGAAGAAACGTTTGAGGAAGAGAAGCGTAAAATGAAACAGGGACTGGATCTGTAACGTATGTTAAAAGAAAAACTTCAAAACGATGTAAAAGATGCCCTCAAGTCCGGCAACGCCGAAAAGCGGCTGGTCTTAGGCTTGGTCTTAAGCGCGATTAAGTCGAGGGAATTAGAAAAAAGGAGCAAACTAAGCAAGACCGAACCTGACGTTGCCAAGCTTGAAGATGCAAGCAAGCTCAACGATGAAGAAGTGATTGAAGTTTTGTCGTCAGAAATAAAAAAAAGAAAAGATTCAATAGAACAATATAACAAAGGCGGTAGACCGGAACTTGCCGAAAAGGAACAAAACGAAATCAAAACCCTCACTGAATATATGCCCGAGCAAATGTCAAAAGAGGCCACTAAAGAAGAAGTTAAAAAAGTAATTGCTGAAACCGGCGCTTCCAGCCCTAAAGATATGGGCAAAGTTATTGGTGCGGTAATGACCAAGGTAAAAGGCAAAGCCGACGGACAAATGGTCAGCGGAATAGTAAAGGAAATATTACAAAGATAAAACCGCGGAATTAAAAAGACCGTCAATTAAGGGGGCTTGTTTTTTTATAAAAAAGAGGTATGGTAATACCGAACCTTAAAAATCACAGAAAAGGAAAAAGGCCATGGACCAGAATCAGAGTGAATCTAAAAAAGCCGTTCTTTCCAGATTGAAGGGCACCGACTTTGCGGTAATTACTATCCAAAACCCGCCAATGAATTTTCTTTCAGGCGAAGTTTTGATGCTTTTACGGTCATATTTAGAAAAAGTAAGAGAAGACGAAAAAACAAAGGCGCTTTTCATTGAAGGCAAGGGTCTTTTCTCGGCCGGAGCTGATGTCAACGATATTTGGGGCATAGCTCAAAGCGGTGATAGACAAAAAGCCCTTGAGTTGCTGGCAAAAGCAAATGAGGTCGTAAACGCGCTTGAAAATCTTGGCAAGCCGACCATTGCTCTTATTGACGGTTATTGTCTTGGCGGTGGCAATGAATTGGCGATGGCGTGTATGATGCGTATTTCAACTGAAAGAGCTAAATCCGGCCAGCCGACTCAATTCGGCCAGCCGGAAATTAATCTCGGTATTATACCCGGTATGGGAGGTACCCAGCGATTGCCTCGTCTGGTTTCTTTAGAGAAATCACTGTTTCTTCTCTTGTCAGGCGGGTTTATTCCGGCAAAAGATGCGCTTGAATCGGGATTGATAGACAAAGTAGTTCCGACACAGGATGATTTGATTCCTGAAGCGAAAACAATAGCCTGGTTTCTTCTTGAGAGACCGCGGGCTCCGGTATTTAAAATTTTGAACTTGTCCGAGATGGATTTTCTTCTTGCTTCCGACCGTTTTAAAACAATGATTCAATCCAAATCGTCGGAAGCGGTTAAGGCCGTCATACTCGCGGTGCGTGAAGGCATGATTCGTCCGTTGCCGGAAGCGTTGAATCTGGAACAGGAACTTTTTGCCGATGTAGTGTTTACCGAGCCAGCGCGCCGGGGAATGGCAAAATTACTTGGCATTAACCTCGATCATTCAAGACCAAAAGGCGGATCTTTTATCTTTTTAAAACCCGACAGTGATATTTTTACGGCATATGACTTAACCGAAGATCAAAGAATGATTCGAGACACTTTGAAAGATTTTATGGCCAATGAGGTATTGCCTCAAACCGTACGGATAGAATCAAAAGAATGGGACGTAACAAGAAATTTGCTTTTGAAACTTGGAGAATTGGGCGTATTGGGCATTGAAGTTCCCGAACAATATGGAGGGCAGAATTTGGACAAAACGACAGCCGCTATTCTGGCTGAAGAACTTGGGTGGCAAGGCTCTTTTG
>Ga0209541_10011892_pt1 | contig 13548 bp, 13 predicted proteins | sample RifCSPlowO2_01_FD_184027 | JGI IMG/M metagenome (GOLD analysis project Ga0209541, IMG submission 184027) | Groundwater microbial communities from Rifle, Colorado - Rifle CSP2_plank lowO2_0.1 (SPAdes) (version 2) | ecosystem: Environmental > Aquatic > Deep subsurface > Groundwater | place...
ATCACTTCTTTTATCAATTCGTTTGGATGATTAAGCAATTTTTTTAATTCTTGTTTTATATCTGGCCTGTTAGCGAAAACAAGCAATCCTCTTATGGCTTGCATTACCACTTTGGGGTCGCTATCAGTTAAAAATTTTATTAAAGTCGGAATTGCCTTTTCATTTCTTAAACGACCTACTGCTGATACGGCTTCTCGTCTAACCTCTGTGCTTTCGTCTTTGCTGGCATATTTTACAAAAATAGAAAGTAAAGAAACATCAGACATCTTCGCTAAATTTTTTACCGACAACGCTCTGATGTTTTCATTTTGATTGTTTAATAAATTTAACAACGGCTTTCTGCTATAACCATTTTCTAAACGACCCAACTTTTCTAAAACATAAACTATTGTTCCGTCATTTTGATTTTGCAGAAAAGACAAAAGGGCTTGAGTGTCATTTTTTAATTCATCAATCATTTCTCTATTAACTTGTTTGCTTAATAACGATCTGTTCATATTTTCTATAATTTTTTTCCGCCACTTTTATTGCTTTTTTCCACATATAAATTTGACATGCCGCAAAAAGAGCAAAACTCTATCTCGGGCATTGTTGTTTTTTCTGTATCTCGTAATATTTTTATACTTATTACGCCCTCGCAATGTTTGCAACTATATTTGATTTTTGATTTTATTATCATATGTATCTTGAAACATTTAAAATTACTCCGACTTCCGCGAGGGTCATAATCAGAGCTGTTCCGCCTTGACTTATAAATACAAGCGGCACGCCGGTTAAAGGAATCAAACCGAGCATCGCGGAAATGTTCGCGAATACTTCCACAGCTATAAGTATAACAAAACCGGAAACTAAAAGCGCGCCAAAAGAATCGGGGGCGCGGCCGGCAATAAAAAATCCGCGGAAAAAGAAAAGAAAAAATAATGATATTAAAATTAAACTGCCGGCGAACCCGAATTCTTCGGTAAAAACGGAAAAAATAGAGTCGGTGGTCGGCTCGGGCAGAAAATTAAATTTTTGAGAGCTCATTCCAAAACCTTGGCCGAAAATTTTTCCCGAACCGACGGCAATTAAAGATTGGTTCAGCTGATAGCCTCTGCCTTGAGGGTCAATGGACGGATTTAAAAAAACAAAAATTCTGTCGCTGAGATAAAAATAAGGTTTTAAAAAAGTTAATAAAAAAATCAAAGATAGACCTAAGAGTATAATAATTCCAATTTGAGAAAGTCGTCCTCCGCCGAGAAAAAATAAAAGCCCGGAGCTTATTGTTATTATTCCTAATGTGCCTATGTCGGGCTGAAGCGCTAAAATAAGGGCGACAGCGCCAACCATTACTAAAAATGGGAGAAAGCCGAATTGAAAAGAAGAGATTTCGGATTTTTTTGAAGAAAGCCACGAAGCAAGATAGATAATAAAACCAAATTTTAAAATTTCCGCCGGCTGAAAAGAGAATGAACCTATTTTTAACCATCTCGTGGCGTCGGCGTGCGTAAGTCCCAGATAAGGAATAAAAACAAGCGCTGTCAGCCCTAAAGAAATGAAAAAAATCAAAACGGAGAATTTTTTCCAATTTTTATAATGAATTTTAGAAATAAAATAGAGAATAAACAGACCAAAAAGAGCAAAAATGAATTGTTTTAAGATTAAATTTGACGCCGGAGCTTTGTTTTTTACGAGCAGACCCAAAGAAGCCGATGATAAAATGAATAAACCAACGATAAGCAAAACGCAAGCGAGATACAAAAATATTTTATCAACTCCTTTGTTTGATTGCATTTTTTATAGGGACACCCCGTGTCCAGTTTTTCGTTTCAAAAATACAACGTTTGTTAAAGCGCCCAGAAGATCAAAAAATAAATCGCCTATAGTATCTTTGAAATTTTCCAGAGCTACTTTCGCGGAATAACTTTTATAACCGGTAATCTCGTCTAAAATAAATTCAAAAAATTCCCAAAACACGCCGATTAGAGCCGTGAAACTCAAAATCGCGATTATTAAAATATAAAGCGGCAATTTTTTGGCTTCAAAAGGAGCTCTGCCGGAATTAAACATAAACCACAAAACAAATAATCCCGTCCAAAGACCTCCGCTGAAATGCAAAACAACATCGGCCCACCAAATTTTGTAATATTCTCCAACAGTCAAACTCGCGATATGGCCGCTAAAAATAAGAATTAGCAAAATCAATAAAAAACTGATGTTAATATATTTAATCGCCATAAAATTACTATCATATTATCATAAAGAGAGATGATTACAAATTTAACAGTTTAAAACAAAAACCGCCAAATATGTGTGGGCATCACCGCATCCCCTTGACAATTATTTTTATATGATTAGTATCTTTTTAGATTGCGGCGACAGGAAAAGCCCTTTGAAAACAACCTTTATTTTTAAGAAAGGAGGTGAAAATGAAATGATTATTTTGGAACTTATTATTTTTGTAACGCTTATAAGTATTATAACCGTTTTGTGCTGGGGAAAATGCAAAGAAGCAAATAAAAGACGGCGGGATACTGCTGACGAAAACAAAGAAGCCGCGCTGCTTCTTAAAAAAATTGAAGAGCTGGAATTAAAAAAGAAAGAATTAGAATCATTGAAAAAAGAGATTGATGTTGTCAAGGAACTGGAACTAGTTGAAAATCAAATCAAGAAATTCAGAGAAAAATTAGATAAAGTTAATTAATTTTTTTAAACAATTTTAAAAAGGAGAAAAAAAATGATTTGGATTATTTTGAGTTTATTGTGTTTGATAGGCGCGGCAATTGCTCCTCTATTTATAGAGGGAGAAAAAAGAATAATAAAAATGGGCGTGAGAGCTATACTTATTTTTCTTGCTATATTTTTTATAGTTTCAACTTCTTTTGTATTCATTGATCAGGAACAAACCGGCCATCTTTCAAAAATTTACTTAGGAGAAGGTCTTAAGGGCGGCGCTATTATCGCCGTAAATGGCGAAAGAGGTCCGCAAGCGGAAATTGTTCCGCCGGGCTTTAATTTTCAATTCTTTTTGAATATTATATATGATGTTAAAAAGGAAAATGTTAAAGTGATTGCTGATAATCAATATGGTTATCTTATGGCTCGTGATGGCAGTCCTCTAAGGCCCGACCAGACTTACGCTGATGCGTTTGAGCCTAAAGACGCAACTCAAATGATAAATAACGCGACCTATTTTCTTACTCACGGAGGCCAAAAAGGACCGCAAACAACAGTTCTTACCCCCGGAAAATATCGTTTGAATCTTTATTTATGGGATGTGCAGTTTGGCAACGCAACAGAAATTCCCAAAGGATTTGTTGGGGTGATAAAATCAAATGTTTGGTCAAGAGTTGATTTTGGAAATTTAAAAGTAGACAAACCAAATGATTGTTCGCCTACTCACGCGCACGCTGTTGCGGGCAGTGGAGAATTAGAAGTCCCGCTCGTGCCTGTAGGATGTATTGGTATTTGGAATATCGCTTTAAATCCGGGAAAATATTTCATCAATGAGAGAGCTTATGCTGTCACATTAGTTGATACACGGGTTCAAGCATGGGAATACAAGGGCGGCTATCTTAAAAGAATGATTGATTTAAAAGTTGGTCAAGACGGCAATATTGAACAAACTCCGCGAAGCGAGGAAATTAAAATACCGCAAAATGCCGCGGATGAAGCTATTTTTGTTAAAGTTGAAGGCTGGGATGTGCCTCAAGAATTGAGGGCCCTTGTGCAGGTTACACCAATAAACGCTCCATTTGTTGTCGCGTCTGTCGGCGGACTGGAAGAGGTTGAAAATAGAATTTTAACCCCTGCGATTCGTTCAATTGTCAGAAATATCGCCGGCGGCACTATTAGGGTTCCCACTCCTGTTGTAGATGAAAACAACAATTCTATTTTAGACAAAACTGGCAATCCCAAAATAAAAATCATTACTCGTTCAACTCTAGTTCTCGATTTAATTGAGAACAGGACTGTTATAGAACAAAACATAGAGGATGCCATCCGTCCCGAAGGACTAAAGGCCGGGGTTGATATTAAAGAAGTGCGATTTGGCGACCCCGCAATTCCGCCGGAATTATTAGTTGCCCGTCAAAGAGAACAACTAGCCCAGCAGTTAAAAAAAGCGTTCACAGAAGAACGCATTGCTCAAGCTGAACGCATCACAACGGAACAAGCGCGGGCAACAGCCAACAAACAGCCGGACTTAGTTGATGCTGAGATACAGCTCAAACGGTCCGTACAGTTAGCTGAAGCTAAGAAAAACGACGGCCTCGGCGAAAGAGATAAATTAAATCTCATAGCCGAAGGCCAAAAAGCTCAAGCAACTGTTTTGGGTGAAGACCGGGTTGTTGAACTGCGAAAATTTGAGTTAATGGTCAGCCGCATTCTTGATTTTTTTGAAAAACACCCGGAGGTTTTGACTACCGCTTTAAGCAATGCCCAAAAATTCGTTCCTGAACGAGTTTTTACTCTAGGCAGTGAGAGCGGCGGAGGTAATTTAGGAGGAGCAATGGGAATTTTGGGCGACTTTTTAAGTCCGTCCAAATCCAGCTCTTTGCAAAAAAAATAAATTAGAAACTTTAAAGCCGGCGCTTGATTTTTTTTCAAGCCCGGCTTTTCTTTATGTAATTAGTTGCGTCACCCCCATCTTACTGCTAAAATAAAAATCAATGCTATGACTTATAAAAATAAACTAAAAATTCCTTATAAGCCAGTGGTTTTGCTTGTGCTTGACGGCTTTGGAGTTAATCTTAAAATTATTGATTCTCCCTGGAAATTCGCCAAACACCCCGCTTTTGAAGAAATAGAAAAATTTTATCCCTTTATCACTCTTCAGGCATCGGGCATTGCCGTCGGCCTTCCCTGGAAAGAAGAAGGAAACAGCGAAGTTGGTCATCTTACGCTCGGCGCGGGCAGAATTGTCTACATTCATCTGCCGAGAATTTCCGTTAGTATCCAAGACGGTTCTTTTTTTCAGAATGAGGCGTTTTTAACCGCCGTTAAAAAAACGAAAAGACAAAAATCAAAACTCCATTATGTCGGGCTTTTTTCCTCCGGTTCCGTTCACGCTTCCTCTGAACATTTAGAGGCTTTGTTAAAACTTGCCAAAGAAAATTTAGCGGAAAAAGTTTTTCTTCATCTTTTTACCGACGGCCGCGACGCTCCTTCAAAGGAAGCCGCCGGCCTGATTGAAGAGCTGGAAAAAAATTTGGAAAAAAATTATCCCCAAATAAAAATCGCTTCTTTAATGGGCAGAGATTTAGCGATGGACAGAGACAATCATTGGGATAAAATTGAAACGGCTTACCGGCTCTTAACCGAAGGAAGGGGGGAGCCGTTTAAAAGAGCGCCGGCATATTTAAATCAATGCTATGAAAAAAATATTTCCGACGAGTTTATTCCGCCCGCCGTCCTCGTTGACGAAAATAATCAGACGTCGGGGATTATTCAGAACGGAGACGCGGTTGTTTTTTTTAATTTCAGGGAAGACAGCATGCGCGAGATTGCCTCGGCTTTAACAAAAGAGAATTTTACATATTTTAAAAAACCTAATTTAGCCGATACATTATTTGTTACGATGACCGAATATGAAAAAGAAATTCCCGCTCTTGTCGCCTTCCCGCCCATAAATATTGAACGGCCTTTGGCGAGAATTATTTCGGAAGCCGGTTTAAAACAGCTTCATATCGCGGAAACGGAAAAATACGCTCATGTTACTTATTTTTTTAACGGAGGCAGAGAAGCTCTTTTTCCTGGCGAAGAAAGAATTCTTATCGCTTCTCCTCGCGCTCCTCATTTTGACGAAACGCCGGAGATGTCCGCCGACAAAATAACCGAAGCGGTTATCCAAAATTTAGCTAAATATGATTTTATTCTTGCCAACTTTGCCAACGCCGATATGGTGGGGCACAGCGGAAATTTTGACGCGACCGTCAAAGCCCTGGAAGTTTTGGATTTTTCGGCAGAAAAAATAATTTCTAAAGTTTTAGAGATCGATGGAGCTCTTATTATCACCGGCGATCATGGCAACGCCGAAGAAAAATTATATCAACTCACCGGCGAGAAAAAAACAAAACATTCCATAAATCCCGTTCCTTTTTATCTTGTAGTGAAAGATTTGAAATCAATTCAGCCGCTTGAGGCTGGAGAGATCAAAAAAAATTATCAAAAAATACAAGGTTCGCTTACAGACGCGGCTCCCACTATTTTAGAATTAATGGAGCTTTCCAAACCGGAAGAAATGACCGGAGTGAGTTTATTAAATAAAATAATTTTATAAAATAGGTATTTAATTAAATTTATTCATCGCCTTTTCTAATTCGCCGTTAAAAATTAAATTAAGCGCTTCAAAAATTTTTGGGGATATTTTTTTTATAATCTCGGTTTCTTGAGGCTTAAAATCCGCCATTAAAAAATCCAAAATTTTTTTGGCGTCTGGTTTTTTGACCCCGTTAGAAAATTTTTTTCTAACGGGGCGAATTTTACCGGAAGGAATTTTAGGCGATATCCCCACTCTTATTCTTGCGAATTCTTTAGTCTTTACGGCGCGGATAACCGACTCCACTCCTTTATGGCCGGCCGAACCCCGATTAAAAACTATCTTGAATTTTCCGAGCGGCAAATCCAAATCGTCGTGAATAACGATAAGATTGCGGGCTTTATTTTTTGAAGCGATAATTTTTGAAAGCGCTTTTCCCGAATTATTCATAAAAGTTTCAGGCAATAAAAGCATAACTTTCTTTTTTTCAATCTGCATCTCCGATTTTAGAGCATTAATTTTCTTATCATAAATCCATTCCTTAACTTTTAACCTTTTAAAGTATCCGTCTAAAATAATCCGGCCGACGTTATGCCGAGTTAAAGAATATTTGTTTCCGGGATTGCCCAAACCGACAAGATAAAACATATTTAAAATTATATTATATTGCCTCGAAATTTCAATAATTTGTATAAGAACCAACTTGGTAAGTTGAACTTACCAAGTTAAATAATTCCCGATTGCGGCGCGATTATTTATTTGTTATAATTATTTATTGCGTATTGCATAAAAAGTAAAAAAAATAAATCCCGTACTTTCCTGTGAGGTATTAAACCCCGCAGGAAAAATTTCAATAACACCCACTCATCCTCGCAGCAAGCTACGGAGTATTCTGGGAAGGTACGGGATAAAGGTCGGATAATTAAAATTGTAGATTATTTTCACAAAAAATTATGAATGGTTTTTTAATCAACATTGAACAAGCGGCGAAAGAGAACAATAATTTTCGCAAAGTTTTATATACCGCTAAAAATAGTCAGCTTGTGGTTATGAGTCTTAAGCCGCGGGAAGACATCGGCGAAGAAATCCACGAACTTGACCAATTTTTGAGAATTGAGGCGGGAAACGGCAGGGTTATTCTTAATGAAAAAGAATATGAGATAAACGACGGTTTTGCCGTAGTTGTGCCGGCGGGAACTAAACATAATGTTATAAATACGGGGGAGGTTGATTTAAAACTTTACACGATTTACTCTCCGCCCAATCATCGCGACGGCGTTATACATCAAACAAAAGAACAAGCAATGACTGACGACGAGCATTTTGACGGCGCGACAACCGAATTAGACTAAAATAAGTTTAAAAAAGATAAAATATGAAAAAAATATTTATCACAATCATAATAGCCGCAATTTTGACAGGAGGAGCGATTTTTATTTATGTCAGAAAAGCGTCTTTTAGAGACGGAGGAATGCCGCAATCTTCAGAACAAATTATTTTAGATCATCAATTAAAAAATGAAGCGCCGTCCTCCGCCGATAATGCCGAACCGCTTAAAATTGCGGTCATCACGGCTCTTATGAAAACCAATTTCGGCGACATTAAATTTGAACTTTTTAAAGATGAGGCGCCGAACACCGTTCAAAATTTTATAAAACTTTCGGAATCGGGATTTTACGACGGCGTAAAATTCCACAGAGTCATTAAGAATTTTATGATTCAAGGGGGCGACCCGAACAGCAAAGATAATGATTGGTCTGATGACGGAACGGGCGGGCCCGGATATTCTTTCGCGGACGAAATAAATAAACACAAAATCATAAAAGGGGTTTTGGCGATGGCGAACGTCGGGCCAAACACTAACGGAAGCCAGTTTTTTATAGTAACCGCTTCAACCGCTCCTTGGCTTGACGGCAAACATACTGTTTTTGGAAAAGTTATTGAAGGGATAGACACTGTTTTAAAAATTGAAAATGTCCAAACCGACAAAAACCGCGGCGATCATCCCGTTGAAGATGCGGTAATTAAAACAGTGGAAGTTATAAAAAATTAAACAGTATTGTAAATTTATGCGCATAGCCGATTTTGACACCGTTTTGATTTAACGGTATTATAAAAATAATGCTATTTTTAAAACGAGAGCCGAAAAAACTTAGTTTGATTATTAATGTTGACAGTTTTTTTATTGAAGGAGCGATTTACAATCGCGAAGAACAAAATTTTTTAAAAGCGGCGGAAATTTTAGGAACGGCTGATTTAACGCAAGGCGATATAAACCTTAATTTTTCAAAAAATTTAGAAAATAAATTAAAGCGAAGCTTTAGACAAATAATTGAAAAAACAAACTCGCTCAAAAAACGAATTGATTATTGTTTTATTGTTTTTTCATCTCCCTGGCTTATTTCTCGGACTCATTTTGTGAAAATAAAAAGAGATAAACCATTTCTTGCGAGCAAGGAAGAATTTGATAAAATCTTAAAAGACGAAACGGCTCCTTTTGCGAAAGAAATTAAAAGCCGATTTTCGGCGGAATATCTAAAATTCATTGAAACCGATGTTATGAAATTTTTTTTAAACGGCTATGAAACCGTTTCACCTTTTGGCGGATCGGCGAAAAGTTTGGATTTGTGCCTGTATCTTTCAGCGATTAAAAATTCTCTTTTTGAATTTATAAGCGAATTGACAAAAATTAGTTTGGGTTTGACGCCGGAATTTTTATTGATAAAAAGCCGCTCCGCTGTTTTTTTTCAAGTATTAAAAGATTTTTTAGCATTTGATAAAGGCGCGATTTTTGTTGATATAGGTCGGGATATGACCGATATTCTTTTAATAAAAAATAATTATATTGAGGAAACGGTCACTTTAAGCCGAGGATATAACATTTTTGTCAGACGGTTGATGAACGCCCTAAATCTTTCCCATAATGAAGCCGAATCGCTGTTTGAAAGACATCAAAAAAATCTTCTTGAGCAAAGTTTTCAGCAAAAAATCAGCGATGTTTTAAAAGAAGCGCGGAAAGAAATGCTGGATTATTTTCATAAAGCCTTGAAAGAATTAAGCGCAGACCATTTTTTGCCTCAAAATCTATTTTTGTTTTCAACTAAGCCCGTTTCAAAAGAATTTTTCTTCGGCGATTTCAAAGATTTAAAAGAAGACTTTTCAATTCAGGAAGTTTCTTTAAAGCCGCTGGCAAATTATTTAAAGGCGCCGGAAGAAATTTTAAAAACATATAATCCTTTTTTGCTTGTTGAAATTGCATTTTTTAAAAAAATAATGAGTGAGCGCAGCGAGCAAATGTAGTTTTCTGACCCCCCACCACTTTTGAGTTAGCAACAATAATAATTTTTAAAAAAGATATATTACTGCAAAAAATAATTTATTATTTTTTGGCTTTCTAACTCAAAAGTGGTGGGGGGTGCTCAAAAAATATAGTCGCCCTTCGGGCTCCTTATTTTTTGGCAATTTTTAGCATGGATTCTTCAAAAAAAATTATAAGAGATATTTTACCGAAAAAACAGTTGGAAATTCTTGAAAAAAAAGAAGAAAAGAAAAATTTTCTGGAAGATCTTAAAATTTTCAAAGACGCGAAAAAAGACTCTGTTTCTTCAAAAAAAGCGCAAGCGGAAAAGACTTTTCCGCTCGCGGATAAAGTTCCGTTTAATATTAAATATATGGACGGCGGCAAACGGAGAAAAAAATTTTTTAGCTGGATTTGGCGGGCGAACACGTCTCTTAAGTTAATAATCCTTATTCTGATTTTAGGAGTTTTAGGAATGAGGGCGTTCTTTACTATAAAACCGACGTCTGTTGTGGTTCAAATTGTTCCCGCGGCAAAGCCGGTGTCAATTAACACTTTTTTGAAGGCGGCCGAGACCGGAGGCGATATAAATTTTAAATTGGCGAAATTTCAGCTTGAAAAAGAGTGGGAAATTAAGGCGGACGGCGCTGAAAAAATAGAGCGAAAGGCGAGCGGAGAAATTGTTGTTTACAATAACTGGAATACCGAATCTCAAGTGTTTATAAAAAATACGAGATTTGAAACGCCCGAAGGAAAAATTTACAGAATAGACAGGCAAATTATCGTTCCCGGCGCAAAAAAACAAAATGGAAAATTAATTCCCGGCTCAATAGAAACGGTCGTCTACGCCGATAAAGCCGGCGAAGAATATAATATCGGATTGACCGATTTTGTCTTGCCGGCTCTTAGAGAGCAAAAAAGTCCTCGTTACGAAAAGATATACGCTCGTTCTAAAACGGTTATAGAGGGTGGACTTGTCGGGACCGTTCCAAAAGTGAACGAAAAAGATTTGGAAGATGCCAGGAAAGAACTGGAAAAAAAATTAAACGACGAAATTTTAAGCAAAGCTTTCTCTGAAATTGGAAAAGATTTTATTTTTATAAAAGAGAGCGCGGAAATTGTTTTTTCTTATGAAATATTGACCCGCGCTCAATCAAACAACACAGCCTTATTAAAAGAAAAAGCCGATTTTACGGCGCCTATTTTTCAAAAAGATGAAATAACGGATTTTTTAGCGAAAAATTATTTAAAAGGAACGAATTTTGAAAACAATGTTTATTTAAAAGATATGGCCGCATTAAATTTTAATATTATAAAAAGTGACTTAAAAGCCAAAGAGGCGACATTAAAAATAGACGGCGAGGCGGAGTTTTTTAAAAAAATTAACGAGGAGGAATTGAAAAAAGAATTGATTCAGGCGGAAGACAAAAAAGCGGTTTTCGCGACTCATCCGGAAATTGAAAAGGCAAAAATTATTTTTAAGTCATTTTGGAAGACTCGTTTTCCAAAAGACCCTTCTCTAATTAAAATTGTGTTGATGAATCCAGTTGAAAATTAGAATTTTGTCAAAAAAAACAACCTCCCCATCAAAATTTGGTGGGGGGTTCTTTTTTTTTAGGTTATAACTTCGCCTATAAGCCGAATTTTGTTCCCCCGCCACCCCCACCACTTTTGGATTTGCAACAATAATAATTTTTAAAAAAATAGTATTACTGCAAAGATAATTTATTACTCTTTGGCTTTCTAATCCAAAAGTGGTGGGGGTGGCGGGGGAGACAGTTATTTATCTAGCTCCGCGATTACTCGCGGAGTCAAGCGGCACTGTCGCCTACGGCGACCACGGCCTTGCGCCCAGGTAAGTATTTAGCCGTTTCACTCCAGCTGTTTCCAGCAGGACTCGCCAAGCATACGCTCGGCGCTTCTAAGCTTTCGCTTTGAAGCGTCTCTGTTCGCAACTCTCGCGTTACCGCGTACGGGTATTACCCGTTACCCTGCTCCCAGCCCCACTTTTTAAAACAAAGAGTTTTTAAACAAAAATTATTGCATAAAATAAATTCAATCGCGACTATCGCATTGTTATTAAAAAGTGGAGCTGGGGAGTGTTCGGACTTTCCTCCCCCCACCACTTTTTATGTTTCATTAAGACTTTCTGCTATTCTTTTCTTTAATTCAGAATAAGAGTTTTTAAATTGTTTCAAATTAAATTCTCTTTTAACAACATCTTTTTCTGATAGATATGCTTCGTAATATATTAAAATCCATGGCGTTTTGGAGCGAGTATATCTCGATTGTTTTTCATTATGCTCTTTAAATCTTCTTCTTAAATTATTTGTTCGCCCAATATATAAACTATTGTTTTTTTTTAGATTTTAAAATATAAATATAAAACATAAAAAGTGGTGGGGGCAACTGTCCGGCGAAGTTATATCTGTTATAATAACATAATGAACTAACTTTACAATAGACTTGTTCCTTAATAATATAGAAGTTAAAAGTTGGAGGTTAGAAGTTAGAAAATTCAAAATCCAATTTCCAACATCTAACTTCCAACATCCAATTTTCAAAAAGTTTTCCACAGTTATTATTGGATATTTTTAAAAAGTTTATTATACTTACAATTAAAGAAAGAGAGTTTTGGTTTTGGGAATTTACAAAAGGTCGATTTTAAAAAATAAGAAAAATAACGAGCATAGTGAGTATATTTTTTCTTAACCCCCTCTTTTTCGCGCAAGCGCGCAAAAAGAGGGGGTGCTCAAATTTATTATTCGCTTCGCTCATATAAATTTAAATGAAAACAAAAAAAGGTTTTACTTTGATTGAGTTATTGGTTGTAATCGCGATTATCGGCGTATTGTCTTCGGTTGTTCTTGTGTCATTAAACAGCGCGAGGCAGAAAGCGAGAGATGCTAGAATGAAGGGAGATTTAAGAGGCATGATAACATCGTTTCAGATGTATACGGACGACAGCGCAACCTTGGCGAAGTTTCCTCCTCATACTGCTGTTGGCTGTACTACCGTAGCTACATGTCTAGATGTTAATGCCACATTAGTAAAATATTTACCGGGAGGAAGGGCGAAAAATCCAACAGGTAACGCCGATTATCTTTACTTAAATACGGATACTGACGACGATTTTTGTTTTGCAAGCACTAATTTTGAAACTGATTCCACTCTAAAGATGTGGTGTGACAGCGGCGGGTGCAGAGAGGTAGCTGTTGCCACTGTTTGTGATGCGGCCGGTGAAAAATAATTATTACCAAATAACAACAAATAGCAATATACTATGAAAAAAATAATAAAAAATGTATGTCTGGAGCAAGCCGTTTTTATTCGTCCAAAATTTTTGAAAAAAATTTCAAGAGGTTTTACTTTAATTGAGTTATTGGTTGTAATCGCGATAATCGGAGTATTGGCCTCGGTTGTTTTGGCTTCTTTAAACAGCGCGCGGCAAAAATCAAGAGATGTCCGAAGAATCGCCGACATCAAACAGCTTCAGTTGGCCTTAGAAATGTATTTTGATTCTAATCGTCAATATCCGCCTACTCTTTGTGTAACAGATGCGGTCGGATGCACAGCGCCTATTGTGCCCACCTATATTCCGGCCATAGCGAAAGATCCTATTTCAACAAGAGTATGCGGCCCTGCAGGCTCTTTTGCCGCCGGCAATTATTGCTATTCCGGTTTAGATACTGATGCCGTCGATATTACTTGCGAATCTTATCATATAGGCGCCAGTCTTGAAGAGGCCGGCCATCAAGCTCTTAGCGCTGATTCAGACGCTCCGGCAGAAGCCGACGTTTGCACAGGAGCTACGGCCGATTGGTCGGGAGTTGACGCAGCGACTAACCCTATTTATGATTTGAAGCCGTAAATTTAGCTTTTAGCTTTTAGCTTTTAGCTTTTAGCTTTTAGCTTTTAGCTTTTAGCTTTTAGAAAAAATCCCGCTTTAAGCGGGATTTTTTCTTGTAATTTTTTAATTGGATTTGACAAAATATTTCTATTTTTGTTATTA
>Ga0209541_10011893_pt1 | contig 13548 bp, 11 predicted proteins | sample RifCSPlowO2_01_FD_184027 | JGI IMG/M metagenome (GOLD analysis project Ga0209541, IMG submission 184027) | Groundwater microbial communities from Rifle, Colorado - Rifle CSP2_plank lowO2_0.1 (SPAdes) (version 2) | ecosystem: Environmental > Aquatic > Deep subsurface > Groundwater | place...
CTCTGTGCTTCGCACAGAGGCGCTTCAGCGCGCGGGGAACGCTGGAGTTCTTTGCTAGTTTTTGCTAAAGTGAGTTCTAGCCTCGTTTAAGAGGTACTCCGCAATCAAAGAGAACGATTTTTTGGCGAAATTCTGGCGAGCGGAGCGAAGCTCCGCCCAAGGATTTAAAGGGTTTTCGACCGCTTCGCGGTTTTGGAGGGTGAGGTTCAAAAATTCAAAAGCCCAAGATTTTTGGAGGGAAGATTTTTTTGGAGGGGAGGTCGTACTGAATTAGATAACACTTGCCCCACCCACCCGTGCGCGTGTTAAACTCACTCCCTAATTATTTTGTTAATTCACTTACAGAAACTCCGATCGCTTTTGCTATTTTTGCAATCGTTGAAAGAGTAGGATTTGTTTTTCCATTTTCAATATTACTGACAAAGCTTTTATCAACTACAAGTTTTCGGCTAATTTCGCCTTGTGAAATACCTTTTGCGGTTCTAATTTGTTTTAGATTTTTGCCTAGCTTTTCAGATTCGTTCATTATCCACAGATTATACTATTTTGTTGTACTTTACACCATCTGTTGTGGTATAATGCAACTATGCAAAAATACTTTCTCTACGCCCGCAAAAGCACTGATGTTGAAGATAAACAAATCCTCTCTATTGAAGGGCAACTCGCCGAACTCCGAGAACTCGCAAAGCGAGAAAATTTATATATTGTAGACGAGTTTATAGAAAAACGATCTGCAAAAATTCCAGGTCGTCCTATTTTTAATACTATGCTTTCGCGTATTCAAGGTGGCGAAGCGCAAGGAATTGTTTGCTGGAAAATTGACCGCTTATCAAGAAACCCTGTTGATAGTGGAAAAATTCAATGGATGCTCCAACAAAATATAATTCAACATATCCAAACTCACGGACAAAGTCATTATCCAAATGATAATGTGTTAATGATGTCCGTTGAGTTAGGAATGGCAAATGAATATGTCAGGCAACTTAGTGAAAACACCGCACGAGGTTTAAGGCAAAAAGCACGGAATGGAGATTTTCCGAGTCTTGCTCCGTTTGGCTATATAAATAATCCATTGATAAAGAAAATTGCTGTTCATCACAAAAATGCAAAATTGGTGAAAAAAATATTTGAACTTTACGCAACAGGAACTGTACGACTTGAAGACCTCGCAAAAGTTTTAGAAAAATCGGATATCAAAAGTAAAAATAACAATCGTGTTCATGTTTCGCGAGTATCACATATTTTAAGTAATCCAATTTATTACGGACATTTTCGTCACGCTGGTGAAATTTATGAAGGAAAACATGAGACGATTATTTCAAAAGAACTTTTTGACAAAGCAAATGCTGTTTTGCGAGGAAGAGGTCGCATGCCAGACAAGAAAACTGACCCAAGACCTTTTTGTGGACTTATGTCGTGTGGAAGTTGTGGTATGGGAATTACAGGAGAAATAAAAATAAAACGACAAAAGAACGGCACAAAACATTTATACACTTATTATCATTGTTCAAAAAAATCTAAAGTACAAAAATGTTTTGAGCCGTGTATCAGAGGAGAAGAATTGGAGCGACAACTTTCGGCAAAATTAAGCGAATATATTATGCCGAAAGAATTGGCAACAAAATTTTTTGAAATGTTGGATATTGAAGAACAAAAAAATAAACATACTGCAAATGAAATAGTTTTAGAATTGCGAGAAGAAGAACAAAATATTTCAAAAAACCTCGCCAGACTTACAGATGTGTATGTTGCTCAAGATATTGAGCGTGAGGACTATTTAAAAAGGCGACGAGTATTTATGTCTGAGAAAAAGTCTGTCGAGGAGAAAATACAGCGTCTTTTACGAACACCCTCCGCGTGGATCGAACCGACGCGAGAATGGATAAAAGACGCATTATTACTGGGTGAAAATGCGGAAAGGAACGATCTCCCCTCCAAAAAAATCTCCCTCCAAAAAATCTTCGGCTCGAACCTCACCCTCCAAAACCGCGAAGCGGTCGGAAGCCCTTTAAATCCTTGGGCGGAGCTTCGCTCCGCTCGCCAGAATTTCGCCAAAAAATCGTTCTCTTTGATTGCGGAGCCGTCAGTGAGAATCGGACTCACGATCTCTGTCTTACCAAGACAGTGCTTTACCACTAAGCTACGACGGCTAAAACATTTACTTTGTAAATGTTTGCCCGGTCAGCAAAGCTGACTTAGGGCTAAAGACCTACTCTACCATCAAATCCCGCAGTTCACAATATTTACAATCCTTATCGTCACATTTTTTAGTCCAAAAATCTAAATTGCGAATTTCATGTGCAACTGTAATTATTTGCTCTTTTAAATTTTTTACATCTTCGTGCGTAATTTCAAAAACTTCTTTTTTATACTTACCTTCTTTTTTACCACCATCAGTATCAGGTTCAAGAAAATCTAGTACAGCATTTTGCATTACCACTCGCCCACCAAAATGTTCATCAATTAAAATTTTATAAAAAACTAGTTGGCGCCAATACGCCCCATCACTATTTTTGGTGGCGCCCAATATTTCGTTGCGAGTTTTGGGTTTGCCGGTTTTATAGTCAATCACATTTATCAAATTCTCATCAACTTGTTCAATAGCATCAAGTTTGCCCGACAAATGCACCACTTCATCAAAGGCAATACCTTTAATGTACTGCTCGGTTTTGCGTGGGTATTTAAAATCTTTTATAGAATGTTCATACCAACCAATCAAGGCCTGTTGCCCTCTTTTTAATAAATCCTCAAAGTCTTGTTTAGGCAGAGGTTGTTTTAATAAGCTATCCTCAAAACCTTTTATTAATGCAGCTTGATTTTGGCCCAAACTATCAGCCTTGAATAAATTCTCAACCCCGGCATGCATAGCCGTACCATAAAGCATATGATTTTGTATGGGTTCGGGCAGGCGTAATAAATTACGATAAAAATACCTCCATGGACATTCCAAATAATTATTTAGCGCTGTTGGAGTCAAGCCTTGACTATCAAGCAAAGCATTAACAAAATCAACTTCAACTTTGTCGGGTGGTAAAACATCATTACCGATTAATTCAATATCAATTTTATTATTAGTATCTTGCTTGATATGTTCTAAGTGCTGGGCGGGTATATTTTCAATATATTCAGCCGGTAACAATTCTTTGCCTTCGTTATTTATTTTCGCGTAACTAAGTATTAGACCTAATTTAGCCCTCGTAATAGCCACGTAAAATAGCCGCCGTTCGTCTAAATCATCCTCATTAACACTGTCCAGGCCATAAACTTGAGGTATTAATTTAAGATGCTCAATTTTATGCCGATTACTCCAAATACCAGCATTGACGTGCATAACAAAAACGTATTCAAACTCCAAACCCTTTGATTTGTGAGCAGTCATTAGGCACACACTACCCGACAAATCTAAAGTATTAGTAATTTTAGCCCGCACATTGTGGCGCTGTTTTAAATAAACATAATCCAAAAATGAGCCGACAGTAAGTTTTTTGTCTTGGCTTAAAAAGTCATCAACTTCAGCTAAAAAAGCGTTGAGCGCGTCAAAATCATCAGCATTATTGTTAGTAATAATTTTTTGCAGTATGCCTGAATCACGCAAAATCATTTCAATCAAGCTTTTGGCGTTTTTTTCATCTCGCATTTCAATCCAGTTTTTAAATTTACCAGCAAAATCTAAAACTTTTTCAGGTTCTATTAAGTGCAGTTCAGTAAAGGCTTTTTTGTCGTACAATAAACTAAAGATATTCTTTGTGCGTAAATCATGCACCTTGCGAATAATCATAGCAATATCATGCGGGTGTAAATTAAACTCCTTAATATGCAAAATAGCTGATATGTATGAATCATTTTGGTACAAAACCAAGGCCTCAATGATTTTTAAAACTTTTTTAACTAAAATATTTTCGTAAACAGATTTGTCTGAAAAAACCTTATTTTTAATGCCCTGTTTTGAAAAAACATTTTCAATTTGTAGGGCCTCTTTATTGGTTCGATACAACACAACAATTTGCTTTAGCTCGACTCCATCAGCAATGAGTTTTTTAATTTTTTCAGCCACAACATAAATTTCATCTACAGGCCTTTCACATTCATAAACACTAATTTTAGGCATACTTTCTCTTAAGTTGTTGTTTTGTGATTTTTGTGATTTAAGTGGCTCACGACCGGCTAAAATATTTTCAGCATAAGCCAAAATTGCGGGCTCTGACCGGTAATTTTCAATTAAATTAATGACAACTGTTTGTGGATATTTGCGCACAAATTCAGTAAAATTTAAAATGCTGGCTCCCTGAAACCGATAAATACCCTGCTTGTCATCACCCACGACAAAAATATTAGGGTTACTTAATGCTGGATTATCATCAAAAAATCCAGCCAACATTTCTATGATTTTATTTTGGGCCTGGTTCGTGTCTTGGTGCTCATCAACTAAAATATACTGATAACGTTCCTGTATAATTTGCCTAAAATCTTCGCCAAAACTATTAACACCCCTCAAGGCATCACTAACATATAAAATCATGTCGGCAAAATCATACATATGGGCCTCAAGCATTTTATTTTGGTAGGCTTGGTAAATTTGGGCCAGCTCTTTATTTTTTTCAATATTCCTTAGCTTGTCTTTATATTCGCCCTTCATTTTGCCATTGTGTGCACCCTTGGTATGGTACAAGTCAGGTAAATTATAAAAGTCTTTTTCTACACCATCTAAAAGATCTATAAATTCATCAGGGCTAAAACCTTCGCGCTTTAATTCATTAATGGCACTTAAAATATCATAAACATAAAAATATTTGTCACCGCGTGGATACAAAATTTCGGGCCGTAATTCGTCTAAAACATTTTCAATAATTAAAATACTGTCAACTTCGCGTGCGTTAGTTGCACCAATAATTTCTGGGAAAAACTCAGGGTATTGGCTAATTAAATTATTACAAAAACCATGAAAGGTATTGATATGTACTTTGTGGGCTTCGGGCCCAATAATGGAAAGTAGGCGTTTGCGCATTTCGCGTACACCACTTTCAGTAAAAGTAATCGCCAAAATACCGCTGGCGCCAATGTCAGTTTTTTGTAAAATATTAGCAATACGCATTGTTAAAATTTGGGTTTTACCAGTGCCAGGGCCTGCCACAACCATCACTGGGCCATCTATAGTATCAACAGCTAGCTTTTGTTGTTTGTTCAGCCCCTTATAGGCCTCTTTAAATTTAGCTTCGTAATCGCTAGAAGTTTTCATTCATTAATTATACACCCTAACCCCCTCTTGAAAAATAGGCTACTTATGACAACTACAACCGCAATCACCATTTGTACAAGTATTTGTCTCACAACCACAATTACCTACACAGCCACATTTATTACCCAGTGAATATTTACCCGGGCCGGTCATAAATATAACGACAGCTGACACCAGCATAGCCATATCAATTTCAGCAGCTAAAATACCACCCATTGGAACCTTAACTTTAATAATTGCTACCAACATAATTATGGCAATAGCAATGGCTGAAGCAAATGTAAAGTAACCCAATACCATAGAAAGACCAGCTAAGGTTTCAACCACACCAACTGCTACGCCCAACCAACCAGGCATGCCAATCATTTGGAAAAAGCCTTCAGTGCCGGCAATATTCATTAACTTTAAAACACCATGAGTAATAAATATAGCACCTACAAATAAACGCAAGATCAATATAGCCGTATTGGGATTTTTAAATTTTTTCATTTGTAATTTCGTAAATTTTTAAATTTCTATTAATATTCTAATTATAGCATATTATGTTATTTAGTTTGCAACTGCTTTTTTATATATAAAACAATAGCAAGTAAAAATAAACCCAGCACCGCAAAAATGCCCATACCCGGTTTGGACACAGGTATGGGATTTTTAGGCTCCAAAACCTCAACACGTTGGTTACCCTCACGATCAACCGCTTTAACATAAATTGGCACATCAAGTTTTTGATTTTTCAACGGGTATGGGCTTTGAGCCACAACGTATATGCCTAAATCACCCTCACGGACTTCATAGTGATCAATACCTGAGATTTTGTCTTGCGTAGTAAATGTTATAAATTCATAACCATTGTATATTAATGGGTCACTTGCAAGCATGGGCTTGAAGCCCTCCGGTGGTTCGTTGTCGGTCACAACTTTGTCAAAAGAAAATAGATTAAGAATTTCGTTATTTATTTGTTGAGTAATTAAAACAGTAATAGGAATGGTTGTTATATTTGCCTGTGTGCCCAGGCCATCGTTTAACAAGACGCGTAAATTATTTAAATAAATGTTATTTTGCCCAGGGACTTTACCACTAAAGGTTACTTTAAATAGTAAATTATTATCACCATTAAAACCGCCAGGCGTTAGGCCCGAGAATCTAACATTGCCTAACTTGGTAATTTGGGGCTTTTGGATCCAAAAATTTATAACTGATTTGCCATCACTGATTGACTTAACGCCTAAACCTGATGAAAATACAAGCTCCCCTTCAACCGCATTGATTTGCTGGCCCTGAGTATTTAATTTAACTTCAACAATAAAATCCTCACCACGGGCAAACTCGATATTTTTTGTAGACAAAAAAACCTCGCCAGCATTTGCTAAAAATGGCGAAAAACTTAAAGTTAAAAAAAATGTAGCAATAAATATTTTAAAAAAGTTTTTCATAATGTTTTTAGCCAGTCCAATAATAACCCATAATACTAAAATCTATCAAGTCTACTTTTTTGTCATTATTTAAATCAATATGTTTTGGTGGCAAGTATTTTGTATACCAATACTTCATAATTGAAAAGTCTAAAAAGTTGACATGCCAGTCGCGATTAAGATCACCAATTAGATAGCCGGTGGATGTTTGAGGCTTGGATGGTACTGTAAACTCATCATACTTTATAACAATATCGCCGATATTCGTTGGAGCACTGTTCGTTACATAAATCGGAAAAGCCAATAAGGTAGATCGATTTTTTTTAACATCTTCACCATAAACGCCAAAATTATAGAAACCGGGCGACACCCCCCGAATCGTTGTCGTAAATTTACCATCCGGCAAGGCTACAATTGTTGCGGCTAACTGTCCGTCTTTCAAAATATAAATTTTAGCCAAAGGTACGGTTGTCCCAGTAAATATAACATCCATAGCTGTAGGCAACATAACAACCCCACCGCCACCTGAATTTGAAACTACCGGCGTTGCTGAAACACATGAACTAGTATTAAACGCACACGATGAACTACAGGTTAGCGTACCTGAAGCATAACCTTGTGACACACACGATGCCCCACCCAAATCGGCTCCATCACATGATTCGCCCACACCAATGCTGTCGTCGCCACAACCAGCGACGCTTGCGCTTAGGCTGACACTTTCAGTTACAGCAAATACAAAACTATTATTTAAAAATATACTTAAAGATACTACCAGTAGTATTAATAAACTGGTTATGGTTATTGAAATTTTTGTACTCATTTTATATACTTCGGACTGAAGTTTTTTTAGACTTAATAACTTTAGCCTTACTTTTTATTTTAGGCTTTTCGTCATTTTCTGAATCGTCATCATCATCTTCGTATTCTTCGTCATCAATTTTAACGTAATTACCGTGCATAACTTTAGAAATTAGCCACTTATTATAGCGCCTTAGGCCACCCTTGAACATGAACAAAACAAAACTCAAACCAATAAGTACTAAAATTAACAAGTGCCACGGCACAACCCAAAATGCAAATGAGCCGCTGGCTGTTTCACCACCAGTACCATACTTTAATAAAATTTTAGCCTTATAATAACCAAAGGCAAAGTTGCGCATTTCATAGCCAGCTTTGCTAAAAAAGTTTTTATTATCTTTATCGGTCGGCCCAACTGTACCAGCCTTGCCCTGCCAAGCAGTTTCAATTTTACGAATACTACCGGGCAAGACATTACCCTCAACCGGATTAGCCGGGATTTTTTCGGCCGTAATACCTAAAATATTTTTCATTAAAATACTACCTTCAGGCTTTATTCTGTCACCACCCGAGTTTTGGAAGCGATAATAAAATGATACAGGCAGGTGGGTAAAAAATGTTTGCTTGTCTTTGGTTGCAAATTCTAATATGCCCCCATTTTCATCTACATCACCATTTACACGCAACAGTACCAGCATGCCCACCTTGGCACCAATAGCCACACTACCCGAATCAGTAGTAGGTGGTTGAGTTCCCCAAAAGACAACAGCAAAATGACCACCCGGGTCAGCGTTTGCAGGAATTTTTATTTTAACTTGGACAATTTTAGACGAATTGGCTGGCAAATCAATAGATTCTACAGTTTCCATCCATGTACCCAAGCCTTCCTTGGCATTAACAAAGGCTGGACTGCCTGTCTCGCCTTGGGCCTCAAAGTTAGCATATGAAGCGTAATATGTTTCCTCATTATCGCGCTCGTTTATCAATGTCATTTCTTGACTCAAAACTTGCCCTGGGTCCCCAGCAATTTCCATGCGAATTGGTGTCAAAGTCAAAGCCTGCGCATTATAAAATGGCAAAAAAGCAAAAATAAAAGAAAATATAAAAAATATACTGGTGAATAAAATTTTTAATCTGTAAGAGATTGTATTTGCCATAGTTTTTTAAAAAGTCCCAGTAGCTATATAAGTAACAGTTGTAGTATATGCCCCCGCTTCGGTCGTCGCTGCAATATTAGCTAAATAACGCATACTAAAAGTTTCTGTAGCTGTTGGTCCAGTTTCTGTAATAATAGTAGTTGTAGTACTTGCTACCCATGTCCAATCAGGGGTACCGGCATTAGAATAACCTGATGTAATAGTTGCATCACCATCTGTAGAAATTCCTAAACCAAATTGTTCTTCTCCAGGATCTCCATTTGCATCGTCAGTTTGTGCCGCAACAGTTATAGTATCGCTACCCGATGTTAATGTTGCTCCGTTATACGAAACTATATATCCACCTGTAGCATTTGTAGCAGCAGTCAATGTATGGGCGGCAACATCTGTAGTACTACCACCAGCATTGTCAGCCCATGTAGCAGCCGATGTAGAAAGTGTGCCAAATTCAATTGTGTTGTCAGAAACAGTAAATGTTATAGTTGGAGCAACAGTGGCAGTTATAACCACTTGATCATTTGCGATAATAGACATAGCTGCGGTTCCAGAATCAGTAAATGTACCTGAAAGTACCAAAGTAGTTGTGCCAGCAGAACCATTGGTAATTTGTTCAACTCCAGTTATTACATCTTCAGCATTTGTACCAAACTCAAAACAAAGTTCTGCACCTGCAGCAATTGCAGTAGTACCGTTAGTAAAAGTAATCACAGTAGTTGAAGTATCAACAATACCTGCTGTTGCACCAGTTGGTGCAGCTGCAAGAACCACATGCGTATCTCCAGTTTCGCAAACACCATCAGGTGTTGCATCATAACTGACATCAGCATCCTCAAAATCAAAAGCAGATGGAATAGCTGTAGAGTTATCATAAGTCAAAATAATAGTCTGTCCAGATGCAACACCAGTAGGAGTTGTGAACATAACTGTCTGGTTAGAAAGAGTTGCAGCCTTGTCTCTAGTTAAAAGAACCGAGAAAGAAGTAACCGCGGCGGCTGCAGTTGCTGTATTTGGAAAAATAAATGATGTAGCAAAGACCAAAGTCAGCATCATGAAAATGCTAAAGGTTTTTTTACCAAAAGTCTTCAGTTTTTTGGGTTTTAAAAATTTGCTAAATTTTCTAATCATGAGATTTTTTATAGATTATTTTAAATAATATACTAACTTTTTTATTATATCATATTTTAAAGACGCATATAAAGTTATCCACATATTTAATTTAATGTTATAATAGCTTTATGAATAAACAACGGCTTTTTATGGGGATTAGCACTGCTTTAGTTTTAATAATAGCCGGCTATTTTATCTACCAAAAACAAAACATGACTGAAGCTGAATTACTAGCTGAAAAAGCCATTCCCCCAACGGCTGACTGGCAACGCTTTGATGCCAATCAATTTGGTTTTAACTTTATGAACCCTGATAATTTAGAGGTTAAAGTTCGGGGTGACAATATGACTGTGGGTGAAATAAGTGTGAATATCGATAGGCTGTCTTGCATAGATAAAAAACCAAATAAAGAATTAATAAACCCAATTACAATTTATGGCTACCCTACTATGATCAACGAGGCCGAGAATTTTGCCTATATTTGCAACAATACACAGACCGCATGCTTGGACATTACATCCAATCGCAAAAGCAAAACCACCGAAGGCTATTTCCATGCCTTCGTTTCGACACTAAATATAAATGAAGGTTTTGATAGAATTGAGTGCCAGTAAAAATAATAAAGTTGACCTAAAGTTAAACTTCATATATACTTATACTACTATGAATATAAAAGATCAAATCGTGCCATTTAAAGAGTTTCGCCTAAATGCCCCTAAGTATATAAAAGCCCTAGAGGCTGGGGCTAGCTTTTTAGTTATGAAGCGTTCACGCCCAGCCTTTCGATTAGAGCCAGTTTTTGAGGTTTGGGAAACAATCGGAGACTTTTCAAAACTTCGTGGTGGAGGCATTTCAGCTAAAAAATTAGCCAAGGCTTTGCAGTAATTTATCAAAATATTTCCACATACCCATATGTCTGACGCAATTACAAAATTCATTACCAAGCTTTCAAAAAATGAAAGACTCGTTATTTTAGGCATTATTAAAAAAATTACCTCAAATAATCTGACTGGATTGCAAATAAAAAAGTTGGTTGGTAGTAATGATATTTTTCGTGTGCGCAAAGGCAAGTTTCGCATTATTTATCGAAAGACTAAAACAGACTGCATAGTTATTTCAGTTGACCGCCGTAGTGAGACTACATATAGGGATTATTAAAATACCCTAAAAAGTGCCTGTCATAATATATGTAATATCAGTGGAATATGAACCAGCGGGGGTCACGGTGGAAATATTGCCGACATACGAAGTGGTATATACACAATCTGCGGCAGCTGAAATACTTGTAATTAAAGTTGTAGTATTTGAAACGAAGCTATAACTATTAACAGTGCCATAACCACTGGCAATTCCACAAGTACCAGAATTCGTAGTGACTGTTGCACCCACATCGGGATTACCATTATCTACTAAATTAATTCCAAATCCTGCCGTACCGGGGCTAGAAGCGCCTGCCGTATATACAGGTATACTATTTGCTCCACTTGTGAGAGATAATCCTTTATAGCTAATACTAAATCCACTTGTTGCATTTGACGCTGCACTAATTGTATGCGAACCAAATCGCGCAACACTTGTAGACATCGTTCCTAGCGCTATACTATTTGCACTCAAAGCAAATGAAATTGTAGGTGCAACAGCCAATCCCCAACACGATTCATTATTACCCGAATCGGTCGTATTTGTTGGTGCCATAGTTATGGCGCCACTTTCACACCCGCCGTCTTTTACATCGGCATACGCTACACTGGCTGTACCTGTAGGATGAAAATGCCATTTATTCCCTGCTGAACTTGAATATAATTTCATCAAATTACCGCTAGTACCCGTTGCGGTAAAAGTATTCGTCACATGGATAATCATATTATCAGGTGTAAGCTCTGATCCAATGGTATAAAATGTACTTGGTGAGTTTTGATTATTATATTCGGTAGTAATCCAGTCAGCGGAGCGAGCAGATGATGAAACTCGAACTTCATCCATTTGTCCTACAAAGTAACCATAATCCATCCATCCAAAATTTTTCGGACTATAAACATTTGTTTTTGGAGAAGTAAGCCCTGTGTGAACTGCGGTACCATTCAAATATGTTACCGGAGTTTTACTAGTAAAGACAATTACAATATGATTCCAGCCACTACCTATGCTTGCAGAATAAACTGATGTAGCAGGAAGGTAAGAACCCCCATGTTCAACAACAGATATTCCATTTGTACCAACAGATATTCCAGCACCACTATTTGAACTCATGTTTTGAGGATAAAATGCATATTTTTGGCCACTAAATCCCGCAAGACCAGAGGTACTTTCTGTATCAATTTCATGAGTAGCACTTGTCTTTATCCACGCACCAAAAGTAAAAGTATTAGCTGTTTGTGTAGCTGATGTATTTATTTTATCATTACCATCAAAACTTGCACCCCCATCTATTACACCAGTCGTAGCTGTTGCACCAGTTATAGTTCCATTATAAACTCCCTTGGAATCCAATGCCCCCAAACTACTTCCGTTTGGCAAATGATATACCACTGTATAATTGGCGTCCCAAACATTAACTGCATCTGATTGATCAGTAGTAATAGAAGAAGCACCATAAGCCATATAAATTACTGTATCAACAGATGTTGAAACTGTTGGAACCTTGACCCAGTAGGCTATTTCACCAGTTGTTGAAACATATTTCTCTTTTTCCCATTTTAATTTTGTAGTAAGTGCCGAGTCTGAATAAAAACCAATATCATAACCACTTGAATTTGTAACCTTTCCACCACTACCTGTTACTCGTAAATCAGGCTCTCCACCCGTACCATCATAAATTCCACTAACTAAAACTGGAAAATCAGTTCTGTCGGTATTTGGAACTTTAGTCTTATCAATTGTAATAGCTCGATAATAAGAAAATGGTCCAGATGTAAGTGAAAAATCAACTTCTTTGGCGGTGGTGTGTGTAATTGTTAAATTATAAAATGTTGTTGTACCGGCAACTGTAGCCGTTGTAGCGCTATTTAATGTGACAGTCCCCGACCTTGCAGTAAATGTGCCGTAATTTGTCCAGTTACCACCAACATTGATATCATAATTTGAACCAGTGACAGTGTCCAGCGTTCCTGCTGTGATTGTGAGATTTCCTGTTGCTGTTAAACCTAAACCAGTTGCTACTTCACTACCTAATGTTTGATAAGTCGCAGGGCTACCTTGGTTTCTATACTCGGTCGTTATCCAATCCGCCGAACGAGCAACATTGGAAATTCTTAATTCATCTAAACTACCATCAAAATAATCGTTTGAATTTTGATAAGTAGCTATTCTTACAATTGATGTGCTCGAGTCAATATTCCCCGTAATACTTGTCTCCGCAGTTTGTTTAACACCATCTATATATAGATTAACAGTTGCACCATCATATCTACCAACAAGATAATGCCAATTAGTATCATAAGACTCAACATTAGCATATCCTTTATAAGATGTTCCACCGATATATACTGCGAACTCGCTTCGTGTGATACTTGCCCTATCATATAAAAGCCAACTGTTAGTAAAGCCAATATCCATTTTAGTAATAATAGACATTCCTGCACCTCCTACGGTTGATGCCGTTGACCTTTTTTTCCATCCACTTACGGTTAATGTGTTTATTCCTTCTGAGGCATTTATATCTGGAAGGTTTATACGCTCAGAACTCGCTGCGGCAAAGTTTCCACCACCATCAATTTTACCCGTTCCCGCTGTTGGTGTGTTTACAAGTGTTCCATCATTATTATTACTTGTGCTATCTAAAGCCGTCAGTGTTGTTCCATTTGGTAAGTGTTGCACCATTTTGAAATTTGAATCC
>Ga0209541_10011895_pt1 | contig 13547 bp, 16 predicted proteins | sample RifCSPlowO2_01_FD_184027 | JGI IMG/M metagenome (GOLD analysis project Ga0209541, IMG submission 184027) | Groundwater microbial communities from Rifle, Colorado - Rifle CSP2_plank lowO2_0.1 (SPAdes) (version 2) | ecosystem: Environmental > Aquatic > Deep subsurface > Groundwater | place...
CGCCAATGCCTGGGTTGAGTTCCACTTTGGCAATTTCCCTGTGGGGGCTATCGTTTATATTGATGATGTGAAGGTGGTACCGGTGGGAGGAATGGGGCTGGCGCCCTCCACGGTGCGGCTGGCGATGGACGTACCCGAGGGCGAGAGTATCGTATCAATGGCATTGGGTCCGCTCATACTCCAAGATATCAACTACACCTACGACCAGGTGGGCAATATCACCCAGATCATAGACGCCTCCAACACCAATGCCGCAAAGACCATCACCTATGCCTATGACGATCTCCATCGGCTCCTGACGTCCTCAATTACGGGTGCTGCGAATGGCGATAACGTGGGAAGGACGTACACCTACAGCGCGATTGGGAACATTCTGACTGCCTCCGACCAAGGAGCCTATCTCTACGAAGGAACCAATTACGCAAATCCTCACGCGACTACAAAGGTTGGTACTGCGGTGTATGCATACGACAACAACGGGAACTTAACGACTGACACCGTCTGGACTCACGCCTGGGATTACCAGAATCAACTCACCCAATCCCAAAAAACCGGATCAACCGTCACCTACCAATATGACCATACGGGGCAAAGGACGAAATACGTCAATGGAACAAAGACGATCAGATACGCAAACAAGTTGTACAACACGGACGGTACTACTGCGACGAAACACATTTACGCGGGTAACCAACTCGTAGGTACGGTCGAGGGCACGACACTCCAGTACGTCCATACCGACCATCTGACGGGATCAAATGTGGCGACCAATTCAAGCGGGACGATGATTCAGCTACTCGATTACCAGCCGTACGGGGCGCTCCGCATTGATTGGAAGAGCGGTACTTTCGACGAACAGCGCAAGTTCATTGGACATGAATTTGATAGGGATACTGCGCTAACTTACGCTAATGCTCGTTACTATAACGGCGCAATCGGGAAATTCATCAGCCAAGACAATCTCGCGTCTCATCAGCCGGAGAAGATAGTTAAAGATCCTCAACTGCTGAATACGTACGCGTATGCTCGCAATAATCCGCTCAAATACAATGATCCAAGCGGGAATAACCCAATAATAGCTGAAGCGTTAACGCACGTTTTTATCGGCGCAGGATTTGCGAGCTGGTATATTGGCGAAGCAATTGGTAATATTGCCGAAGGCAACATTGAAGCCGCAAATCAAGCAACGAATGCCGCGTTCTTCTCGCTTGCGTATGGTTTCGTGGGGGCACGAATGGCACAGGCAATAACCCAAACGTCCGCGCCATCAGGGTTAGTCAAGGATAGTGTGCAACTAAAATCAGAGCAGAAAATGCAGCTTGATTTGAATAAGGCGCAGGGTAAAGCATTTGAGCAGAGATCATTCACGGAGTTTCAAAAAGAAGTGCCAAGGGCAGTTCGAGAGGTGACAGTTAGAACTGAATCTGGCATTAAAACTCGTTTAGATATTCTAGGCCAAAATCAATCAGGTCAATGCATCGCTCTTGAATGTAAGTCCTCTGCCACAGCTCCATTAACACAAAATCAGAGCAGGGCGTTTCCTGAGATTCAAAGGTCTGGTGCTACTGTGGTAGGAGAAGGTAAGCCAGGGTTCCCTGGTGGTACCCAAATTCCTCCCACCGAAGTCCGTATTATTCGCCCTAACTGATGATGTATGTCAATCGAAAAGGCAAAAGTCATAGACTTTATGGGAGAGGACGAAAAGACTGGCATCTTCCGCCTAGGAATAAGTGATCATCTTAATTGGAATGAAAATGAAAGTGGGGAGCATTTACGGATGCTACAAGAGAAAATAAACGCATATCTTGCATTTATTGAGGGGGGGCAACTGTATGAAGATCAACCTTCAGCAAAAGGGAGGAACATTTCGATACAAGTGTATGGCAAGTATCCTTTAAGTGGAGCCGCCAAAGAATTTTATACCAAAGCTCAAAAGATAGTCAGTGAAGCTGGGTTTGATCTTGAGTTCAAGCTACTTGAGGAAGGTTTGGATTATGCATTGTGATAAAATACTTTCTCGATAACTAGCATTCATTAATTCTTAGCATGTCCATTGAACAAACAAGCGTAGTTGACTTTGTAAGCATCAATAAAGAGGGTGAAGTCATGTTGACTATCTCTGATCACCTTGAGTGGGACGAGAAAAACGAACATGTCGTATTAGATAAAGCAGGTCAAGTTGTCACTGCTTGGACTAATAATCAATTCGGTTCAACGATCAAAGATGTATTAAGTAAAATCGAATAGTTTTATATGGAAGCTAAAGACATAGCCAAAATCAAGTCAAAGATACAGCAATACGTAAATGATACTGATCCCTGGCATCTGGTTAGTATGGGAGCACCGGAAGATGAATATAACTCACAAATCGACCATATTGTGTCGTATGTAGTTAACAAAAAACCTAACAGAGCTGTCTTGGAATCAATATTGTTCACCATTTTTAAGACAGACGAGCTTGAGTTAGAAGAAAATAAAATAAGTAAACTTGCAGAGTTAATTATGGGTGTAATTAGAAGTTAAAGATTGAGTTAGCCTTATGTCACAACGCAAGCAGAAACCAATTTGGAATATTGCGCTGACTTACTACATTACAGCAAATCTTTTTGCTTTGATTCCCGTCGTGCTTGCCAGTTTTTTGGTTGCCAAGATAGCAACGCAAATATGGCAAATTTTTTTCTTCACATTAGTATTTGACGCGCTGGGAATATTCGGTGCATTCAAATTTTCGGCAGACAATATCAACAAACATTATATAGTCCTAGAAAAAAAGAAAGTCATTCGGTGGTCAATGGGGTATTTGTTATTTTTTCATTTCATATACTTAACCTTCGTTTTCATACAAACAGGCGCTTCATTACTTTCAGTGCTCTCGAGCCTTGTCATCATAGAGACAGCATTGATTAATTACGTTGTCGGTAGTAGCTATATTAAAGTGAATCCAGAGGACGAACGTGAATCTCATCAAGATAATGCAACCTTACCAAAAGAAGAGTCAGCCTTAAAAAATGTACTACGGACTACGCTGCTCATTATTTCCGGAATCGTTCCCGTGTTAATCGCGCCGTTTTTTCTGTTCTGGGTTTTATCAGTGAATACGAATCTCAGCTCGAGGTCCATCATAGTTATTGATATTTTTTATCTGTTTCTTGCAATTGTTGCAATAAAGCAACTCGGATTTAATGGGAGGAAATTAGGTTATGGGAAATGACCACTTACAGGAAATGCAGAAAAACGAAGTCATCCGTAAGCGCTTGGCGAAACTGATTGTATATCACTGCTTTCGTAACAGTGCAAAATTTGAAGACTTGCATACTCGGGGAACGCCTCTGACAGATTATGAGGTTAAGCAAATAATGATTGAAACAGTCAATCGCACGTACAAATTCCTCACGCAGCTCTCCACTGTCGCAGGCGACCAAATTGTTGAGCATCTGAAAAAGAAAGACGAGGTTCCCCACTGGAACGACCCCGTCGAGCCGTAGATATTTTGATCGTTCGGAAGAGGGCGCTGCACGGAGGCGGTGCTCTTTTCGTTTGGCGAAAATCCCCTGGAAACACCGAGTTGGTAAGCTGTCGATAACTCCTGCTTTGCAACCATCTTGAAACGAGCTACATTACAGTGGACTTTTTACCCGATTACGGTAAACTGTCATTGACAACTTAGAGTGCCTAAACCTCTTGGATTCCTCCAAGAGGCATGGCGCTAAAACCCATCACTGGTACTGAACCCCGCGTTCAGCAACTCAGTGATGGGTCATACCGGGAAACTGGTATGGGTCCGCAAGGACCAGCTGGCGTGGGGCTTTGTGTTATCAGTCCTGGTCAGCGTTCAAGGCCAGGCCTTATTATTTTCTCCCCTCACCCATATGCAACACTGCAAGCATTGCAAAAAAGAAAATCAAGACGGCGCGACGTACTGCAGCCATTGCGGCAAGTCGCTGGCGCACGCCTCGTTCCGTCTCTCGAGTTCAGGCGGCTCGATTTTTCAAAAACCGACTTCGCCTGGCGGATGGCTTGTATGGTTCATTATTGGAGGCTTCGCGCTCTACTTCTGGTATGTTGGCATCCCACTCGTGATCATCATCCTCCTATTCAAAAGCAAACTGAACGCGCAGGTAAAGGTGGTGAGCCTGGTAATGTTTGTTACCATAATCTCGATCATAGGCGTCATCTACCGGCGAGATCCGGCCATTGTCATCACTGACCCCGTGGACGGCACTACGGTGCAGGCGAGCACCGTCATAATCTCCGGCAATGTTGATCCGAAAAGCGCGCAGGTAACGATGAACGGTCTGGCGGTTCAGGTTGTAGATGGTACGTTCACGCATGAAGCGCCGCTTGAGGAGCTAGTGAATCATTTCGTGTTCAGCGCCGCTAGAGGAAGCAAGGTCGTGAACGCCTCCATGACAGTCAATCGTCAATTTACGCCTGAAGAACAAACGGAGTATGACCGGCGGAAAACAGAAGAGGAGGCGCGAGCGCAGGCCGAGCGGGAGGCGCGGCAAAAAGTCGAGGCAGAACGGCAGGCACGCGAGCAGAAGGAGCGGGAGGAACGGAAAGCACAGGAACGGGCGGCACAGGAGACATGGGAGCGTACAAAGGCGGGACAAATCTGCAAAGCGCATCCGGAGTGGACGAAGGGCGACTGCGAAGGGCTTGCCGATGGGAAAATCTGGATCGGCATGTCGCTTGGAATGCTAGAGTACCGGCGCGGAAAAGTGGAGCACGCCAACGTATCCAATTATGGCAGTGGGAATCAGTATCAATACTGCTGGTTGAGCTACACCCCATCATGCTTTTACGATACCGATGGGGACGGGCTGATGGACAGCTATAACTGACATCAGTGTTACTATGTACGTTTTTATTCGCTCATCCTTATTCGGAGGGATAGGGTAAGAAAGGAACATCTATGACCAAGCGGCATCTTATTTCGTCGCTCACGGGAGGCGCCGTGGTTGCTGCTCTCTTCATTGCCGCATTTCCGGCAATGGGGGCGCAGCCCAATATCCTCGACCTTCTCTGTAAGCCGAAAAAGCAAAACGGCATCATCGGCGCCATCTGCGAACTGCGTGACCGCATCGCTGCATTGGAGAACCAATCGCCACTCCAAGGCCCTCCCGGCCCGCAGGGGCAACAAGGTCCTCAAGGTGAAAAAGGCGACAAAGGAGATCCGGGAGAGCAAGGACCCATAGGTCCTGAAGGTTCCCAAGGTCCCAAAGGGGAGCAGGGCGTGCAAGGAGAAACCGGACCACTCGTATTCCCCGAACCCAAGTTTGAAAGCGAATGGATATTCATCCCTCCCCAGGGTGCGGTCATTGACGTGCCGCACAACGTCGGCGGCGACCCGGCGAATTACTTCATCTATCTCACCTACCGCAGACCAGCCAGCAACGGCACCTACACGTCGCACCAGACCGGAGACGACAAGATTTGGTGGGAAGACGTGGAACCCAACAACATCCAGATTATCGCGAACGGCAATATCACTAACATCTTCGAGGCGGTGAAGGTGCGGATTTGGGTGATTGGGGAATGATCAACAGGTTTAATTTGAGGCACTAACTGATGTTTGAATTTTAAAACCAAACCCTCAAACGCTTGTATGCTTGAGGGCTGGTTTATTTCTGGGCATCCGCAATGCATCCGTCATGAGTATGCCGATACATTAATCATTATCGTCATCCCAGAAAGAAGAGCGGCGTCCCAGGCGCAGGGGGCGGGACTTAAGCACAAACACCTCCGGTTGCGCCATCCTCCGCTCCGCGGTCATCTGGAGTATCAGCATCGTGAATGCGTCCACCAGGTCGTCATGGCGCTCTACCCCGAAGTGCACGATCTGCTCGATGAGCGCTTCCGCTCCCTTGCGGGGAAAGAGAATCTTCCCATTCTGGATCAAATGCGAGATCACGGAGAGCCGCGCCCGTTTGTCAGTGCCATGCACCTTCACTCCTTCGGCAGGCAATCCCTGCCGTTCCATCTCTTGCACGGCAGCCGCCTGATACGCCACGTCTTCCACGTACAGCTTCGTCATCGTGCCGTTCCCCAAGGAGTGGGAGATATGCTTGGCAGTCTCCACAGTCTGCGCGAAATTGAGCCGCCTATTGATCGGGTTTGGAGCAATGTATATCACTTTATCCTCCCGCGACTTCCCGAATACGTGCGCCGATACCATAGCCGTGTAGTCAGCGGTCGTGCTCTCTGATATTGCCAGGTCAATCCCCGTGGCGCTAAACCAGAAATGCTCATTGTCCTTCAATGGCGGCAGCCGGTCATAATAGTGGATCTGCTCCCGGGTAATGAGCTGTCCTTCGTCCGCAATGATACGCAGGAGGTATTCCCGCTGCCACGCCGATTCATTGCCGATTGAACGCTTGATTGCCTCTACTGCTTCTTTGGTAGGGAATTTCCCCGGCCAGAGGCACCTGCCTGACTCGTCGAGGAGGGGATAATCCTTGAAGGCGCCGTCGAATTTCCCTTCGGTGATGCTTGCGCAGAGCCTCATAATCAGCGAGTCCTCGTGGAGAAGGTTCCCCACCACCACGATACGGGTATTCTTATCACCTGCCGGGATCACGTCGCCGGTGAACCACTGGTGGATCTTATCGCGTCCCTCCCGCGTTTTCACCGAGGTGAGATCCTCCACATCGTCCGCGATGATGAGGTCCGGGCGGTATGGGCCGTGGCGCAATCCACGGATGCTTTGCTCGGAGGACGCTGCCGTGATGCGCGCGCCATACCTGGGAATGACAAGGGAATACGAGCCCCACTCATCCTCCTGCTCTTTAAAGGGTCCTAAGTCCGTGCGCAGGAGTTTGTTGCGCTCCAATTCCTGCTTCAGATTCACCAGGTGTTGTCGCGCTTGCCTTTGAGTCTGGCCGAGAATCACAACAAACTTTTTTTGCTGTTTGCCGAGAATAGCCCATATTGGGTACGACAAAGTCATGATCGTTGACTTACCCGAACCTCTAAACGCCACGACCACGAGATTCTTTACGGATTCATCCTCTGTGAACGCGAACATCTCGCGCTGGAAGAATGCTGTCGGCGATGTCACATAGTGGCTGAAATACAAATGAAAGAACCAATAGTGGCTTTCATTCACCGTTGCCGTTCTCACCCGCTGGTCCTTGAGCATCTGCTCGATCAGGTCGGGCTTCCGAAGTTGGATTGCTTGACTTTGAGTCTTCATACAAGTCATCAGTTAGTGGATAAATGCTGGACAATGACGCCAGCTTAAGCGCTTGTTTGACCGTCTCCTCCTGCTCGGGAGTAAGCGGTTCGAGTTCTTCCTTTATTTTTGCTGTTACTTCTAAACGATTTCCGTATTCGGGGTGCTTGTGTTTGAGCCAGAAGGCGATGGCGCTGAAATTTTTGTCTCGGATAGACGCCAGCAGTTGTGATTCTGCCATGTCGTTCATCAGCCCCGTTCCTTCCGTGAGCGCCTCGTTAGTCGCCTTAGCAAATTCCGGATCCTCCTTGCGCCAGCGGTAATATGTAGCGCGGCTCACGCCTGCGCGTTCGCAGGCGATTTGTATCACTGGCGTGCGGCGCAGTTGGTCAATGAGCTTGTTTTTCTGTTCTCGGGAGATCATATACCTTCGATCTTAGTTGCTTTCTTACCAGTGTATTTTTCCCACCGGTTTTTGATCACCTCCGCGTACACTGCGGACTTCTCCATAATGCGGCAGACTCTCCCGAGTTTAAGCGATGCGATGAGCGTGCTGCCCGAACCGCCAAAGGGTTCCAGCACTAGATCGCCGCGGTGGGTGAGCACTTTAATGTAGGGCATGAGAAGCTCCAATGGTTTAGTGCCGAAGATAATACCCTGCCCGCTCGACTTCTCGTCTGCTGCGATATGCTCGATAAAGTCGGTGGGGCAAATCTTTTTGCCTTTCTCATAGCCCTCAAAGTGCGGCTTTCCGGACGTTGCATACAGAGCGTTCTCGTATTCATTTTGGAAGAGAACGTCCTCCTCTGAATCGAGATTGAGCGGGGTTTCGCCGGACGTGCCCACCAGAGCAATATCCGCCTTGTTGAAAAACTTATACTTCGCGCTGAATCCCTGCACGCGGTTGGGTACGTGCCAGGTGATGGTGTTGCGGTAGTGCCAGTGTTTTTCTAGCTCATTCCAAATGGTTCGGAGGTTCTTGGGGTGCTCGAATACGATGATGGAGAAGTCCGGCTTTTGCACCTTGGCAACGTTCGCCATCCACTTTTTGGTGAAATCAGGCGGCAGTACGTCAGTCTCCAGATACCTGCGATTCTTCTTGAGCCCAAACCCCTCAGTCGGCTTGCCGTCTTTTCTCTTGCCGCGAAGATAGTCCAAGAGGTAAGGGGGGTCTGTAAAAGTCATTGACGCTTGCGTCCCCTGCATCAGTTTCAACATATCTGATTCGATCGTACTATCGCCGCACATGAGGTGCGAGCCGTCGATTTCGTATACGTCGCCCTTCTGCACCTTAATCTCCTGAATGTTCAACTTTTCCAGCTCTTTCTTCAGGTCGAACACTTCTGGGTTTCCTTCGATATCGAAAATCTCATCGAGCTCTTCGGAGGAGAAGCCCACATCGGTGAGGAACGACTCATCGAATTTCGCGAGCAAATCCCAATCCCATTCCCCAATTGCCTTATTTAATCTGACGTTCAACTCCTTCTCTTTCTCGATATCGCCGATATGGACGTAAACCACCGGCATTTCTTTATATCCCAATTCCTTGGCGGCCTTCAAGCGGAAATGCCCTCCGATGACCACGTTTTTCCTCGGCGGCGCACCGTTCACGATGGCGGGGTCAACGATTCCGTACCTCCTAATTGACTCTTTGAGCTGCTCCAGCGCCTCCGGCGTGTGCGTGCGCGGGTTGTATTCTGCGAGGCGCAGGTCGGCGATGGGAACGTATACGACTTTGAGTTGTGCGCGGTCGATTTTGAGTGACTGCTTCATAACTGTGATGGTTATACCAATAATGTATGTCATGCGGTGTGGTCCTGCGCTTCCTCCACATGATCGGTGGAATCCGCCTGCGATTGGGGGATCAGCGTATGCAGGTGGAGCGTGACGCTCCTATCGGCCCGCTGCGTTTTGTAGAGGGACGATTGCAGCGCGTGGAGCCTACCGAGAAGCGATAGCTTCAGTTTGATTTCGGCTATCTCTTCTTTGCTGCGCGGACCCGCGCCAGCATCGAGGTCATCGAGCATGGATTCAATCCACTTTATTTGTGCGAATGTTTGAACGAATGTCTCGCCGTTCCATTCGTGAAGCAAGGATTGCACCAGCGTACGCGCCGTCGGGCGCGAAATGCCAAACTTGATTGCGATTTCGCTGATATTCGCGTTACCCCTGCGCCGGGTGTGATCGGCGATCTGCTTGATGAGGCGTTTGCGTTCCTCGGGGAGCAAGTTGCCGTCACTTGCCCGAGCGAGTTTGCGCGAACTGTAAAGGGAAGCGGCAGAATTTTCTTTTGTGACAGTAGAAATTTCCCTTTCCATGGTTTGCTGTATTTTTGGCTGTGACATACTTTTTAAGTTAACTGAAGTAATCGACCTTTTCTGGAATGACGATGGAAAATAAAACCCCTCGCGTCATTACACGGAGGAGCATAGCAAGTGCGGAAAATTGCTCGATGAGTTCCGCTTGAGTTCCGTTTTGGAGTGAGTTACGGAAGCATGGCTCTCTTTCTTCGTTTCAATTTATTCTTGTGTTCTCTCACGCATCCCGCATCGCCGCAGGTGAGTTGGCCCGCCCTTATGGGCATGAAAGAGTTGCCGCAAATATCGCAGCGAGGCGTAGAAGAATCTTCGATAATTTGTTTGACGTTCTTACGTTCTCCGGTTAGGAGGTAAAGTAAGGAATTGAGAATGTAAATGACAAATGTGCTTTCCTCAGCATCAATGAGCGCTCTTTCACTGCATGCGCGAAGATACTTCTTCACGCAGCTCAATGAATTTCTCGATTTATATAGGAGAGTATACTTAGCAAGCTCGACCCGCCACTGGTCAATTTGTTCCGAATTGAAATTATGCCGTTTTGCGATATCACGCGCATTACTTTTGAGCTTAGGTAGATACCTCGCTTCGAATATCCCTCGCCGTTCCTGCCTCAATTCAGTCCCCACATACCCTTGCTGCCTTGCGAGCCGCAGTGCTTCTTGCCCTAATTCATACCATAGATCGTGTAATTGTTCAGCCTCGATATAAAACGCGAAGAAGCGATGCATCTCACGGATACGTGTTTTCAGATTTTCATTACATTTTCTCCTCTCGCCCTTTGGCAGATACTGAAAGTGTCCCTGCGCCTTCAGGGTGAACTTCAAGACGAAAAGCTGTAGCGGGTCGTAGAAGTATTCATACGATTTCTCGAACGCACGCGGATCGGTGGCGTAACCAGTATCGGTGATTAATCTCTTCCATTTGGCGAATCGTGTCTGCACGGGCGACTCTGTCATGCCGCGTTCTTCATACCATTTCAGCCAATCTCCTCTTCGTACGGAGAGGGAGCCGTAGGTGTAATAGGTTTTCGGGTCAACTTTTGCAGTATTAAATTTCCCGACGTCTGATTCGTGCACGAATCTCCATTCATGTTTTCCATTGAAGGGAATATATACCCGTTTCATCACCGTCACACCTCGGTATACCTTTATAGCAGGGAGGAGGAGCCCCTCCTTATGCAGCCGTTCCAAAGTCCCTTCGGTGGGCATAGCCCCATTATCGCGGCAAAACGCAATAAAGCTGCCCACCGGCAAGAGTCGGGCGGGTCTAAATGGGGGTGGAAATGCTTGTTTTTGGCTAATTTTCATATTTAGCTTGAATAATTTGTGTGCTATTGTATATAATAGTATTAAGTCAGGAGGTTGACAAGAATTACCGCAATCCTTAAAATTCCATGTATGGAGCCCAAAGCACGAAAAACCACGCTTACGAAGAAACAAAAGGAAACCCTAGATTTTATTAAGGATTTCCTCATAAGGAATGGGCAACCACCAACGATGGCTGAAATGAGCAAAGAGCTGAATCTCCGCTCGTTGCGTAGTGTCACCCAGCGCCTTGAGGCATTGGAGGCGAAGGGCTTTATCAAAAGGGATAGATTTACGCACCGTGGAATCAGCTTACTTGACCCGTTTAGCTCCTCCTTTCCCACGGGCACAATCAAAATTCCGGTGATAGCCTCTGCCGGGTGTGATGCGATGCAGGTATATGCCCAGCAGCGATATGATGAATATTTGGCGATTGACAAAGGATTCGTGGACGACCGAAAGGATATCGTAGCAATCAAGGCTGTTGGAAACAGTATGATGGATGCGAATATCCAAAATGGCGACTACGTGCTCGTTGAGGTTACCGGTGACGTTACTAACGGTGATCTGGTGGTCGCCATCTTTGGCGATATGGCGGTTATCAAGCGATTGAAGCAGGTGCCTGGCGCAACGATACTTGAGCCGGAGGCAAGGGGAAGGGGGTATTCACCGATCATAGTCGATGAACATTTCAGTAAAATTTTTGGAAAGGTGCTTCGAGTCGTTCCCGTGTCAACGGGGAGTGAAGAAATCGAGCAAATACCAGAAGAACAGATTTATGGGTCTTCTTATCACGAAAGCAAAACCTAATCCCGCAGGCAAAGATCGTGGCAGTCGCGCATTTACACCGTCGCAGCAATTGGCGGGTGAATGGGTTGATATTCAAAACAATGGCACTCAGCCTCTCAGCCTTAACGATGTCAAACTGTACCATTGGGCGTACACAACAGGCACGTCGGGTGAATGGAAAAAGGTTATGGGCTTCAGTGGTATGCTTGGTTCGATGAAAACAGTGCGAGTACATTCTGGTAGAGAGATACCGCTTGCTCATATGAATTACATTAACCGAGAAGGCGTAGAGCACCATCTCTTCACCGGAAAGAATTACGTTTGGAATAATGCTAGAGAGGATAAACCGAGGTTGTGGCATGTGCCGAGCGAGCAATGGATTGACAAGACCTCTTATGAGGCTTATCCGCCGGAGGGAAAGATACTTAAACGCGTGAGTTTGAAGCTTGTTTAATCTTTCGCAATGACGTATTATGCATGAGCATTTTCTCAAACTGAAAAGTAATTTGGAGCTGGATCCCACGTTTGCCGAGTTGATTATTACAAGACATAACGCCATCCGTACCTATCTCCAGAACAACCTACCTAATTTTAAGGACTCAAAGCTTATTGGCTCGCTTCAACGGCAAACCAGGATCAACCCGGGAAATGGAAATTTCGATATCGATATAATCGTGATTATGGGCGAAATCCATAGATGGGTATCATTTGGAGGCATAACTCCACAAGTCGCATTAAACACACTTCACGCGACCGTCAATAAAAGCGATCGATATGGCGCAATGGATCCCGTTCAAGATCCGCCAACGGTGACCCTTACCTATAAGGATAGAGTTGAGGTTCAACTTGTACCCGCGTATATTGATATGATTGGGAGCGATGCGAACGGCAACTATCTTGGCGAAGCGGGAAGAGGGTATTGGGTGGTAAAAAACAGGTCATGGGAAATGGCAGATTATGATCACGAAGCCGAGTATATTTCTCAGCAAAACGAACTAAGTGATGGGCATCTCGTTCCAACAATAAAGATGCTCAAAGCGATTAAGAGGATTCACTTTCCTGAACTCGATTCTTTCCCGCTGGAGATAATGGCAGCACGAATCATCCCAATATCGGTATTTGCCAAGCAAGCGCAAGAAATGCCCATTCATTATCATAATCTCATTCACGAATTTTTCTTGAAAGCGCAAGTGATATTAAATCAGCCCATTAGAATACCTGATAGCAAATCCCAACCGATTATTTTACCTGATGCCTTGAGAATATCATTGAGGGAGTCTTTTGACACTATTGCCAAGTTCATTGCATATATACATGGTCGTACCAATCAAGATGATAAGATAAAAGCTTGGCGTGATCTTTTCGGAGAACATTTCCCAGTTATAATCAATTAGGCCTATGAAGGAAAATTATATTGAAGAGTGCAAGATCGTTCAGCAGAATTGCACGTACACGGCAGAAACACACCATCTTATTGCATTGTCAGCAAAACGAAAAGCATTTTGGTTCGAAGTAGTTCCTGCTGTTTGTGCGGCGTTCACAAGCGCCTTGGTAGCCTCTGGTGCCGTGAGTCAGAATTTGTTACCAATTACTGTCTTATCTGCAGCGATTTCTGCTGTGGCAGCAGTCCTTAATCCTAATAAGAACTATCAGGAGCATCTTTCGGCTTCAAGGAGCTTTACTGCGCTTAAGCACGATGCAAGATATTTGCGCGAGTCGCAATCTCACCGAATGGCTGATGATGTTTTTGCGCTGGCTGTCGATCAGTTACATCAGCGGTATAACGATCTTTTGAAAGCGACTCCCGAAACAGATGAAAAGAGTTTCTCCAAAGCACGAGAAAAAGTCCAGAGGGGTATTCATGAGCCCGATAGAGATAATAGAGCAGTTGCGAAATAATATTTTCACACAAACGCCTTCCTCCAGATTCTGGAATTAGCGGCTGGCAGTGTCCAGATGATA
>Ga0209541_10011896_pt1 | contig 13547 bp, 17 predicted proteins | sample RifCSPlowO2_01_FD_184027 | JGI IMG/M metagenome (GOLD analysis project Ga0209541, IMG submission 184027) | Groundwater microbial communities from Rifle, Colorado - Rifle CSP2_plank lowO2_0.1 (SPAdes) (version 2) | ecosystem: Environmental > Aquatic > Deep subsurface > Groundwater | place...
GACTGATTAAAGCGAACATCACCTCCCGAATGGCATTGCAGGTCGCGAGCCAAGTGGATTCCCGGACGATTTTGGATACAGCCGGCGCCGAAAAACTTCTGGGTGGCGGCGATATGCTTTTTATTTCCTCCGAACTTTCCAAACCAAAAAGAATCCAAGGCGCTTATATCAGCGAAGAAGAACTGCATCAAGTTACAGATTTTATAAGAGATAACAATGAAACTGCGAAAATCGAAACTTCGGATGAAAACGAAGACCGCAATCCTACGCTGGCGAATAAATTTGAAATCTTTGACAAACTTGCCGATTTCGGCGAAGAGGATGAATTATACGATGGAGCAGTGCGAGTGGTGCGCGAAGCGCAAAAAGCCTCGGCCTCGCTCCTGCAGCGCAGATTAGCAGTCGGCTATGCCCGCGCCGCCCGGCTTTTAGACATCATGGAAGAACGCGGCGTGGTCGGCCCGGGCGACGGCGCCAAACCCAGAGAAGTTTATCTTGATAACATGAGCGATAACTGATAAACTTCTTATTTATTATTATGGAACCAAACGCTCACCGCGACCTCAAAACTCTTTTAAACGACGCCTTGGAACTAAAAAATGTTGATCAAAAAAAACTAGCTCAGCTGACTGGCATTTCGGAACGCTATCTTTGGGCAATTCAAAATTTAGAAATTGACAAGCTCCCGCCGGCTCCCTACATCCGCGGTTATCTCAAAAAAATCTCGGATGTTCTTCATTTAAATCATGACGAGCTTTGGGAAATGTATAAAAAAGAGCTGGCCCATAAAACTTCCGGCGCCTACGATACTCTTCCGGAAAACCGTTTCGCGATGAAACATCTTTCCCGACGGGAATGGTTTTTAATCGCGGTCGGGGTATTGCTTATAATCTACTTATTATTTAATTTTCCACGACTGGTAGGCAAACCAAACTTAGTTATCGTTAATCCGACAATTGATTCCCCAATAATGTTTGAACCGAATATTTTTTTGTACGGGACTTTAAATCAACGGGATAAACTAACCATTAATAATGAGGAGGTTTTCGTTGATGAAAATAATAATTTTTCCAAATTATACACTTTACAGCCAGGATTAAACGCGATAGAGTTCAAAGCAAAAAGATTTTTAGGAAGAGAAGCAGTAGTAACAAGACAAGTAATTTATCAACCATAATTATGTCTAAAGAAAAATCAGAAGAAAAAAATAAAGATTTGGAGGATTTGCTTTCCTCGCTCCAGGATAAATTCGGCGAAGGCGCGATAATGAAGCTGGGAGACGCCAAAAAAGTAAACGTGGATGTTATCCCGACTGGTTCTTTTTCTTTGGATTTAGCGCTCGGCGTTGGCGGCATACCTAAAGGCAGAATTGTGGAAATTTTTGGTCCGGAAGCAAGCGGCAAAACTACTTTGGCTTTAAATGTAGTTGCTCAAGCGCAGAAAAAAGGCGGTAGGGCCGCTTTTATTGACGCGGAACACGCCATGGACCCGGATTATGCCGCGAAACTCGGAGTCAAAATAAAAGAACTGCTAATTTCCCAGCCGGACAGCGGCGAAGAAGCGCTGAATATTTTGGAAAGCTTGGTAAAATCCGGAATAATTGATGTGGTGGTGGTAGATTCGGTAGCCGCTCTTACTCCGAAAGCGGAACTGGAAGGAGAAATGGGCGCGACCCATGTTGGTTTGCAGGCGCGCATGATGTCCCAGGCGCTTCGAAAACTCACCGCCATTTCTGCCAAATCCAATACAATGATTATTTTCATCAACCAACTTCGCGAGAAAATTGGAGTGATGTGGGGATCGCCGGAAACCACTCCCGGCGGCCGCGCCCTGAAATTTTATTCCTCGGTACGCATAGACGTCCGCCGTATTGCTCAAGTTAAAAAAGGCGACGTAGTAGTCGGCAACCGCGTCAAAGCCAAAGTGGTAAAAAATAAAGTAGCCCCGCCATTCCGTGAATCCGAATTTGATATTATGTTTGGCGAAGGAATTTCTTACGAAGGAGATGTTTTAAATGCGGCCCTAAAACACGGCGCTGTCACTAAATCCGGCGCCACCTACTCAATGGAGGGCCAAAAACTTGGAGTCGGCTTTGACAAAGTAACGGAACTCCTGAAAGAAGACAAAAAACTTTTGACGGAATTAAAAAAGAAAACTGAGGCTGTAGTAAAATAAATTAATATAGAACCCTAAACTTTATCGTATTAGGAATATTTGCCAATTCTTTCAGAACTTCTTTGGAATATTTTTTATTAACATCGGTTATCACATAACCGATTTTTTCATTAGTTTTTAAATATTGCCCTTCAATATTGATTTTATATCTGGCAAGGATGCTGTTTATTTTCGCAAGCATTCCCGGGACATTTTTATGAATAGAAATAAACCGATGGGCATCAACCACCTTCGGCAGCTGGACATTTGGAAAATTCAGGCTTAAAAAGGTGTCTCCAGATTCAAGATAATTTAAAAGTTTCGTGGCCATATAATTAGCGATATTTTTCTGGGCCTCCCGAGTGCTGCCGCCGACATGCGGAGTAAGAATGACATTCGGCAGATTCTGAAGCTGAATTTTAAATTTCTCATTATTATTTTTCGGCTCTTTCGGAAAAACATCCACTGCCGCTCCGCGAATTTTCCCGTTTTTTAAATATTTAACCAGCGCCGGAATATCCACGACAAATCCCCTGCTTAAATTCAAAAGATAGGCGCCGGCTTTCATTAATTTAAATTCTTTCTCGCTGATTAAATTTTTGTTTTCTTTCCTGCCGTCAACATGCAAAGTCACTATATTGGATTTTTTTAAAAGCTCTTCCATTGAACCGCATCGCTTCGCATTCCCAAGTGCAAGTTTTTCTGCAATATCATAATAAAAAACTTCCATTCCTAAAGCTTCGGCTAACACCGAAAGCTGGGATCCGATATTCCCATATCCGATAATCCCCAATTTTTTCCCGCGCGCCTCAAAACTGCCTTCGGCGGATTTTTCCCAAACACCCAGGTGAAGTTTGGCGCTTTTATCAAAAGTCTTCCGCAAAAGCATGATCATTTCTCCCAAAACTAGCTCCACCACGCTGCGGGTATTGCTATAAGGCGCGTTAAAAACCGCCACCCCACAATCTGAAGCGGTGCTTAAATCAATCTGATCTGCGCCAATGGCAAAAATGCCGACCGCCTCTAAATTCCGGGCTTGTTTTAAAATTTCTCCAGTAACCCTAGTTTTAGAGCGAATTCCCAAAACCGAAACATCTTTTAAAAATTTGGCTAATTCTTGTTCCGATAATCCGCCTTTAAAAGCTTTGAGCCGGTGACCGGATTTTTTGAAAATCATTCCGGCATCCGGATGGATGTTTTCTAAAAGCAAAATTTTAGATTTTTGCTTCATGAGCATAATTTGATTTTATAATTAAACTCATGACTTCTCAAATTAAAAAACCCCGAGTAATCGGGGTTAGTTTTTATCCAGCTCTGCCAAGGCTTGGTACAGCAATTCAATAACTGCTTCCAGATATTCATATTCAATTTTATCTTCAGTATCAGTTTCTTTATGGTGGTCTTGCGCATTTCCGCCGGTGAGCATCACGGCCGGAATGCCAACATCATGAAATCGCTTGTGGTCACTTGCCCATTCGTAAGCCAGTTTGGCTTGAGTGCCAAAAATAATCCGCAGTTTAGAATTTCCCTGCGCAGTTTGAAAAGCACTTTGCAGTCTTGGATTTTCGTCGTCGCCAACGACATAAAGCGGCCCGCCTTCTTCCTTTAAAGATTGGCCAACCATATCCAAATTAATCATAAAAACCAGGGTAGCGGTTGAATTATTGGCAACAAAGTGAGCCGAACCGCATAGCCCTTTTTCCTCGGCTCCAAAGGCCGCAAAAACCAAATCATGCTTCCATTGGCGGTTCTTTGCTAATTCCGCCAAAGACAAAAGCAGGGCGGTTCCGGAAGCATTGTCATTGGCCGCTGGATAACCAACGCCGTCAAAATGAGCCCCAATCACAATTGTTTTGGAATTGATGGTGGCGGAAGAAGGCAGCCAAGCCATTACGTTCTTTCCGTCAACTTTAACAATGCCTTTATATAAGCATTGGACAGAAAAAGGCTCAATCTTTGCCGTTAGCCCGGCTTTATTAAACTGGGACTTTATAAATTCGGCGGCGCTCGATTCACTCTCGGTGCCGGAAACTCTGCCATTAAGATATTCGGAAGTTAACACTCTAAGGTTAACTTTCAACTTTCCGGCCAAAGATAAATCGGCAAATAATAGCGAAGGAGAAAATAAAACCAGTGCCAGCAAACCGTTCACTGAATTTTATTCAGTTGTCAAAGAATTTCTTAAAAATTAGCAAATAAATTCCTAATAGTCAATTAAAGAATCATTCTGACAACCCGGGCTAATTTTTCCGGGTCATGGCGAATCAATCCGCGGGGACGTAAAAGGTCCGTAGCAATGGGCATAAAATTTTTCTTGGGCGGAATATTCTCTAAATCCGCTTCCACAAATTCCGCCAGTTCTTTCATATAAGCGCTCAATCTTTGCGGACTGGGCTTCTTATTATTTAAAATCACGTAATCCAAAACATCTTCGCCTAAATACCGCTTCAGCGTATTAATAAAATCGGAGGCGCTAAAACCCGTGGTTTCACCGAATTTCGTCATCAAATTCACGAAATAAATTGTTTTCGCCTTGGATTTTTGCAAAGCTTCTTTTAAACCTCTTACTAAGAGATTCGGTATCAAACTGGTATAAATATCCCCGGGTCCGATAATCACTAAATCGGCTTCCAAAATCGCTTTTCCGGCATTAGGATTAATTTCTACCGGCGGTTTCAGCCAAACTCTTTTAATTTTTAAATGGCCATCGTGCTTGGGAATGTCAATATTAGTTTCGCCTTTAATAATTTGGCCGTCCTCCAGCTCCGCCATTAAATTGGCCGGCTCCCGCGTAACCGGAATGACTTTTCCTTGCGTCATCAAAATTTTTCCGGCCTCCTGAATTGCCCGCTCAAAATCATTGGTTAACCGATGCAACGCGGTGATAAGCAAATTGCCAAAAGTGTGCCCGGTCAAGCCAACGCCCTCCTCAAACCGATAAGAAAATAAATCCGCGAGCATTTTATTATCGGAAACCGAGAGCGCTATCAAAGCTCGCCGAATATCGCCCGGGGGCAAAATGCCGAATTCTTCCCGCAAAATTCCAGTGGAACCGCCGTCATCGGCCATGGTCACAATTGCCGTCAAATTTTGAAAATGCGGTTTTAGGGCAGTCAGAACGGTAAAAACTCCGGTGCCGCCGCCAATAACCACAATTTTTTTATTTAATTTATTCATAGACTAATCTTCCAGCTGTTTCTCTAATTTCTTTTCAATCGCCCAAAGGTCAATGCGTTTCAGCATTTTTTGGACTTCCGGGTCATCTTTTGCATTGACGCCGTGTTTTTCCAGAATCAGCGCGAGCAAACTGATGATTTTGGTAACCTCCTGCTCGGCAATCATATTAATCTGCAAATCCACTTCTGAACGCAGGCGGTCAATTTTTGCCGCCCGATTCTGACTGATAAGCACCAGCACCGCAAGACAAATCGCCTCCAAAGATACAATAGTAATAAGCAAAACAAACGGGTAGGGGTCAAAAATCGGCAATCCGCGAACCAATCCGCTGTTCCAGATAACCCAAGCCGAAAACCACGCGAGATTAAAAACAAAAAATCCTATATTGCCGAAAATTTTAGTGAAATAATCGGCGATTTTTTCCGCGCGCGTTCTTTTTTCGCTCAATTTCGCCTCAAAACTTCGGATAATCTGGCGGCTGTGGCTTAACCTTTCATTATTGCCGTTAATAATTTGATTAATCATTAAAATAAAGCAACGATTAAAAATCCTAACATTACTATAACTAACGCGAGCTTAATGGCGCTTCCGGCTAAAATGCCGAGCAAGGCGCCGATTGCGGCCCGGACAGCATCATCAAATAACTTTCCGGAAACCATTTCGCCCGCCAACGCGCCCAAAAACGGTCCGATTACAATTCCGATCGGGCCAAAAACCATAATCCCCAAAATCACCCCCGCTCCGGCCCCAATTAAACCGTAGCGGCTGGCATTATATTTTTTCGCTCCGAGCATCGGCGCTAAAATGTCCAAAAGAAGCGTTAAAACCGTAAAGCCCAAAAAAAATAAAAGGGTCCCCCAGGTGATAATCGCAAATTCCGTCACATAAGCGAAAATCAGCATCCCCAGCCAGGCAAGAGGAACGCCTGGCAAAAACGGCAAGATAACGCCCAAAATGCCGGCCAATACCAAAAGGAAAGAAAAAGTGATTAATAAAATTTCTCCAATCATAATATAATTGAATTATGGAACTGAAGCTGTCAAAACTCAATATCGCTCCGCCATATTTTTTACGGCAGGCCGGCTATGCCAAAATTAGAAATCCTCATAAAAATGAAGAGATTAGCTACGCCCGCAGTTTAGAGCCGAGCCGGTTTTATCCGCGCTTTCATATTTATTTGAAAACCGGCGGCCAAGAAACGGAAATCAATCTCCATCTGGATGCCAAAAAACCGAGCTACGAAGGGACCACTGCCCACAGCGGCGAATATGAAGGAAAAACAGTAGAAGCAGAGGCCGAACGGATTAAGCGAATCTCGGAGAAATTTCTTTCAAAAATAACTGAGCGCCCCATCGGCTTTTCAAAAAAGAAAGCTTGGTGGCAAAGATTATTAGGATAAAAAAAATACGCTTTAAAGCGTATTAAAACCTCGGGTGCCATAAAATCATTTCTACTTTCCGAACCGGTTTGCCGTTTTTTTCCCCGTAAGTCCAATGGTGGACTGCCGGCGAACCACTCTGGCTTGTCATTACTTATGGCTTTATTATTGCCAATATAAAATCCTATATGTTTATTGCGGCTGTTGCCAAACAGTTTTTCCTCCCAGACTAAAATTGCTCCGGCCAGCGGTTTTTTAATCTCTGTCCAGCCCTGGTTCTTTAAATCCGCCACCGTTGAGGCAACCGTCAAATGCGGTTCCTTAACCAAAGCAAAGGCTGGAAACATATGCAAAATATTAGAAACAAAAAAAGCGCAAGAACACGCACCATTTTTGGCCGCATCCACAACCTTTCCGTCAATCTTCAAATAAAAATTCCGGTATATCTTTGTTCCAACGCTATTTCTAATAACCGCCAAATAAGTTTTATGAAATAAAATCTCCGGCTTTGGCATTGTCCCCTTCCCTTAATTATTAAGTGCTGTCTCTATATTATTATGAAAAAAAGTTCAAAGTCAATTAAATCTGGGTGCCTAGAGAGAATCGAACTCTCGCTACCTCTGCCACAGAGAGGAGTTCTGCCATTAAACTATAGGCACCATAAGAGGATTGGTCGGAGTGCCGAGAATCGAACTCGGGCCGCGTGCTCCCAAAGCACGTATACTGCCATTATACGACACTCCGATACCCCTTTAATTTATTATATTTGTAAGCTAAAATCAATATATTTCCCCTCGTAGTTCAATGGACAGAACAGAAGGTTTCTAACCTTTAGATGGGGGTTCGATTCCTCCCGAGGGGACCTATAAAATAACTCTAAAAAAAAGTCCCGCGTTGCAGGACTATTTATTATTTAAATACATTAAAAGCAATTGCGGGTCTAAGTAGTAAAAACCGGATTGAAGAAATAACTTTTCTAAAATCATCTTTTTATCCAGGGCTGATTTTTGAGAAAATCCAAATGGGACTGGGCCAAAGGATTCTTTAATTTCTACCGGTGAAGCATCGGGTAAGCCGCAAAGTTTCTGAGCCAACCTTACCGCATCTTCAAAATAACCGATCTCATCCACCAAGCCATTATTTAAAGCTTGTTTAGCGCTATAAATGCGGCCGTCGGCGAGTTCCCGAACTTTCTCTTTATCCATTTTTCTGCCCTGACTGACAACGGTTACAAAACGGCCGTAAAGCTCATCAACAATGGACTGAATTATCGCCTCTTCTTCCGGCTGAATCGGGCGATAAGGCGAAAGCAAATCTTTATTTTTGGCGGACTTAATGGTAACCATTTTTACTCCAACTTTATCCATTAACCCGGCGAAGTTAGGAGATTGAAAATAAACGCCAATACTGCCAGTCAAAGAAGATGGGGAAATAATGATTTTATCCGCCGGAGCCGAAAGATAATAAGCGCCGGAAGCAGCCATATTATCAAAAAAAGCAACGATGGGCTTGCTGGAGACTTTTACTTTCATCACCTCATTCCATAGCGTATCGCTTTCCGTAACGCCGCCTCCCGGACTTTCTATTGCCAAAATTATGGCTTTAAATTCCGGATTTGCTGCCGCCTTTCTTAATTTGGCAACGGTAAAATTCACGCCCATCGAATCGCCAATCACGCCGTAAATCCGGATAACGGCAATTTTTTCTTCAGTATTAGCATTGGGAATTAGCGGCTCGGAAATCAAATTGGTATTCGGCGGAATCGCAGTTTCCAAAGATTCGTTATAAGAAGGGGAATCTTCCTGCAGCTGCCAAGCCGAAATAAATAGAATAAGGACGATCCCGGCTGCAACCAGCCAAGCGAAATTTTTCCTAACAAAATTAAATAACCTGCCCAAATCATTAGAAGATTCTGCCGGATTTTCTTCCATTTCTTGCTTTTATAAAATTTTCAAAGTTAGCCTAACTCTACAAAATGGCAAGTTAAAAGTCAATGGTGCCTGGGCGGTGAATCGAACACCGGACGCTTGGTTCTTCAGACCAACGCTCTACCACTGAGCTACCCAGGCATTTGTGATTTTTGTAAATATGGCAAACCTACTTTCTTATCTATATCTAAAGCATCTTTTAATTTAAAATATTTCCTCCTAAGAAACAAGGGGTCTTTTTTGCCACGATACATTTTTTCAAAGAGCTTTTTTGTATCTCCCTTTACATACTCTAAATTAAAAACGCCGTCACCTTTGTGCATATAACCCTTCACGCCATACAGTTTAGTTAATTCTTTTTTTATCCATTCAATAAATGGAGGGCTTGCGGAAGCAAATGAAAGTTTAAATCCAAAACTATTCGGCCACCGCCTATCCCAATAAGAATAAAAAGTGCCGTCGCCATCAAATAATCCTCTTAAAAAATCAGAAAATAAATGCTTAGGGATTATGACCTTCTTTATAGTTTTTGACTTATTAGAAAAAAGTCCTAGTTTATTTAAAAATCTGTAAAAATATATATCTCCGAAACTGAGGCGATAATATCTTTTTATTTTTTCTCCACCCCGGGCATATCTGCCTATTTTAGCTTCTATTTTTAGAGAGTTTTTTAAATTTTTAACTAATTCTAAATCTTTCGAAGAAAACCATAAATGCCTTCCGTCTTTATTTAGGGATCCATCGGATGTTATAAGGCCTAAAGCGTAAGCAAAATTTCCAGACCATTGTATACGGACTTTTCTTTGTGGTCGGGCGCCCATTACAATATTTTACCACAAAATACCAACAACTACCACTGAGCTACCGCGGCAGTATAATTTATTTTAATTTAATTACGACTGAAAAACAAGAACTTTTAAAAAATTGACAATCAAAATTTAACCTGACACTATATAAATAGCCCGTTGATTTATACCTGGAATCAACAATCAAATGGCGAAGAAGAGCCGCAAAAGGTGGCATTACTATAAACGGCTGCCGCCATTGCCAAAAGTTCCGCTAACTCGGGAACAACGAGACGCTATCAGAGATCCTATCGATATTTTTGCCGATAAATACGGCAATCGAAAAATCACTTAGCCCCGCTGAACCGCGGGGCTTTATTTAACTATCTCGTCAAATTCTTCCATTTTGGAATTAAAAGATTCGTTGAGTTTATTGATTTCTTTAACTTCTTTATTTAAATTCTCAATTAAAATCTGCACTTCTTCTGAACCATAGCTGCGAATGTCGCCGGAAAATTTAAATTCCAAAGTTTGAAGCAATCCATTCAAAACATCATTATAAACCACTAAATGAGTAATCAGCGCCACCTCTTCCCTTACGGCTTCCGTTGCCAAATTTCTCGCCCTGGCCGGAGTAATTCTGGCGGTTTCTTTGGCCATTTCTCCCAGTTCTTTAATCAAATCCACGGCTTTTATTTTTGCTTTCCTGGAATTTTCCAGTTCTTGCCTTACCAATACCAACGCTTCAGAAAATTGATCGCGGCGATCCAACTGATTAATTGTGCTTAAATTCTGAACTGAATTTTCGGAAAAAGCCACGATTTCTTTGGCTGCCGCGGCGCTTCGGGAACGCGCTTCAACAAATTGTTCCGGAGCAAACGGTTTGCCAAGCAAAAAATAGCCAACCAAATATATCGCCGCAAAAAGGCTGACCAAAAAAACAGTGCCTTGTAAGTTTCTTTTTAAACGCATTAAAAATTATTATAAACCGAAGAAAAATATTTTAAAAGAGCGGGTAACGGGAGTCGAACCCGTGTCTTCAGGTTGGAAACCTAACATAATACCGTTATACGATACCCGCAATTATTACCAATATACTCTTATTTTTACTCGCAAAACAAGTTCTAAACTACTGCGCCGGAAACCTGAATTTATTTAATATCATCTGCGGCAAAGAATCAATCAGAACCGCAATCAGTCCCGCGAAAAGTCCGATGTCCCGCACAGTAATTTCGGTAATGCCGCTCACCGTCAGAACTACAATAAGATGTCCTGCGCCAACCAAAGCAGCCAGCCACGTTAAAGTATCCGTTAAAAGCAAAACGCCAATCGCCATATCCAAAATTGCCGTTCCAATCATGGCTTGCCTAAGAGGAATCGGCAGAAACCCCGTTGCCCAAGGCTGCAAAAATCCTCCCCACGCTTCGGGATTTTTAAAAATCAAAACGCCGATCCACAAAAAGGTGATTGCTAGTCCGACTCGCAAAATATGGAACGAAATTATTTTCATCTTAGATTGCGCTGCTTAAAATTATTATAACGCCTATCTTGTCTAAATTAAAATAATCATTTATAATTTATTTTATTCTGTCCGTACTCTGAAATGCTGGTACGGATTTTTAATTTAGGCGAAAAAATAGGCGTCAATTGCGGTATAATTAAGGTTAGGGGGCCATCGTAACTAAGGCAACCCTCATTCGTTCTATATGTTAGACAACGAAAAAAATCATATTGAGAAAGCGAAAAAGGGAAATCGGGCGGCTTTTGGGGCGCTGTACGACCATTATCTGCCCCAGATTTACCGTTTTATCTTCCTTAAAGTATCCAGCCGGGCGGAAGCCGAAGATTTGGCTCACGAAGTATTTTTAAGCGCTTGGCAAAATTTGCCCAATTACAGATATGAAGGTTTCCCGTTTTCCAGCTGGCTTTACCAAATCGCCAAAAACGCGACGATTGATTTTTATCGGACAGCCAAAAAAAATATTCCGTTGGAATCCGCGGACGAAGAATTTATAAAAATGGCTGCCCAAACACCGGAAATATTAAATGATTTGCTGGATTTGGAAAGAATTAAAAAATGCCTGCGGCTTTTAAAACCGGATTATCAAGACGTGCTGATTATGAGATTTATTGAAGAAATGCCGCACGAAGAAATTGCCGTTACTCTAAATAAAAGCCAGGGCGCAGTCCGGCTAATCCAGCATCGGGCCATCAAAGAACTAAAATCTATTTACGAAAGAGATTTGAAAAACTATGGAACTAATACTAAAGAGGCTTAAAGCCGTTCAGCCGAATAAAGAATTCCACGAACATTCCAGGGCGCTGATTTTAAACGCCGCCCAAATAGAAGCCGTTCCCCCGGCTTATTTGACCTTAGCCAATATTTTTAATTATAAAAATGCCGCTGTTTTCGCTTCTTTAGCCATTGTTCTGCTGGCCAGCGGCTTGTCTTTGCTCTATAATGCGCCGGCGCCGTCTTTGGCGGACAGCTTGGATAATCAAAAATTAACTGAAGAGGCGCAAACTCTGGATATCCAAATTCAGCTTTCCCAAGTCCGCTATTATCAAGATTCAGCGCAAAAAATTGAAGTGGCGCTTAATGAGGCCTCGGATGAATACGCGGCTTCGGAAGCTCATCAAAAAGAGCTGGATGAGCTCTTAAACGAACTGACTCTTTAAAAGATGGGTTTTAGTCTGAAAAAAAGTTTTATTTATATTTTCTTGACCGCCGCCATCTTAACTGGTGGCTGGTTTTTATCCGCTAAAATTGCTTACGGCGGCAATGATTTAAAATCCACTTTGAGGGAAGTAGCGGAAAAAATTGAAGAAATTTCGGCAATTAAAAATAACGAATCGTTAGATAAGGAAGAAAGAGAGAAGCGGGAACTCCGAGCGCGCACCGAAGCTTTGGCAAAAATTTTTGAATTAACTCTTCTGGAAGATAATGACCTTAAAAACAGATTGCTGGTTTTAAAAAATCTTACCGATGAACAAATCAAAATTAAAGACGCCCTGCTGAAACTCTTGGGAGAAAATAAAAATGCTTACGACGAACTTAGACCCCGGCTAGAAAGTGCCGTTATTTTAAATCAAATAAAGCAGCTGGCGGCTGATTTTAAAAACTGGCGCCGCAGCGTTTATAACCCAAAAGTGGAAAAAATTCTTTCCTTCAGTTTGGTATTCCAGCAAAAAAATACCTTGAATATTGCTGAAAATCGATTGAAAAAAATCCAATCTGACCTTCAACGATTGGAAGATGCCAGCGTAATTAAAAAAGAAGATACCACTTCCCTATTAAGAAAAGCGATTCAAGAACTTAATCAAGCGAAAAATTTAAATAGGCAAGCCGAAGAATTAGTAACGAAAATTCTGGCGGAAGAATTTTTCCCGATAACGCCAAATCTGGATTTAACAAATATTGATAATCCGGATGAATTAAAACTTTCCAATTCTCCGTCAGTAAAAAGCTTAATAGAAGAATCATTAAAACACATTAAGACCGCTTATCGGCTCTTTCTGGATATCGGAAAAATAGTGCGGGAAAAGTTATCGTAATAAATAACTTTATTTCACTGCGTCCTTCAAAGCTTTTCCGGCTCGAAACTTCGGCCGAATAGAAGACGGGATGTGAATTTTTTCTCCGGTTTTAGGATTGCGCCCGCTCCGAGCCGCCGCTTTCATCGTCTTAAAAGTGCCGAAACCGGTAACGGTCACTTCTTCACCTCTTGCCAGCGTTTTGGTAATCGCGCCAAAAACCGCGTCCACTGCCGCCTGCGCCTGTTTTTTAGTTTCGCACTTGACCGCTTTTAACACCGCGGCCACTAAACCTTCTTTAGTCATATTCTAAATTATAACAAAATTATCTGGCCACTTCTACCGCTCTCATTTCCCGAATCACGTTCACTTTGATTTCGCCCGGGTATTTCATGTCAGTCTGGATTTTGTGGGCAATATCTTTAGCAAGCTGCAAAGCGCCGAAGTCATCCACCTTTTCCGGAATCACGAAAACCCGAACTTCCCGGCCGGCGGAAAGCGCGTATGCCTGCTTCACGCCAGAAAAACCAGTGGCAATTTTCTCCAAATCTTCCAGCCGTTTAATGTAATTTTCCACCGTCCCGCGGCGGG
>Ga0209541_10011897_pt1 | contig 13545 bp, 8 predicted proteins | sample RifCSPlowO2_01_FD_184027 | JGI IMG/M metagenome (GOLD analysis project Ga0209541, IMG submission 184027) | Groundwater microbial communities from Rifle, Colorado - Rifle CSP2_plank lowO2_0.1 (SPAdes) (version 2) | ecosystem: Environmental > Aquatic > Deep subsurface > Groundwater | place: Rifle...
GGCGACACTGGCCACTCTCACTCGGCATCCTCCTTCTCCTCCTCGCCGGCACAGTATCACTGTTCATCGCGCCAGACCTCCGCGCCGCAGCAGGACTGTGGAAAGCGTATATTATTGAACCAATTGCGCTCTTTGTCGTTTTCATTACCACATTCAAAAGAGAAGACGCGTCAAAAATAATTTTTGCGCTTTCGCTGACGGCGCTCGCAACATCAGCGTTCGCGATCTACCAAAAATTCACGGGTTTAGGCATTCCAAATCCGTATTGGGCGGCCGAGGAAACGCGCCGCGTCACTTCCATCTGGGGTTTTCCGAACGCAGTTGGGTTATTTTTAGCGCCGCTGGTGCCGTTGTTTGTGTATATGTCATTCCGAGCGAGTCCTTCGAAGCCCGGCAAAGAAGGACGAGTCGAGGAATCTCATGCCACGAGATTTCTCCACGCGGCCGGCTTCGCCGGCCTTGGTCGAAATGACGTATTAAAAATTTTTTATTATATCCTCGTCACCACCACCTCCCTCCTCGCCATTGTATTCGCTAAATCCACCGGCGCGCTTGTGGGACTTGCGGCAGCGTTAATCATCACAGGCATCCTTTATAAAAAAACGCGCATCATTACGATTGCGCTGACAGCGCTCGGCGCCATTCTCGTGCTCACCGTCCCGCAACTTTCTTCCGTAAAACAAGAACTTCTCCTGCAGGACTATTCCGGCCGCATCCGCCGCGATATGTGGGCCGAATCTGTGGAACTGCTCTCCGAACATCCCATCCTCGGCACCGGACTTTCAAGTTACAAAGAAGTCATCCGTCGTTACCGCATTGACAAGTGGATTGAAATTTTTGAATATCCGCACAACATCATCTTAAATTTCTGGATAGAACTCGGCGCGCTCGGCGTCCTCGCATTTATTTTAATTTTTTATTGGCTGTTCAAAACTGCGCGTACCACACCGGCCCTCCTCGCCGCTTTCGTCGTCATACTCATCCACGGTCTCGTTGATGTTCCTTATTTTAAAAATGACTTGGCTGTACAATTTTGGCTCCTTGCCGCGCTATGCTACACTATACGTACCTATGAAAGATAAAATACTCTGGATCGGCGTTCTCCTTATTATCATAGCATTTGTTGGGCTCATCATTTGGCAAAAAAATAAACCCGGTGAATATGACGTGCTGGCGCAATGTCTCACAGACAAAGGCGTCAAAGAATACGGCGCCTACTGGTGCCCACACTGCCAGAAACAAAAGAAGGATTTTGGCAATTCATTTAGAAAAATTACCTACATTGAATGCGGACTGCCGGGCGGCGCGAAAGGCGGACAAACACTTGAGTGTGATGAGGCAGATATCAATGGATATCCTACTTGGGTATTTCCTGATGGATCGCGACTTGAAGGCCCACAGACGCTTCAAAGACTTGCGGAAAAATCAGGGTGTCCGCTTAAGTAATGCGTATGATTACGAGAACGAAATCGGTTATTCTCGCTTTGGGAGTGCTCGGCATGCTCATATCCGCATATTCTACCTACTCCCATTACGGCGATGCAACGGACACCTTTTGTGATCTCACCGCAACCTTGAGTTGCACTGCCGTCAACAAAAGTATTTATGCGGAGATTGGCGGTATCCCCGTGGCACTCATTGGACTCTATGGGTATGGCCTGATTGTTCTCTTGACGCTCGGACGCGCAAAAACAAAGTGGCTCTTCGCCGTATCAATTCTTGGCCTCGTGTTTTCTCTCTATCTCACCTGGATTGAACTTTTCACGCTCCGCACCATTTGTATTCTCTGCGTCGCGTCACAACTCCTGATTCTCATCATTACGATTGCCGCCGGCCGGCTTTATTTCCGACGCAAAACTTCATAATATGTTAAACCGGAAGCTCAAAATACTTTTGCGGGGCAGTAACGTCTGGAACTTGGGTGAAGGAATGCTCGGGCCGCTTTTTGCGGTTTTTGCGGGTCGTGTGGGTGGCAACCTTCTTGAAATGTCCTGGGCGTGGGCAACGTATCTCATGGTCACCGGTGTGTTTACTATTATCGTGGGCAAGGTGGCTGATAAAAAAATCAAAAAAACGCACTTGCTCGTTTTTGGCAATGCTCTCAACGCGCTCTTCACTTTTGGTTATCTCTTGGTTGACGGACCGTTACAGCTTTTTGCCGTACAAGTTGGTTTGGGTTTGGCATCCGCCATGGTGATTCCGGCATGGGACGCGCTCTATTCGGAATTTGAAGACAAAAAACACGACGAATTTGAATGGGGGCTAGCGAGCGGTGAGGCGCAAATCCTGGCAGGTGTTGCGATTGTCGCTGGTGGATTTGTTGTAAATTACTACTCATTCTCACTACTCTTTATCATGATGGGAGCGCTCAAAGTGATCGCCACCATCTGTTACGCGCGCATACTTCGCGTATCAAAAGCGTGACGTCTGCCAAAGATGGCGTGCCGCGGTGAGCGCAATCGCCAATGCATCGGCGGCGTCATCGGGTGTTGGTGGTTGATCCAATTTCAAGAGCAGTTGGATCATTTTTTGTATTTGCTGTTTATCAGCGCGGCCGTCGCCAGTAACGGTAAGTTTCACAGATAGCGGCTGGTGTTCTGACACGGCGATACCGCGCTCCGCCGCCGCAAGCAGCACCACTCCGCGCGCCTCACCCACGCCAATGGCAGTATTGACGTTATGATTAAAAAATAATTCCTCAATCGCGAGATGCGTGGGATGGTGCGTATCAATAAGATTTTGTACCGCAACAAAAATTTGCTGAAGGCGATGCTCGCGTGACACCTGTTTGTCTGTTTCAACACATCCGAACGTAACGGCTTTCTCGCTGTGTCCTTCTACCTCAACAATGCCGTACCCCAATCGTCCAAATCCCGGGTCAATACCGAGGATGCGCATAGATGTCATTGCGAGAAGTCCCGACTTGTCGGGACGACGAAGCAATCTAATTAAACCTCATTAGAATAAAAATCCTGCACGTCATCGTGTTCATCCAATGCCTCAAATAATTTCCCGAGCCGCGCATGCGCAGTGTCATCAATCGCTACGGTTTCTTTTGGAACCCACTCAAGCCCGGAATCTGCGGGCGTGAGACCGAGTTTCCCAACCGCATCACTCATCACACGAAAATTCGGCACTGCGGTGTATATCGTCGTTCCCTCTTCTTCTTTGCGAATATCCTCGGCGCCCGCATCCATCAGCGCCAGCTCCTGTTCATCAGTCAACGCGCCAGAAATACGAATGACGCCCTTCTGCTCAAATTGCCACTTCACGCTCCCCGGCCCGGCAATCGCGCCATTATTTTTTGAAAAAATTTGCTTTATGTCGCCGGCCGTGCGATTTTTATTATCCGTTGCCACGGCCACCAACACACCCACCTTGCCCGGCCCAAATCCCTCGTAAAGCCCTTCTTCAATGACCGCCGCCTCTTTGTCCTTACCGGTGCCGTGCGCAATCGCGCGATCAATATTGTCTTTGGGCATGTTAAAAGAACGCGCTTTGTCTATTGCCAAACGCAACTTAAAATTAGTGACCGGATCACCACCACCTTCGCGCGCCGCAATCGCAACGCCGCGCGCCAGCTTAGTAAACTTCTGACCGCGTTTAACATCCGTGGCGCCCTTCGCGCGTTTAATTGTCGCCCATTTTGAGTGACCAGACATGACGATAGAGTAACGGAAATACAAACAAGAGTCAAAACCAAAACGCCCCCGTACGAGGGCGTTTTGTCATGCTCACGAAAGCGCCAACTACTCCTTTGCAAATCCTGTCCCCGCCGGAATAGAACGCCCAATAATCACATTCTCTTTCAATCCTTCCAGGTAGTCAATCTTTCCGGTAACCGCGGCGTTGATCAACACCTTTGCGGTTTCCTGGAATGACGCGGCAGACAAGAAGCTCTGCGTTGACAAAGAAACCTTGGAAACACCCAAGAACAATTCGCGCGCTTTTGCCGGCTGGCCCTTTTCTTTCTTTGCCAAACGATTTGCTTCAGACAATTGCGCTTTTTCAATTATTTCACCCGGAAGCAAATCGGTGTCTCCCGCGTCTTCAACATACACGCGCGAGAACATCTGACGAACAATCACTTCCACATGTTTGTCGTTCAATTTCTGGCCTTGGCTTGAATAAATATCCTGAATTTCGCGCAAGATATATTTCTGCACCGCCTCCTTACCCTTCAGTTCATACAAATCATGCAATTGAATATGTCCGTCCGTCATCTGATCGCCCTGTGCGATGTGGTCACCGTCTTTAACGAAAAACTTGTAGCCCATGGGTACAATGTATTCTTTAACTTGCGCGCCTTGCGGTAATACTTTCAAACTTTTCTTCAACAATTTTACCAGGCCGGGATACTTGGCCTTCTCTTTATCGCCCGAACCACGCACCACCAGCACATCGCCCATTGCCACTTCCTGGTCATCGGCTACCACAACTTCGTCTTTATCGGTAAAAGTCATTTTTTCCGGTTCCACAACCTCGGCCTCAATCCGAATAATCTTTTGACCGGTGCGGCCTTCAAAAATTTTCTTCCCGCCCACATCTTCAATCACGCGTCCGTCAGCGCTTTCTATTTTGACCGTACCTGCCACCTCTGCCAAAAACGCCACCCGCTTTGGTGTGCGAGCCTCAAATAATTCTTCAACCCGAGGAAGACCTTTGGTGATATCCACGCCTGCCACACCACCCGTATGGAACGTTCTCATGGTAAGCTGCGTACCCGGTTCACCAATAGATTGCGCGGCAATAATGCCAACGGCCATGCCGGGATCAACTAAACGATTGTGTCCTAAATCATATCCGTAACATTTCTGACAAACACCCTTGGGAAACTTGCACAAAAGCACTGACCGCACTTGCACGGCATCTAGATCCGCTTTTTCAATTTCACGCGCGTCTGCTTCCGTAATGAGTTCACCGCCACGGACCAATTTCTTGCGCCCGTCTTTAATATCACCCACGGCAAAACGACCCACTACGCGGTCTGCCAACTTCTCACCCATTTGCTGTGACTCTTCTTTTGTAATGATAATACCAACTTCTTCCCCGCAGTCTTCTTCAAGAATCACCACATCTTGAGCCACGTCAACCAAACGACGGGTCAAGTAACCGGCGTTTGCGGTACGAAGCGCGGTATCGGACAAACCCTTTCGGGTACCATGACTTGAAATAAAGAACTCAAGCACGTCAAACCCTTGCTTGAAACCGCCTTTAACCGGCAATTCAATAATCTCACCGGACGGCGAGGACACCAGGCCTTTCATGCCAATAACCTGGGTCAACTGCAACCAGCTTCCGCGAGCGCCTGATTCAATCATGCGATACACCGGGCCGGTTTTGTCAAGCACATCACGGCTCATGGTGGTAATTCTATCCTTTGCTTCGGTCCAGATTTCAATAATTTTTGCATGGCGCTCATTACCGGTCAACAAGCCCTCGGTATATTGTTCAATCACTTCATCAATTTTTGTATCTGCCTCCGCAAGCACCGCCGGTTTGCCGGCTAACACCGGGAAGTCATCCATGCCGATGGAATATCCGGCCTTCGTGACATACTTAAAACCAAGATTTTTGATTTCATCCAACACACGCGCCGTTCCCTCTGAACCATAAAATTCAAGCATCAATCGGATAATCTTTCCCAATTTCTTTGAGGTGATTACCTCATTGTAATACGGTAACTTAGTGGGGAAGAGGTTGTTAAACATAACGCGTCCCACCGTGGTCTCTATACGGTTACTCTGCCCTTCGGGGAATTTTGACAGGTCGTCAAAACGAACAGTCACTTTTTCTTGCAAAGCAACCGTGCGCAATTTGTACGCCAAGAGCGCTTCTTTGGAAGAGCTAAAAATTTTCTGCTGCGCGCCTGCTACGGGCTCATCCATGTGCGTCACATAAAAACATCCAAGCGCAAGATCTTGTTTTGGTGTCACCACGGGATCACCGGTTGCCGGCTTCAACAAATTCTTTTCTGATGCCATGAGATGCTCCGCTTCCCATTTTGCTCCAGCGGTGAGCGGCACATGCACGGCCATTTGGTCACCATCAAAGTCCGCGTTAAACGCGGTACACACCAGCGGATGAATACGAATAGCCTTACCCTCAATAAGACGCGGGCGAAACGCTTGCACACCCAAGCGGTGCAAGGTTGGCGCACGGTTCAAGAGCACACGGGTCCCCGCGATAATTTCTTCCAAAATATCCCACACCTCGTCAGATTCGGTTTCCAAAAATCGCGCGGCGCTCCGCACATTATGCGCCAATTCGCGCTTAATAATTTCGCTCATGACCATGGGTTTGAAAAGTTCAAGCGCCATGCGTTTGGGCAAACCGCACTCATCAATACGCAAATTTGGGCCTACCACAATCACGGAACGGCCTGAATAATCAACGCGCTTACCAAGCAAGTTCTGACGAAACCGCCCCTGCTTCCCCTTCAAAATATCCGCAAGCGAGCGCAGCTGTCGGCGCTGTCCGGTAGCCGCCGCCACCGTCTTGGTGCGGCGCGCGTTGTTATCAATCAAAGCGTCGCCCGCTTCTTGCAACATGCGTTTTTCATTACGCACAATGACTTCAGGCGCGTTCAATTCCATGAGGCGCTTCAGACGATTGTTACGATTAATCACGCGGCGATAGAGATCGTTCAAGTCAGAGGTGGCAAAACGACCACCATCCAGCGCCACCATCGGACGCAAATCCGGTGGAATAATAGGAACCGCCCGCATAATCATCCACTCCGGCCGAATGCCATTGCGTTTCAAACTGCGGAGCAATTTCATGCGGCGCACGATCCGTTCGCGCTTGGTGCCCTTTGCGGTTTGCACCTGTTTCTCAAGTTCAGTAAGTGTTGCCTCAAGATTCAAATTCTGCAACAGGTTCATAATGGCTTCAGCGCCAATGCCTGCGTCAAAAAAATGACCGAACCGAAGCGCCACTTCTTGATACTGATTTTCCGTTAAAATATGCAGGGGTTGGATATCGGCAATTTCTTTTTCCGTGTGCACAAAATCTTCCTCAAGCGCTTTGAGTTTTTTATTCATCTCATTCTCTTGTTTGGCACCCGCGGCGGCGCCGTCACGCTCAAATTCATTTTTAATTTGTCGGCGCTTTGATTTATATTCATTGCGCAACTGTTCCAGCGTCTCTTGCTTCTGCGCCTCATCAACCTTGGTAATAATAAAGGAAGCAAAGTACACCACCCGTTCAATGGATTGCACCCCCATATCAAGCACGGTGCCAATCTTTGAAGGAACAGAGCGCAAGAACCAAATGTGCGCAACCGGCGCGGAAAGCTCAATGTGCCCCATGCGTTCACGGCGCACCAGTGAATGGGTTACCTCAACGCCGCACTTATCGCACGTAATTCCCTTGTACCTAATTTTTTTGTATTTGCCGCAATAACACTCCCAATCTTTCGTGGGACCAAAAATTTCTTCAGCGAACAGTCCGCCCTTTTCCGGTTTCTGCGTACGATAATTAATGGTCTCGGGTCGATTCACTTCGCCGTGTGACCACTTGCGAATCACTTCAGGCGATGCAATGCGCAAACGAATTGCGTCAAAATCAATGGTGTGAAAAGGATGGGACATATTATAAGGTGGTATTACGCGGATCTTTATCAAGCGTTGGTTCTTCAACGGTGGTGTACTTGCCGGACTCACTCCGCTTTAAGAGTTCAATATCAAGACCAAGACCTTTGAGTTCACGGGTCAATACATGGAATGATTCCGGAATGTTCACCTGAGAAATTTCTTCACCTTTAATAATAGCCTCGTACGCGCGTGCGCGACCCTGCACGTCATCGGATTTAATCGTCAACATCTCCTGCAGTGTTTGTGCTGCACCATACGCTTCAAGCGCCCACACTTCCATTTCACCAAAACGCTGGCCGCCGTGTTGCGCCTTACCGCCAAGCGGCTGCTGGGTAATCAAACTATACGGACCGATGGAGCGCTGATGAATCTTATCATCAACCATGTGGTTCAATTTCAAAATGTACGAGTATCCCACCGTTGTCTTGTGTTCAAACGGTTCCCCGGTACGACCATCAAACAGTTGAATCTGGCCGTTTGTGGGGAAACCCGCGCGTTCAAGTTCCTCTTTAATTTTCTCTTCAGGAATACCGTCCAAAACCGGCGTTGCCACATGGTACCCAAGCGCGTTTGCCGCCAAACCAAGGTGCGCCTCAAGAAGCTGTCCCAAATTCATACGAGAAATAACACCAAGCGGCGACAAAATAATATCAACGGGCGTACCATCTTCCAGCATTGGCATATCCTCAACTGGAACCACGCGAGAAATAACACCTTTGTTACCGTGGCGGCCGGCAAGCTTGTCGCCAACCTGAACTTTACGCATATCAACGACGGTGACCTGCACCTGCTTGATCACGCCGGGCTGAAGTTTGTCACCCTGTTCTTGTGAGAACGTACGTACGCCAATGACCTTTCCATGTTCGCCGTGACGCAAATACAAACTTGAATCGCGCACATCGCGAGCTTTGTCACCAAAAATAGCGCGAAGCAACCGCTCTTCCGGCGAAAGATCGGTTTCACCTTTCGGGGTAATTTTACCCACCAAAATATCGCCGGGATTCACCTCGGCGCCAACGCGCACCACACCTTCAGAGTCCAAATTCTGCAGACGCTCTTCAGAGACATTTGGGATATCAGAGGTAATCACCTCCGGCCCCAATTTTGTCTCGCGTACATCAGTCATGTAACTCTCAATGTGAAGTGACGTAAAACGATCGTGCTGTACCAAACGCTCTGAAACGATAATCGCGTCTTCGTAGTTATAACCGTCCCACACCATGTAAGCAACAAGCACGTTTTGACCCAGCGCAAGTTCACCATGATCCATGCCCGTTCCATCAACCAACAGCTCTCCTTTTTTTACTTTCTGCCCCAAAGAAACCACGGGCTTTTGGTTGATGCTGGTGTCATTATTTGAACGAATAAATTTGTGTAACGTATGCGTATGCAGGGCGTCGTCCTTGTCTGCAATCACCACATGTCCACCATCCACCTCTTTAACCACACCGTCGGTGGCCGAGGTAATCATGTAGCCGGAGTCCGCTGCCGCGCGCCACTCAACACCGGTCCCGACAATCGGCGCATCGGGCTTAATGCAGGGCACGGCCTGACGCTGCATGTTGGTACCCATGAGAGCGCGCGTGGCATCATCGTGTTCCAAAAAGGGAACCAGGGATGTGCCAATAGAAACAATTTGATTTGACGCAACATCCACATAATCAATGGCGCTGGTGTCCTCAACGGACGGTTCGCCAAATTTACGCACACTCGCGCGCTTTTGTGTAAAGTACCCACCCTCATCAACGGGTGTGGTGGCCGAGGCGGTTACTGATTTTTCTTCTTTAAACGCATTTAAGTACACCACTTCATCGGTAACGCGGGCGCGGCCATCCTGAACTTTCTCCACCTTGCGATACGGCGTTTCAATAAACCCAAACTCGTTCACCCGCGCAAATGAAGCCAAGTGACCAACGAGTCCAATGTTTGGTCCTTCCGGCGTTGCAATAGGACAAATGCGACCGTAGTGCGTCTGGTGCACGTCGCGCACCTCAAACCCCGCGCGATCACGCGCCAACCCACCCGGACCAAGCGCAGACACCCGTCGTTTGTGTTCCAATTCTGCCAAAGGATTCACCTGATCCATGAATTGGGAAAGCTGTGAACTCATGAAAAATTCATGAACCGCTCCAATAACCGGCCGCGCATTGATCAGGCGCGCCGGCGTCAATGTTTCAACATCGTACGTGCTCATACGGTCAGTCACAATGCGCTCCATACGGGCAAGTCCCACGCGGAAACGGCTTTGCACTAATTCTCCCACCGCGCGAATACGACGATTTCCCAAGTGGTCAATATCATCCGGCTCATCTTGCGTAACATTCAAACGCACCACCTCGCGCACCACGTGCATCAACTTATCCATTGACAAAATACGATTTTCAATTTTTTCCGAATCCTCGTCTTTAAACGGAAGATCAAAGCGGGTGTTAAATTTATACACGCCCACTCTGCTTAAATCATACCGAGAAAAATTGAAGAACATGGCGTGAATAAGCTGGCGGGCGTTTTCCGGTGTTGCAAGATCTCCGGGCCGTATACGTTTGTATACCTCAACCAAACCTTCTTCTTCATTGTTGGCCTGATCTTTTGCCAGCGTATTTTCAACAAAATCAATATGCGGATGCGTGTTCACGCTCTTTAATTGTTCACGCATGCCGTCAGAATCGCCGGCGCCGAGCGCGCGGAGCAAACTGGTAACCGCCACCTTGCGACGACGATCAACTTTTGCCCAAATAATGTTACTTTTATCCGTTTCAATTTCAATCCACGCGCCGCGGTTGGGAATAATTTTTGCGCCGTAGTAGCGACGGCCGCGCGCCACCTCGGCCGTAAAATAGACACCGGCTGAACGAATAAGTTGCGCGACAATAACACGTTCAATGCCGTTAATCACAAACGTGCCCCGGTCAGTCATCATCGGAATATCGCCCAAATACACCTCTTGCTCCTGCGTAGTGTTAGTACGCTTATTTACCAACCGCACCTTCACGCGGAGCGGCGCCTCATAGGAGATATTCTTTTCACGACAGATAACCTCGGCAAACTTTGGCTCATCAACGTAATAGTCGTCAAAATAGAGCTCCAAATCACGGCCGCTGAAATCAGTAATGGGAGAAATTTCCGCAAAAAGCTCTTTGATGCCCTTTTCAAAAAACCATCGGTACGCATCTTTTTGTATTTCAATAAGCGGAGGAAGCGGAATGGCATCCTTAAACTCCGTAAAATAGCGTCGGGTGAGATCTGGTACCTGTTGTCGTTTGAAGATCATAAAACAAAAAGAGGCGCCCAAAAGGCGGTTTTCGTTAAAACCTGGCTAATTGTTGTCTGCGCGGAGGAGCGCCGGCATGTATTTTTTGCTGAAATAAGGGCAATTCCCACCACCTTGCCCTCGGAAGCATGGCACTTTTAAAAGTCGCCTATAGAATACATGATGCAAAAAAGTTTGTCAAATACAATTGTCCACAGGCCTGGATAAGTGCCATTTTTTACTTAATCATAGAGAAAAATCAGGCATTTCCCTTGACAAAAACCATTAAATCTGCTATACTTGCCCGTTCTTTAACATAGACTTGTCACCAAATACGCTTTCTTGACGAAATTTCAGAATTTTGAGTCAGAATCGCTGAACAAATTTTGCGGCATAGCTGTAGCTAAGCCAAAAAATTTTGAAGCGGTTATGGCCAAAATTATGAAATTGCAGGCGAAATGGTATTTGGTGACAAGTCTAGAGGATGTGTCTAAAATTGTGACGAGACAGCGGGCGATGATGGGCGCTCTTTGCAACACCCATCCTCCTTCTCAACGTTCCATCACGCTCGCTGCCTCCCCACAGGGAGGACCATCCTTTTCCAAAAGGAACCAATGCCAGCCCGAAAACTATAGAGCCCAACGTAGTTTACGGGCAACCTGGATGGGCGCGACGCCCATGCCCGTGGTGCCACGCACTCGGGTTGCGCCGAGCCCTTCCGGATACGACGCTTGTGAGTAACGAGTGTCCCCCGACGCCTCCTTCGGGAGGTGTTGGGACCACTCGGAATTCACAGAAAACATCAGCAGAAGGAGAAACCGATGGCTTGCGACCGATTCATTTACTGGGGTGAGACGCGGCCAACTCCGAAACAAATCCAGCAAGTGCTGGAGGACTACGTGGGCACCGTGGGAAAGGTGGAAAACACCACAAGAGGGCTGTTCTGTACGTTTCAGGGGATACCCGCAAGCGCACTGCGTCGCGTGGCTCCAGAGCTGGGCTTCTCCCACGAGGAAGGGTCAGAAATGTTTGTCCAGACGTGCTGGTTCGAGGTTTGCGTAGGTGCCAACTCGATAGATATCATCACCCGAAGCCAGAACGAATTCACCAACGCCGCGGCCGAAGGGTTCGCCGCCCTCTGCGCCCGCGTGTGGAATGGCAGGAGAGAGGAGTAGCGAGCACATCCGAGACCGACACCCAGCAAGGGCAGCGAGACTCAACATCTCCTGCCCTTCTTTTTTTGAAAAAATCCTCCGCCAGGACCTGCGAAAGCGACACGCGCTGTAAATCAATAGATCAGAACGAGGGGATATGACCCTGGCAAAAAAATGCCGGGGTTGAGGAGAGTATTTATATTCCCTTGCTCAATACCATTGCAACACGGACTCCTTCGCAGGTCCCGATGGAGGACTGCAACGATTATAGTGCATGGAAAACACCTGTCAAGAATTGCTGTGGAAAAACAACAAAATATGCGTGATGTGATATACTATATTCTTGACGTATGTCCAAATACCACCGCCGTCCCGGGTCACGCCGCAACGCCTCGTTGTTTGATCGGGTTGATTTTAACCCGGAAATTAAACGCGGGGTGCTGGCGGTCTTTTTGTTTGTGCTTGCCGGGCTGTCGCTCCTGTCTTTTTTTGACCTCGCCGGACTTGCGGGATCATTCTGGTCGGCGCTTCTCTCGGTTGCCTTTGGCAAAACCCGTTTTGCGTTACCGGTAGTACTGATTGTGATTGGCTATCTCATTGAAAAAGAAGGGGAATATGACTACAAACTCACGCATTTTATTGGTCTCATTCTTTTTTTCCTTTCGCTTAATGCGATATTCCACCTGAACTTTCCTACGAATGAACTGGTAAGCCAGGCGATAGCGGGAAACGGCGGTGGACTTTTTGGGGTGGCGCTTGCCTGGCCGCTCAAAAACTATCTTGATTATTTGGCGGCGCTCATGATCCTGATCGCGCTTCTTGTTATCTCGCTTCTCTTTATTTTCAACATGTCGCTTGCGCGGCTGGTTGAAACGCACCGCATCTTTTTTGCCCATTTGGGATGGGTGGGGCGAAGCATTCTTTCGCTTGCGCATGTGGTAGCGCCTCTCAAGCCAAGCGAACAAGATGAGACATCATTTTCTAGCCGGCCGCTTCTGCCGGAGGAAGATATGATAGATGCGGATTCTGACGAGGAAGAAACGCCGGAAGAAGAGGAAATGGAAGAGAGCGGCGAAGATGGAGATGCAACTGAAGAAACCGAAGATGGGACGGTGCCTGCGCGTAAAAAAGTAATTCGCGCGGAGTTCCATTTGCCCCCCCTTTCTTTATTGTACACCTTAAAATCAAAACCGACGGCCGGAGATATTAAGGCAAACAGCGCGATCATTCAAGAAACATTAGCTAATTTTGGCATCCCGGTTGATGTAGGCGAGATACAGGTAGGACCAACCGTGACCCAGTATGCCATTAAACCTGACAAGGGGGTGAAATTAAATCGTATCACCGCGCTGCACAATGATTTAGCGCTTGCCCTGGCCGCCCACCCCATACGCATTGAGGCGCCTATTCCCGGTAAATCACTGGTCGGTATTGAGGTGCCAAACCAGCGGGTTGCCATGGTAACCTTGCGAGAATTATTGGAAGAAGAAAGCGCCAAACCAAATCCCGCCGGCCTTGTTTTTGCGCTGGGGAAAGATGTGGCGGG
>Ga0209541_10011898_pt1 | contig 13545 bp, 11 predicted proteins | sample RifCSPlowO2_01_FD_184027 | JGI IMG/M metagenome (GOLD analysis project Ga0209541, IMG submission 184027) | Groundwater microbial communities from Rifle, Colorado - Rifle CSP2_plank lowO2_0.1 (SPAdes) (version 2) | ecosystem: Environmental > Aquatic > Deep subsurface > Groundwater | place...
CTTCGCTTGCCATGCTTTTTATTATTTTACGAAAAGAAATACTTTACGCCATTCATCTCACGCACTAAAGTGACGGAGATTTCTGGCTAGAGAGAATTAAAAAAAGACATCGTTCTTGAATTGGAAGCTAGTCTTGTTGAGAGAAAGGCCAAATGGTGCAGGTGACAAATGTGTGTGGGCCGTACACCCTATAGATAATTACATATACTCGCGCCTTGCAAACCCTAGAAGAAGCTTTTTCTCTGTCCTTGCAACAACATGCCTTATCCTGTCAACAGCATCTATGTTTGCTGATATGGAATCTATGCCTACTTTTACAAGGTATTCAACCATTTCCTCATTGCTTCCTGCCTGGCCGCATATGCTTGTTTCTACATTGTATTCCTTGCATACCTTTATTACTGACTTTATAAGGCTCAAAACAGCAGGGTGAAGCTCGCTGAAAAGCTTTGCTATATGCTCATTGTTCCTGTCTATGCCAAGAGTCAGCTGAGTTAGGTCGTTAGTGCCAAATGACACAAAGTCTATTCCTTCGTCGCATATCTCCTTTATTATCTGGCATGCTGCAGGGGTTTCTATCATTACACCAAAATCTATATTCTCACACGGATCCAGGCCTAGTTCTGTCATTACCTGCTTCGCCTTCCTTATCTCGTCTATGCTTATGACGAAGGGAAGCATAACGCCTATGTTAGTTAATCCCTGATCATGAAGCATCTTTATGGCAGTAAATTCTGCCTTCAGCAAGCCAATGTCATCAAGGCTCCTTCTTATTCCATGCCAGCCAAGCATTGGGTTGCTTTCCTTTGGCTCATTTTCAGAACCGTCCAAGTCTGTGTATTCATCTGTCCTAAAATCAGATGTCCTGACCCATACTGTTTTTCCCTTGAAAAAAGAGGCTATCTTACCAATGTTATTGACAAGCATTTCTATGTATTCATTGTCTCGGCCTTCGCGTATGTACTTGATTGGATGTATGCCATTGCTTGCTATCATCATTTCAAGCCTCAAAAGTCCTATGCCATCGTTCTCTGTTGAAGCTGCCTTTTCAGCAAAATCTGGAAGGTCTATGTTAACCTTTACTTCTGTAACAGTTTCAATTGGCCCGAATTTCCCATACCTCTCTTTTTCAGATTCAACTTGCTTTATGTTAATCTCTCCCCTGTAAACCTTGCCAGAAGAGCCATCAACAGTAATAATGTCATCGTTTTTCAAAATAGAAGTTGCATTCGTTGTTCCGACCACGCAAGGTATGCCAAGCTCGCGGCTTACAATCGATGCATGAGCTGTAATGCCTCCTTGATCTGTAACTATTGCCAATGCTTTTTTCATTGCAACAACGTAATCTGGATTTGTTTGCTTTGCAACCAGAATATCGCCTTTCTTAATATTAGGCAAGTCATTTACGTTAAGAACAATCTTGACAGGGCCTTTTGCAATTCCTGGAGAAGCGCCAAGGCCCTTTAATATTGGCTCCGAGGATATATCTTCATTTTTCTGTGCACTTAAAGATTTTTTTAATGTAGTAACAGGCCTTGACTGTACTATGTAGATGTTTGGGCCCTCTATTGCATACTCTATGTCCTGAGCAGAACCATAGTGGTTTTCTATTTTTACTGCAAGTTCTCCAAGCTTCTTTATCTCGAATTCACTTAGCTTCTGCTCTGATCTCTTGTCTTCAGGTATGTTTCTTCTGACTGTGTAGCCAAGATTATTGTCAAGGGTGAAAAGCCAGTCCTGCTTGTTTATTACCTTGTTTCTTAGCCTCAAGGTTCCCTTGTCCAATATATATTCATCAGGCATTATAGAGCCAGATACAACTGCCTCACCAAGGCCAAAGCCGGTTTCAATAACTATTTCTGCATCATCATTTGTCGCAGGATTCACAGTAAAAATAACCCCTGATTTCTGGCTTTGTATCTGTTTTTGCACAACAACTGCTATGTAAACTGACTCATGATGAAAATTATTCTTGACCCTGTAATAAATGGCTCTTGCAGTATACAGCGATGCCCAGCATTTTTGCACTGCCTTAAGAACGTTGTTTGTTCCTTTTATGTTAAGGTATGTCTCTTGCTGCCCTGCGAAAGATGCTTCAGGAATGTCTTCAGCAGTGGCACTGGACCTGACAGCTACATATGGCAAGTCCCTTCCAGACTTGAGTATTTCCAACGCTGCCTTTGAAACATTCTTCAGTGAGTCATAATTTATGTTGAGATTATCATAGGCTTCCATTATTTCTTCCTTAACATCATTTGGCATGTCTGCAGCAAGAATAGTGTCCTGAACTTCCTTTGCTGTTTTTTGCAATGTTGCGCTGTCTTCAACGTCAAGATTGTCCAGAAGGCCATATATTTTTTGTGCAATGTTATTTGAATCTATGAACCTTTTGAATGCAGAAGCAGTAACCACAAAGCCAGGAGGAACAGGCAGGCCATAATTGTACATTATTCCAAGATTGACACCTTTACCACCGACAAGGGCTATGTCCTCTTTTTCTATGTCTTTGAACCATATTACGTTCAAAATTTTATCACCTCAAACTTTTTAAACTGAATTGAATATATAAACCTTATTGTATCCTGCAATGTACATATTACCTTGAAATCTTTTAATAATCTAAAATGGCACAGAACATAAAGAGGAAAGAGAAAATAAACTTCAGAAGCAACCTTAGAATGTATCATGAGTTCTTAAAGAAGTATAACCCTATATTTTTTGTTCTGCTCTTGATCATATTCCTTGGAGAAGCATCATATTTGGTTGACAAGTTCTTGTTCAAGATAATTGTTGATAGGGGGACTGAATTTGCGAGCAATGCTATAGCATCTGATGAATATGCAAGGATTCTTAGTATTGTAGCAGTGATTTTCCTTGCATTGCTAGCATTCAAGGCATTAAACAAGTGGTTTCAGCTGCATTTCGTGAACATACTTGAAAGCAGGATGATTTTGGATTTAAAAAAGAAATTTTTCAGCCACATCATTGGACTCTCATATGGGTTCCATACTATGCATAAAACAGGGTCATTGATAAGCCGGCTTGTGAGGGGTGGAGGCGCTGTGGAAAGGATGAGTGACGTGATCTTTTTTAATTTCGCGCCAATGCTTTTCCAGCTTATTTTTGTTGGGGCATCCTTGCTTTACTTCGACAGGCTTTCTGCCATTATAACATTTATAGTTGTCTTATGCTTTTTGCTTTACAACCTTTTGATAAACGAGCTGCAGCAGGAGTCCAATGCTGTTGCAAATGATGCTGAGGACATAGAAAAAGCAAACATAGGAGACATATTTACCAACATAGAATCAATAAAGTATTTTGGAAAGGAAGCAGCAATAAAAAATAGGTATGCAAGGCTGAACGAACTTACAAGGGAGGCTGTTTTAAGGAACTGGAATTACTTCAGGTGGCTTGATTTTGGGCAGACTTTTATATTGGGAATAGGAACATTCATGCTTGTTTATTTCTCTGTGCTTAAATTCATGAATGGGATCATCAGCCTAGGCATACTGGTATTCATATACACAACGTATGTAAGCGTATTCGGCAACTTGTTTGGCTTTGTGTATGGCATAAGGAATTTTTACAAGGCGATGGTGGATTTTGAACCACTGTTCCAGTACGCGAAGGTACAGAATGAAGTAAAAGACGTTGCCAATGCAAAAGAAATGAATGTAAGGAATGGTGCAATAGAGTTTAGGAACTTATCATTCAGCTATGGCAAAAGGAGAATATTCCAAAATTTCAGCCTGAAAATACCAAAAGGAAAAAAGGTTGCTTTTGTTGGGCATTCAGGATGCGGAAAAAGCACATTGGTAAAGCTGCTGTTCAGGCTTTATGACGTTGAAAGAGGGAATATTCTGATAGACTACAAGGACATAAAGAAATACAAGCAAGAATCATTGAGAAGCGAGCTTAGCATAGTGCCGCAGGAATGCATGCTTTTTGATGACACAATCTACAACAATATAGCATTTTCAAGGCCTGATGCAAGGAAGGGAGAAGTATTCATGGCTATGAAGTTTGCGCAGCTTGACAAGATAATAAGCAAGTTTCCAAACGGGGAAAAGACAATCGTAGGCGAGAGAGGGATAAAGCTTTCTGGTGGAGAGAAGCAGAGGGTCTCTATAGCAAGGGCATTGCTGGCTGACAAGAAAATATTGGTATTGGATGAAGCAACATCATCACTGGATTCAAAGACTGAATTTGAGATACAAAAAGCCCTTGAAAAACTTATGGAGGGAAAAACAGTAATAATAATAGCCCACAGGATTTCAACGATAATAAACTCAGACATAATTGTTGTAATGGACAAGGGCAGAATAGCACAGGCAGGAAAGCATGAAACTTTAGTTGGCCAAGATGGATTGTACAAAAGGCTGTGGGACCTGCAGAAGGGTGGATATATAAGGTAAAAATTATCCATTGATCAACTATCCCAACGATATAAAATGTTTTAGAAATTACGAGATTATCGTGCAATCATACAAATCAAAGAGTAAATTGTAACATGCAAAAAGCTATCCCAATCACAGCAAGCTATGGGGTATCTACCCAAACTGGAATGAAAGCCACTTATGATTTTTTGCCACGGCTCATATTTATCATATTTAGTTTCCAAAGCTCTATCTTTCTGTAGTTTTTCTCATTCTTTAAGTAATGGTGACCACAAAGCTAGATATTGTAGGCACCTATTTGAATCTTTTTTTTAACAATTTATATTCTTTTAACAATAAATCTATTGTTGGTTTTAAGTTATGTTCTTTTTGGTAAGTTTGAAGAGATCTATAGTATTCTGCCCTGTTTTTGAAATCGATGTTAATTGGGGGGAGCCCGTTCTTTATTAGTATATTATTCAACAATAACCTACCAACCCTGCCATTGCCATCTCTAAATGGATGAATATTTTCAAATTGATTATGGACAACAGCCGCAAGAATTAATGCAGGATATTTTTCTTTATTTTGGCTATACCACCTTATTAATTCTTTCAATAAGGAAACAACTCTGGATTGGGGGGAGCCCATATGAGCAATATTACCCAAGCTATCTCTAACAGCAACCTCTTCACCCTTTATCCTAAAATTACCTGCAAATTCCTTAGAATTCTTAAAAACAATTTTATGCAATTTTTTTATTAGTTCCAATGATAAATGATCGCTAGCCTTTCTTATAAATTTTATAGCTTCATCAACACCATAAGCCTCTGCAATATCTTCTTTTGATTTTTTTGGCCACTTATCCTTTTCAAGTATATCCCTTACTTCTACACTATCCAATTCGCTTCCTTCTATAGCATTCGTATTATAAGTAAACAACTCAGAAAATACTTGCCACTGTTCTTCTGATAAGTGGAAAATTCTTAACTTCTCTTTTTTTTCTATAGCTTTGACAAATTTGATTTCCTTTTCTGGTAATTCTATTTTTATCGGATCTTGAATTAGATTATATTGATTTATTTCATCAAGTATTAATTTTTTTGCAATTTCTTTCCTTTCCTCTAGCAATTCTTTATTCAGATTTAATCCTAAATATTTCCTTATTTTATTGATCTTATTTCCTTCTCTAAAAGAATGTGCAATGTAGTACTTTATATTGCCTAGAGATTTTCTTTTTTCGATATACATGTAATTTATAATAGGTGACTACATATATAAACATTTCTATTTTTTTGTCTACAAACAATACATATCGCCACGGCTCGGATCTGAACCTAATAAGTAAGCTTAGTTACTACCTTGCCCTTCTTGAATATCCTTATGACACCACCGCTTTCAGAAACAACTATAGCTATTGTATCATCTGCATGCTTTGTTATGCTAGCGCAGCTTCTATGCCTTGTTCCCAAGCCGTGTGCAAGCTCAAGCTCTGGGTCAGCAATGTTGATGTAAGCACCTGCAGTAAGTATTGTGCCATCCTTGTCTATTATGAAAGCACCATCAAGCTGTGAGAATTCTTTAACAGTCTCCTTTAGGCTAGGATCTTGTATCTTCCTAAGCTCTTCAGGATATCCAGCAAAAGGATTGAATATCATCTGTTTTGTGTGCTTTAATGTGTTTCCTTTGTCGCCTATTACAAAAGCAGTCCCTATTTTCTTGCCTTCTCGGCCTTCTTTCGCTATGTCAATAGCTATGTTAAGCACGCTGTCAAAAACCAATGGGTCTATTCCTTCAGTAAGCTTCTGTGTTGACACTTTGAAGAATACCTTGTCAACCTCAAATATGAATATAAGCCCTGTATATCCGGCTCCGATGCTCTCATCTGTTACGCAAACAACCTTATGACCTATGTTCAATATCTTTTTTACCACGAGCTCCCTAAGAAGCTCCTTCAATGGCATCAATCCCCCGTCTACAGCCTTCAGTATTGTTGTATTGTAATCCTCGAACCTGTAGAACATCTTGTCATCATTCCTCTTGAATATTATTCCTTTTACATTAAGCGAGAATGTTTCTTCTAGAACAGCTTCATCTTCCTCTTCCTTTGTAATGAACAATATGACATCAGCGCCAATGTCATGCGCCAACCTTGCTACTGTCTCGCTTATAGTCTTGCTTATGTCACTGCTTTTTTCTATTGGCATAAACTGGAAATTGCCCTTTTCTTTTTAAATGTTTATTTTATTTTTTAGTGGTGAGCAGATATTTTTTATGTTAGTCATAATTTATATATTTGATTAGTATGCAATTAAACTATGCAAAAAAGAGAATTTGCCTGGTTGTTATCAATTTTTTTGCTTGTTTTCGGTTTACTCCTCATATTAAGCCCTGATGCGACTATTACTGGCGCTGCAATAGGCACTGCAATAATTCCATCCATTGGTTTCATTGCTGGCATCTTGTCGCTAATCTCTGGAATATTATTGCTTCCAGGCAATTCAAGTGATATAAGCAAAGAACAACCTGATTTGGAAGGCAAGGTAGCAAGATTGCTAGTGGAAGACAATAGGTATGTAGTGAGGTTTGTTGACACGAGCTATGTCTTATCTCGTGAATTGGGGCATAATGTATCAGCAAAAAGCGCAGAAGAGGTATTAGGAGAACTAAGGCAAGAATTCAGTTCAGACAATGAATTAAAGCACATATTGCAGGAAGAGTTAAGAAAAAACGGCTACTTTAAAGCAGCTTACATGCAAAGAGACATAGTTGGCAAACTAGAAGAAAGCGCAGTTGCAACTTACGCAGACAAATTTCTGAGTGAATGGGATCCAGATTATATGGGATTTGTGCCACCAAAAAACAAGTACTTGAGATACAAAAACGAAGATACAGTTAAGCTTACAAGAAAGGATGTATATGATACTAGAAAGGCATTACCTGCCATGGAAAAAAACATAACCGGATTCAAAGTATTGGACAAATTCATTGGGAACCATGATGTTAATGTTGAATACAATGGTGCACGCTTTAGGATACTGGCTGGAAGCCTCAATTCATATGAGGTTCCTTTAAGAAACATCATGTGGGCCTTAAAAAGAATAGCAGAAGAAGATGTAAAAGCAGGAAACATAAACGATAGTGAGAAGAGATTAAGAATTGAGGTACTAACTAAATCTATCTTTGATTAGGCAGAATTCTATAGCCTGATTTGGTTAGGATCCTTTCAACTTCATTTCTATGCTCATCATCGCATATTTGGTATAAGCCGGTCTGCTTGTTTCGTTCCATGCTTAGTTTAACATCCACCAATAGATTTTCAAGCCCAGACAACTGGCAATAATGTATGTCCATGTTTCTTTTGTCATGAAGGTAACTTAACAATATAGAAATATGCCCAATATCAAAGAATTCAAAAGAATAGCCTTTGGCACTGATAACACCACTTACAATGCCTATCAGATCTGGCTTTAGCTCTATTACAGCAGCATGCATTTCATCTTGGCATGAAACAAATCTCTTTAAGCATTTTGCAGTTTCAACCAGGGAATATTCTTTTAATGGTTCAACCATTGCAATCAAACTCTTATCCAAGTCTTTCATGGAATCTACTCAATTCAACAAAATTTATAAGCCTTTTTATCACCCTCAAGTTAAAACTTAAAAAGGTACTTGACCAAATTTACCCTGCTGTTCTTTACCTTAATCTTTTCTTTTTTAAGCAATAATATCTTCTTTTTTATGCCATGATTAAAACCACCAACAAAACCATTTGATTTTATTACCCTGTGGCATGGCACATCTTTACTGCAATTATTGTTCAATGCATTTCCAACAGCTCGGTACGCCTTGCAGTTTAGCATTTTTGCTATATCCTTGTAAGTTGAAACCTTTCCCTTAGGAATCTTTTTTGTTGCATTATAAACCCTTTCGCTGAACCCCATGGAAATGTTTATATGGGTTCTTTCTATATAAAAATTATGGAATCTTATGATTTGGAACTTGGTAATGTTGTAAAAGAAATAAAGAAAAATAAACACAAGCTTGTGTGCATACAACTGCCTGATGGCTTAAAACCCAAGGCAGCAGAAATAGCAGATTACATAGAGAAAAATACAAAGGCAAGGGTTGTAGTCTGGCTTGGTTCCTGCTTCGGGGCATGTGACATAACAGAAATAAAAGGTATTGATTTGCTTGTGCAGTGGGGCCATTCAGAATGGGTTTAAGTGATACTTAGAAAAGTTTATATTTGGATAGTTAATTTGAATTAAAAGTACTAAAAAGATGGGATTGATGGCCAAAAAAGCACAAGTAACTAATTTTGTGGTATTGGGTGTGGTAATTATATTGATTATTGTTTTAGTATACTTTATTTCAGGACAGAGGAGCACAAAGAGTTTATTGTTGCAAAGCAATAAGGTTAACAAAGACGTAGAGAGATTAAATGCGTTTTTTCTGGATTGTATTGAATTAGTAGGAGAAGAAGCAGTATATTATGTTGGCCAACATGGTGGTTATTTTGATTTATCAAATAACTCTATATTTGGCGTGCCTTATTACTTATTTGATGGCAAGATCTCTATGCCTACTAGGCAAGATATTGAGAATGAGATTTCTAGCTATATGGAAGAAGCATTGCCTTACTGCGGGTTTGATTTTATTGAAAATATGACCTTTGATCCAAATGAAATGGATGCAAAGTTTAATACAAACATATTTGATGAAAGGGTATTGATAAAGACCGAGCAACAACTATCTATAGAGTTAGATGGCGTGAGATACAACTTGAATGATTTTGAAACAGAATTGCCTATTAAACTTGGCCTTATGCATGATTCAGCAAATTCATTTGTCAGAGGCAATTTCGGTAATGAAACCCAAATGTGCATTGGGTGCTTGTTGGAAGATCTGAAAAAGAAAGAGTTACATGGCATGATTTCATTTAGTGATGATGGTACAATAATTTATACAGTAATAGACCCAGAATATGTATTACGAGACAGATATGAGTTGGGTTTAATTGGTTTCGGCAACTATAACTTTAAGTTTGCTATTAGGTATTAAAAATGAAGAGGACTACGATGGTTTTCATATTCTTGATTTTAATAGTTGGTTCTTTAAATGTGGATGCAGTAAATATTGGCGAGTCGTTTGGCTTGAGAAATGATGATGCTTCTTACGAAAAAGTCACATTGATTAAAAGTCCGGATGGAGCGAGCACAACAGTAAATTTCAACCAAGATAATGGAAGATTTGAGATAAAAAAGGAGGGTACTGTATTTAGTTTTGAAAATATAGCGAAAAGCGAAAGTGGGAGCTATATAAAATTATCAAATAAAGGTGAAGTCCTGACAGCGGATTTTACAGTTGGCAAGGGGGGTGGCACATATATATTTAACAAAGAAATGCTTGCATCAAAACTTCCAGAAGGTGCTAGGGTAATCTATAACATGGGCACTATAAAAGTATATACTACTGAGATGAGGCCATTCCAATATGGCACACATGTCATTAGTAGCTATAGTAAAGACAACAAATTTCCAATTGCTTCTATATACAAGTCGGGGGAGATTAATTGTGTTATTGCTAATTGCATAGTTGATGGAAACCAACTTAAAGGAAGATTAACATTTTTGGGCAGTGATTACCTTCTAGACCAGTGGTCTGAGTTGAGGACTAATAATGTTTTGATAAACGCCCCAATGGCTCCGGTGCTTATTAAAAAAAATGATGATCCTAATTACAAAGGAAGCTATGTAGTAATTCAAGATAAATACATTAAAACAAGGATTTTGTCAGAAAATCAAGTAATCATTAAGCTCTTAGAAGGAAACAAAATTTTTAGCTCAAGGGTGTTTGCATTAAGGTCACAAGAAAGATTTAGGGTTGATTTTGAGATCAATGGTGAAAACACAATCGAGATATTCAATAGGGATGCAGAAAACAAAATACCTGAGATGGTGCACGAAAGAAAAGGAAGTGGATTGGTTAAGATAACAAATGGAAGGGTCAAGTTCACTCTTATTAGACCATCAAGAGGGCTGAACCAAGAGTATGGCGGCATTAATGAAAAGATTTTTTTACAGCTGCCTCTTGAAATAAAATCTACAGACTTGCCAGTTGCTAGATCGGTCATCATGAACCCAAAAGATGGTTATGTGGAATATGATACAAATACCAAAGAGAATGTTTTTGTATATGTTGGACCAAAGGACGACGTTATAACCTATGACCCAAGGCTCGGCAGCTCTGTTGGGAAAGAAATATATGAATATGCAGAAGCCCAGCTTGGCGGCAATGCCGCATTTATATGGAATGGACGCAGAAATGTCTACTATGATAAAGACAATAGACCAGTTCGCTTGCCCTCAGGAATGTGTGGTTATGATTGCATAGGACTTGTTCAATCAGCACTTGCCTCTGCTTACAACAGACCACTAAACGAATTTCCCCCGACAATACAATTGCCAGAAAAACTTAGGGCATTAGGATGGAAGACCCATTTAATCAGACCAACTTCTGTTACGGGTGATGAGAGAAAAGTCAGAGAAGAGATAAGAAATATACCTCAAGGCTCGATAGTCTTTGTAATGCATTCAACAAAAGATTACTGCAATCAGGGGTTTAATTGCATTAGTGATGCTAGTGGATCGTGGTCTATGGGCCATACGCTAATTAAAAGGAGGGAGTCAGAGTTTATAAATGCGCATCCATCAGAAAATGATGACAAGGATTTGCTTCCTGGTTTCGCTGTTCGTTATAATCAGCAATTGTTGGAAAATGGGAAAGGCCCTATTTTTAATGGGCTTGTGAAGGTTGGCAACCTACCTGTAGTTAAAGATGATGCCTTATTTGTAATGGCCCCACCAAAAGACAAAGATGAAAGAATAGCATCGAGGTAAGACTATTACTGAATTCTTGTGACAAAGATGGCTTCATTTGATTTAAGTATCTCATCAAAATCCAGCTCTACTACCCCTAGCACAGGATTTGCTTCCAAAGATAAGTTTCTTTTTTTATTAGAATATAATATGACGTGCCATGGCCAATAATCAACACCATTAATTTTAACCAGTGACCTATCATTTAAAGCTATCCTGCTTAATAAATAAATTACATCCCCTTCTTCCAATCTTGAAACATCAACTTCCTTGCATAATATACCTTCTAGCCCTTTTACTGGTTCACCAAGTTTTTTACTTTTTACAAGTTGACTTGGATTTACGCTTAAACCAAGCCATGATGTTTTTGTTGCCTTGCTATAGGCCAAAAATAATAACCCAAGACAATCAAGCCCAGGATTATTTTTTGTGAGCCTGCCACCAAAATTATATTCTGTATTTAAGTAACCCCTTGCATACTCCACAATTCTTGTTGCATTCGTGCTTCTTTCAGAACCGTCGCCAAATGAGTAACTTGGAGTTGCCAGCAACAGGCTTGCAGCCATAAAATAAGATATATTTCTTTTCATCATATTCATATAAACACAATTTTTATAAATCCTTTGTCAGCAAATTTTTTACTTGAGTCTAATTGATATAAAGAGTAGAGATGTGATGTATGCTTTTTTAGGACAAGATACTCTGGCTAGACTCTAGAATTAGTAAAATACTCTCTCAATAATTGGTTCAAACCACCCAAAACATTTTCTCTTCCAATGTATACTTTATGGGGAACATATTTTATTGTGGGTACACCATGGCATAATCCCAATGAAGTGCATCTAACAATATCAGCTCTAGGCGATCCACAACCATTGAAAATTCTCTTTATTTTCCTGGGAGAGCCCGCAACCATTAACTCAACTTTGGCAGAGTCGTCCCTATATTTCCTGGATCATGAGGCATTGGCTTTATCAAGGCAACGCTATCTGCTAACATAACAACATAATGCAAGTCATCTGAACCCCAAATACATGTTAAACGGCCTTCATAAATTGTTAACATTGGTAGCATGCCGCCTTCTGAAGAGTGATTTTCGTTTATGCATAAAATTGGCGCGCCAGGTTTTAGCTTGCTGGCCAAACTATCAAATTGTTCTAATTCAGACCTTCGCCAATAAGCTCTACTAATTCCACCATCTATAAAAACAAAGTTTGAATGTATAAAAGGATTATTTTAGTTTAGTATATAAGATAAATCAATTCCAATTGACAAACTTGTCAACCTGGCTTTTTGCTTTTTCCCTTTTTTTCTGATGCTCTTTTAAAAAGCTGTTTATCTTTTCTATCAAAACTTCTTTAAGCTCTGATGTTAGCATCTTGCCTGATTTGTAGTCATTATGTATTCTCTGCAATTTTTTGTCATCAGGCTCAAAGAACATTTTTAAGTATTGGTAAGAAACATCTATGTCAGGGTTGCCTCCATGTTTTCTATGTTCTTCTATAGTATCCCTGCCACCAGAAAAGGCATATTTCTTAATCTTTTTTTCTACATCTTTCTCAGAGTCGGTTGTCCATATAGAAGATTCATTTGCTCCGGATGCTGCCATCTTTCCGCCGATGCCTGTCAGCGGAGGCAGGAAAACGTTGTGGATTATAGCTGGCTTATAATAACCCAATTTCGGCATAACATCACGTGAAATTCTAAAGTGTATATCCTGGTCTATGCCCAAGGGTATAAGGCATGGTATGTTCTTGCCTTTCAATACACTCGGAAGAAAAGCAGGAACTGCTTGCATGGAAGTGTAAAAAATTGAGCCAATATTGTTGCTGTCAGTAAACCCGAAGCTTGCTTTTATTGTTGAAAAAGTTATTTTCTTAGCAACCTTGCATGCTTCTTTGTACATTATATTAGCATGCTTTGTGTCAATAATAAACCTGGTCTTTTTTGGGTCAAACCCTAATGCGATAACATCCAGCATATTCTCATTCATCCATTTGTTGGTATCTTCAAATGTTAAATCCTGCTTAAACAAGAACTTTTCTTCATCTGGGAATTGGAACCACATCTCTGCACCAAACTTGTCTTGGAGCCATTTGCAAAAAATCCAGGGCAGCAGATGGCCTATATGGACTGGTCCTGATGGAGCCCTGCCTGTGTACAGAAAGAACTTGTTTCCTTTTTCATATTGGTCAAGCAGCCAATTAATGTCCCTATGAGCGAAGAACACCTTTCTTCTTAAAAATAGATGCAGCTCCTTCGTGTGCTTTTTTATTCTCTGCAATACA
>Ga0209541_10011900_pt1 | contig 13543 bp, 13 predicted proteins | sample RifCSPlowO2_01_FD_184027 | JGI IMG/M metagenome (GOLD analysis project Ga0209541, IMG submission 184027) | Groundwater microbial communities from Rifle, Colorado - Rifle CSP2_plank lowO2_0.1 (SPAdes) (version 2) | ecosystem: Environmental > Aquatic > Deep subsurface > Groundwater | place...
GGGAGGGCGGGCAGATGATTGATCATCTGCATCTGCACCTCCTCGGCGGATGGGAGCGTCCAGAGGACCGGAAGAAAGGATTCAGTATTTAGTCGAAATGAAAAGGCAAAAAGCAAAAAGCAAAAACTCGGAAGTCGCCTCTGGCGGCTACACCCTTTTTGATATTTGCTATTTGATTTTTGCTGTAGAGCAGTAGCGACTATGGTGTACGTCAAACGCCGCGACCGCGAAACGACTCCCGCACTCCTGCGCCGGTTTTCACGACGGGTGCAGGCCTCGGGCATTTTGATTCGGGCTCGGAAGGTCCGGTTTCACGCCTCTAAACCCACCAAGCGCGCGCTCCGCGAACGCGCGCTGCGGCGCGCGAAATTCCTTAAGGAGCGCGAGCGGTTGATCAAACTCGGCAAGCTTAAGGAAACCGAACGTTAATATGTTGAAGGAGCGGATCGAATCCGAGATGCGCCAGGCCATCCGTTCGGGCGATGAGCTCCGGCTCTCGGTTCTGCGCCTGCTTTTGGCGGCGGTTCACAACCGCGAGATCGAAAAGCGGACGAAGAGCGGCGAGGCGAAGGGGGCCACGCTCACCGACGAGGAAGTTCTCGGCGCCGTCCGCTCGGAGCTGAAGAAGCGCCTCGATGCCGTTGCCGCCTACGAAGCCGGTCAGCGTCCCGAGGCGGCGGCGCGCGAGCGGGCCGAGGCCGACATTCTGAACGCGTTTCTCCCCGCCGAGCTCTCCGACCAAGAACTCGAAGCGCTCGTCGGCACGGGAATGGCCGCGACCGGCGCCAGCTCACGTGAGCATTTCGGGAAGCTGATGGGCTGGATGATGGGGCAGGTAAAGGGGCGAGCTTTGGGCGATCGCGTCGCGGAGGCCGTCCGGCGGAAGCTCTCTTCCCAATGAGGATTGACGTTCTCGGCCGCAGTCGGCTTCGATTGCCGCGGCAGGCGATCCGGCGCGACATCCGGTGCGCCCTCCGATTTCTGGCCAAGCGCCGGCTCGGCCGCGGGCTTGCCGGCCTCCGCGCCATCGGCGTCGTGGCGCTTACCGACGCCGAGAGCCGGCGTCTAAACCGGACGTTCCGCCGCCGCGACCGAGCTGCAAACGTTCTCTCCTTTCACTACGGTTCCGAAGCCGAGCTTCTCGTCGCTCCGGAATTCATCCGCCGCGAGGCGCAGGCCGCGGGTCGCGCGGTCGGGTCGCAGCTTCGCCGGATGGTGGCCCACGGCCTCCTGCACCTCGCGGATGTGCATCACGAGGCATCACGCAGCCGTGCCCGGCGCTTCGAACAACTTGAAGAGCTCCTGATGGAGCGGCTTGGGATTCAGTAATCAAAAATGCAAAATGTAAAATTCAAAATTCAAAATGTCGGTTGCTCCGGCGTTCCATCGGAGCTTCCAAAACTTTGCATTTTGTCCCGCACACATCCCGAGCGCAGCGAGGTTAAAGTGCGCGATCCCGCACTTCCGCTCCAGTGCCCGGTTGTATACAGCGGCAGATTATATGCGGGATCCTCGCCCACTTCAACGCTCACTTCGTTCGCGGAAGTGGCGGGACATTTTGCATTTTAAATTTTCCATGCGTGGCATTACCGCTGGCATTGATATCGGGACGACTGTGGTGACTACCGCGGTGATCCGTCGGGAGCGGGACGGAAAGCTCCATCTCGCGGGGGTCGGCCAGGCGCCCTCGGCCGGCCTCCGGAGGGGTGCGGTTGTGGACGCGGAGGCCGCAGCCGGAGCGTTGCGGCGTTCGCTCCAGGAGGCGAGCCGTGCCTCGGGCGTTTCTATCCGGAGTGCGGTGGTCGGCGTCGGCGGATCGCACGTCGGTTCCTTCACCGCGCGCGGCGTAGTGGCCATCTCGCGCGCCGACGGCGAAATTACCGAGGATGATGCCGCGAGAGTGGTGAGGGCGGCGGAGGGGTTCATCTCCAAAAATCCCAACCGCGAGGTCATCCACGTCATTCCGCGCGAGTTCAAAATTGATGGACAGGGCGGCATCCGCGATCCCGTTGGCATGGCCGGGATGAAACTCGAGGTTGAAGCGCTGGTCATTGATGGCGCGAAGCAATCCCTCCAGAATCTCATCCGCGCCTGCGAACTCTCGGGCCTCGAGGTTGAGGACTGGGTCTGTTCGAACTTGGCTGCGGCCGAGGTGCTTCTCTCCGAACGGCAGAAAGAGCTCGGCGTCATCCTGCTTGATCTCGGCGCGGGCACGACTAACTTTGCCATCTTTGAGGAGGGAATTCTTTTCGACGTAGGTTCCTTCCCGATCGGCGGCGGCCACATTACCTCGGACATCGCCATCGGCTTTCGCACCCAGGTGGTGGCGGCCGAGGCGATCAAGCTTCGCTACGCGGCGGCGTCGGCGGACCGTTCCGCCAAGCGCGAATTGATTCGGCTGGCCGAGTTCGTGGAGGGCGATCCGCTGGAGTTCGCCGCGCGCGATCTTGTCGAGATCGTTTCGGCGCGGCTTACCGACATCTTCGAATTGACGACGAAAGCGCTCCGCAAAATTGGGCGGGCCGGCTTGCTCCCGGCCGGCGTGGTACTCACCGGCGGCGGGGCCGACGTGCCAGGCATTCAGGAGCTTTGCCGCCGGGAGCTGAAGCTTCCGGTCGAGATCGCGAAGGCCGTTGCCCATGATGCCATCGCCGAGGTCATCCCGCCGCGCCTGGCGATCCCCGTGGGGCTCGTTCTCTGGCGAGGAGCGCGGAGCGAGCGCGAACTCTCCCGCGGCCGACGGCATTTCGGTTCCATCATTGAGCGTGCCAAGCGCATCCTCCGCGCCTTTGTGCCGTAGCACCCGGCGAGTGGCCGGTACGATTCCGGCCGGCTCAATGTTTTACAACGAATTATATTTTCATCAAGTTGCAGCCATGGAGCTTTTCTGTTACCTCCATGGTAGGAAATACGCGTAAAATAATGAGTTTTTTAATTTGGGATTCCCCGCGTCTTTCGAGGAGGAGAACGCGGATGTGAAGCGGGCGCCGTTTGCGGCCCGCTCCCGAAAGAGTCCCGAGTGCTTTCGTGCCACAACTCAAACCCGACGTTGAGACATTCGCGAGGATCAAGGTGGTCGGCGTGGGCGGCTCCGGCTCCCACGCCGTGACGCGGATGGTCGAGCGGAAAATCCGCGGCGTGGAATTCATTGCCGTGAATTGCGATGCCCAGGATCTCCATCAAACCCGCGCCCAGACGAAGATTCATATCGGCAAGAATCTGACGAGGGGTCTCGGTGCGGGCATGAACCCGGAGATGGGGCGGCAGGCCGCCGAGGAGAATCGCGATGAGCTCCACGAAGCGATCAAGGGAGCCGACATGGCGTTCGTGACCTACGGCCTCGGCGGCGGCACCGGCACCGGTGCCGCGCCGATCGTTGCAGAGATCGCCAAGGAGATCGGTGCGCTCACCGTCGGCGTGGTGACCAAGCCGTTTTCATTCGAGGGGGCGCAGCGTTCCCGGATCGCCGAGGAGGGATGGGCAAAACTCCGCGACCGGGTAGATGCGCTGATTACGATTCCCAACGACCGGCTTCTTTCGCTCGTGGATAAGACCACCTCGCTTCTCTCCGCTTTCCAGATCTGCGACGACGTCCTCCGCCAAGCGGTGCAGGGCATCTCCGACCTGATCACGCTTCCGGGACTGATCAACGTGGACTTTGCGGACGTTCGCGCCGTGATGCAGGATGCCGGGTCGGCGATCATGGGCGTCGGCCTTGCCTCCGGCGAGGATCGGGCCGAGCAGGCGGCGCGCGCCGCGATCACCTCGCCGCTTCTCGATATTTCGATCGAAGGCGCGCGGGGCGTGCTCTTCAACGTTTCCGGCGGTCCGGACATGACGATGTGGGAGATTCACGAGGCGGCCAAAATCATCACCGAATCCATTGATAAGGAAGCCAAGCTCATATTCGGCGCCGTGCATGACGAACGCTTGAAAAAGGGCGAGCTCAAGATCACGGTGATCGCCACGGGTTTCTCGGGCCTCGCCCCGCGGCCGGTGGCGGAGACGAAAAAAGCGGTCGCTCCGAATGGAACGCTTGCCAAAAGGGAGGTCCACGCGCTGCCGATCCGCCCCGAAGCCGAGGAAGAGGAGTGGGACGCCGTGCCGGCCTTCCTTCGGCGGCGGAAATAGGGCCGGATTGGCATTCGCGCCGCGGCCGGAGCGCGGAGCGCGCCGGCCGGAGCGGCCAGGGTCTGTCGCGAACCCATGGAGTCGAGCGGGGGCGAGGCGGTCAGGAGAGAAATACGGGCCGGGGCCATCCCGGTCTGATTTTTTTCTCCGGAGCGCGCTCGGGCGGCGGCATGGTTCCCGAGGTCAGACCACGTTACCCTTGCCAAAAGAATTTTTTCTTGCGCTTTACCTTTCTGACCGGGTTATCCACAGAAATTTTGTTTTACACCGAATGCCGCATAATTCATACTGACGTTACGAAATTTTCTTCTGCGCTCTCCGCCGTTTCGGAGCGCTGCTGATCGCATCTCGTCATGCCCGACACCATCCTCGCCGTCCGACGCGACACTCAACCCGGGAGCAAGCTCGCCGCGCTCCCGTTCGCCCGGCTCTTCACGAGCGCCGGCCGCCATCCCTTTGACGAAATAGAATGGGAGAGGCGGACGATCGTAATCCGCGGCATGAATGGCGGTTCCCGTGAGGAACCGGAGTGCGAGTTTCCGGTCTTCTGGTCGCCAAACGCGGCTAATATTGCGGGCTCCAAGTACTTCCGCGGACGCATCGGCTCACCGGAGCGCGAGCGCTCGGTCAGGCAGATGATCGGTCGCGTGGTGGCGACCATCCGCTCCTGGGGGCTTGAGTTCGGCTACCTCGACGCCGTGACCGAGGCCGATCGCTTCGCCGACGAATTGACGCACCTTCTCCTCTACCAGAAGGCGGCGTTCAACTCTCCGGTCTGGTTTAACGTCGGCGTGGAAGCGAAACCCCAGTGCTCGGCCTGCTTCATCCTCGCGGTTGAGGACACGATGGAGTCGATCTTGAATTGGTATCACACCGAAGGAATAATTTTCAAAGGCGGCTCGGGTTCCGGCGTGAACCTTTCCCCGCTCCGCTCGTCAAAGGAGAAACTCTCGCAGGGCGGGCACTCTTCGGGTCCGGTGTCATTCATGCGCGGCGCGGACTCGGTCGCGGGCTCGATTGCATCCGGCGGCTCGACGAGGAGAGCCGCGAAGATGGTGGTCTTGAATGCCGATCACCCGGATATTCTCGAGTTCGTCCGCTGCAAAGCCGAAGAAGAGGACAAAGTGCGGGCGCTTATGGCAAGCGGCTACGACATGCAGGACTTGAATAACCCGGCGTGGAAATCCATCCAGTACCAGAACGCGAATAATTCCGTACGCGTCACTGACGAATTCATGGAGGCGGCGGAGCAGGACGGCATGTGGCAGACGCGCTACGTCACGTCGGGCGAGGTCGCCGAAGAGTTTCCCGCGCGCGAGCTTCTCCGCGAGATCGCCGAGGCCGCGTACAAATCAGGCGATCCCGGCATGCAGTACGACACGACGGTGAACCGATGGAACACCGTGGCCAACACCGCGCGCATCAACGCGACGAATCCCTGCGGCGAGTACGTCCACATTGATAACTCCGCCTGCAACCTCGCTTCGATCAATCTGATGAAATTTCTCCGCGATGACGACACCTTCGACGTCGAAGGATATCTCCAGGCGGTGCGGGTCTTGATTTTAGCGCAGGAGATTCTCGTGGACGGTTCGAGCTACCCTACGGAGAAAATAGCCAAAAATGCGCATGATTTTCGCGAACTCGGATTGGGCTACGCAAACCTCGGCGCGCTCCTGATGGCCTGGGGCTTGCCGTATGACTCGGACGAGGCGCGCGCGACGGCCGCGGCCCTGACGGCCGCAATGTGCGGCGAGGCCTACCGCTACTCGGCCGAAATTGCGAAGCGCATGGGTCCCTTCGCGGGCTTTCCGGTGAATCGCGAGCCGATGCTGAGTGTGCTCCGCATGCATCGGGACGAGATGGGGAACGTGGATCGCGCGAAGGTCGTTGACCCCGCAGTCCATGATGCCGCGGCGGGCGCGTGGAGCGAGGCGGTGCGGCTCGGCGAAGCCCACGGCGTCCGGAACTCGCAGGTCACGTTGATCGCGCCCACCGGCACGATCGCCCTCATGATGGATTGCGACACCACGGGCGTGGAGCCAGACTTTGCGCTCGTCAAGATCAAGAGTTTGGTCGGTGGCGGCACGATGAAGATCGTGAACGGCACCGTGCCGCGAGCGCTGCGGCGGCTCGGCTACCCCGGCCCAGAGGCAAAGGCCATCGTTGAACACTGCGAAGCGCAGGGGACCATGGAAGGCGCACCAGGCGTCAGGCCAGAGCATCTTGCGGTGTTCGATACGGCGGTGAAGCCGTCGAGTGGCTCGCGCGCGATATCATGGCAGGGGCATGTGAAGATGGTGGCCGCGGTGCAGCCATTTGTCTCGGGCGGAATTTCAAAAACGTTCAACATGTCACACGAAACGACCGTGGAGGAGATTATGGACGCCTACCTCATGGCCTGGCGGCTTGGCATCAAGGCCTTTAGCGTCTACCGCGACGGCTCGAAGGCCGCACAGCCCCTCGTCACCGTCACCGGCAAGGGCGGGCAGGCGAAGCAGCAGCAGGCGGTCCTCGATGTGAGCCCGGCGCGGCGGCGCCTTCCGACAACACGCGGTTCGGAAACCCACAAGTTCTCCATCGCCGGCCACGAGGGCTTCCTCACCTACAGCATGTTTGAGGATGGGACGCTCGCCGAGATTTTCATTCGCATGGCGAAGCAGGGCTCGACGCTTGCTGGCCTTCTCGATGCGTTTGCGATCACCGTCTCGATGTCGCTCCAGTATGGCGTCCCGTTGAAGTCGCTTGCGCGCCGCTTCGTATACGGCCGCTTCGAACCCGCGGGCTTTACCGACAACCCCGACATCCAGGTTGCGACCTCGATCACCGACTACATCTTTCGGTACCTTGCCCTTCGTTTCCTCGCGCCCGAGGAGCTCGAGGAGCTCGGCATCGCGAAGTCCACCGGAATGCCAATTCCCGCACGGGAAGCGTCAAAACTCGCGCCGGCGCAGGCCACGGTTTTCGCCGACTCGGTTTGCCGCGCCTGCGGGGGCATGATGATTCAGACCGGTGCGTGCAAGACGTGCCTGCAGTGCGGGATGGCGAACGGAGGGTGTTAGCAAAATCGCAAAGGCAACAAACGCGATAAAGGGTTTAGTAGTTCCTTTGCAAGTGAATATTTGTGGGTTGCTTCCGGCCACGTACATCCGTGATCACCCAAATTACGGCAACTGTGTTTGAGCTGAGATGGGCCTTACGAAAGGATAGTTTCTATCAAAGCGCTGTCGCGCAACACGCTTGCACTCAAAACTGAGAAAAAAAGAGACGGCGTAGCGATACTTCTATTCTTGCCCCCGGTCCACGTGACTGAGCGAGCGCCGGAGACAACCCCCAGGTATGCAGCGGCCCCTCGCGGGGTCGTTTTGTTTTGCGTATGATGAGGTTACTATGCTCCTCGTTTTCACCGGCAACGGCAAAGGCAAAACAACCGCCGCGCTTGGACAGGCGCTCCGCTCGGTGGGCGAAGGGAAGCGCGTCCTCATGGTGCAGTTCATCAAGGGACCTTGGAAATCGGGGGAAGACGTGCTCATAGAAAAAATCAAAAAGCAAAAAGAAAAATCACAAAGCAAAAACCAAAAATTGCCGGACGGACTGGAGTATCTCTGCGAGTTCGACATTATAAAAACCGGGAAAGGATTTGTTGGGATTCTCGGCGACACCCTTTCGATCGAGGAGCACCAAAAAGCCGCGGAGGGGGGCTTGGCGCTCGCGCGGCAGGAGATTGAATCCGGCAACTGGGACATGATAATTCTCGACGAGGTCAACAACGCCGTCCACCTCGGATTGATTTCAAAAGAAAAAGTCCTCGACCTCGTCAACCTAACGCCTAACACCTTGCACCTTATCTTAACTGGCCGCGACGCGCCGGAAGAGTTCATCGGACGCGCTGACCTTGTTACGGAAATGCGCGACGTGAAGCATCCTTTTGAGAAAGGGATCAAAGCAAAACGCGGGCTCGAATACTGAAGAGAAATGATAGTGCTGCGAAGTGCGAATTTCTTGCGAACGTATGTAACCGACTTTCGTATTTCGTAGCCCCATGGCCAAATCTCAAATTTTCTTCTGGCTTCTCACTGCATTCATCGCCGGCATCGCCGTCGCCTCGTTCCTCCCGCCGCTCCTGCCGCTCGTGTGGGCGGTTTTTATTTCGGGCGGGGCGCTTGCGGCGTTTGCCGGCCTCCGGCCGGCCGAGCGCGTTCTCATTTCCGTGATCGGGTTTGCGCTTATGGTCTCTGCCTTCGGGATGTTCTGGTTCATGCGCTCAGCCGGGCCCCCTGCGGGGCTTCCTCCCGACTCTGCCGGAAAGGCCGTTTCCCTCAGGGGGCTCGTCAGCGATGATCCGTCAAGGCGGGCGGCAAGCCAGCGATTCATGCTTCGGCTCGAGGGCGGCACGCACATTCTCGTAACGACCCGACCCTATCCGGAGTACCGCTACGGCGAGGCGCTTACGCTTGGCGGCCGCATTGAGGAGCCGGAAAACTTCTCTGATGACTTCGACTACCGGGCATACCTTGCGAAGGACGATATCTATTTCGTGATGGCGTTCCCGAACATTGAACGCGTCGCGGTAGGCGGCGGGAATCCGCTCTATCGGTTTCTCTTTTCGCTCAAGCGTGAGTTTTCCGGGAAGCTCTCGCGGTATCTCGCCGAGCCGCATGCGGCATTCATGGCCGGCCTTCTGCTCGGAGAACGGCAAAGCTTCTCCCCGGAGTTCAGCGAGCAGCTGAAAACCACCGGCACGAGCCACATCGTCGCGCTCTCCGGCTACAACATCACCATTGTCGCCGAAGCGCTCATGAGCACGTTGATGTTTTTGTTTCTCCCGTTCGCGTGGGCTTTTTGGGTGGCGATCGCCGGGATTGTCGCGTTCACGCTTCTCACCGGCGCCGCGGCCTCGGTGGTGCGGGCCGCGGTGATGGGCGTGCTCGTCCTCGTGGCGCATCGCGCCGGGCGGGTCTATCGCGTTCGGAACGCCATCGCATTCGCCGCGGCGGCGATGCTCCTCGCAAACCCGAAGCTCCTCCGTTTCGACGTCGGCTTCCAGCTCTCCTTCTTCGCTACGCTCGGCCTCGTCTATGGAACGCCCCTCATCGAGCGCGCGTACAATCGCGCGAGCATGCGCCTCGCGCTCTTTGTCCGCGATCTCGGGCTTGTCCGGGAACGTCGCGAGCGCCCCCGCCGCGGTCGGAAGCCGTTCCTGAAAGGAGTGTTCATCTCGACGATGGCCGCACAGCTCGCCGTCCTCCCGCTCATCGTGTATCATTTCGGGACGCTCTCGCTCGTCGCGCCCATCGCGAACCTCGCCATCCTGCCGGTCATCCCGACGACGATGTTCTTCGGGTTCCTTTCGGGCGGGCTCGCCTTTGTCTCGGATGCCCTCGCGAGCGCCGCGGCCGCGGCGGCGTGGGCGCTCCTCGCCTACGAGCTTGGGGCGATCGGATTCTTCGCGCGCCTGCCCTACGCCGCGCTCGCCGTTCCCTGGCTCGGCCTCATAGCACTCCTCGGCGGGTATGCGTTCGCCGGCTGGCGACTCTGGCACGATTATCGTCAGCCTCCTTCTTCAGCGTAGTTTGGCGTACTCAATCGGCGTAGATCATCCTCCATACGCGCAGGCGCTGAACTACGCTACCAAGAACGCCGAATGACGCAGATTGCAATGTTTAAGATGCGAAAATACGGACACTGGTATTTCCTCGGCGGCCTCGCGTTTGCCGCGCTCTTCATCTGGAGCGCGGTCTTCCGGGTAGAGGCGCACCGCGGCCGCACGTTCCTCCACGTTTTCGACGTCGGTCAGGGCGACGCGATTTTCATCGCCGCACCGAACGGCACCCAAGTGCTGATTGACGGCGGGCCGGATGCCGCGGTGCTTCGCGGGCTTGGAGGCGCGATGCCGTTTTGGGATCGTTCCCTTGATCTCGTCATCCTCACGCATCCGCACGCCGATCACCTTGACGGCTTAATCGAGGTTCTGCGGCGCTACCGCGTCGGGATGGTGCTTGAATCGGGCGTCAACCATTCCATTCCGGAATACGATCTCTGGCATGCCGAACTCCGCGAACGCGGCGTTCCCGTCATCGTCGCCGAACGCGGCGAGGCGGTTCGCCTCGCGGAGGATCTCACTCTGACGGTTCTCGCGCCCGCTCATTCTTTTGCGGGGACGTCGCCCCGCAACATCCACGATGCCGCCATCGTCCTCATGCTTCGCCATGCAAGCTCGACCGCGCTTCTGATGGCCGACGCCGAGGCGCCCCTTGAGCGCGAGCTCCTTGCCGCCGGCGGCAACATTGCCGCCGAGCTCGTGAAGATCGGGCACCACGGTTCGAGAACCTCGACCCTCGAGGGGTTCCTCGTTGCGGTGAAGCCGCGCGTTGCGGTGATTTCGGCCGGCCGGCGGAACCGCTACGGCCATCCGGTGCAGGAGGTGCTCGACCGCCTCGCCGCCTTCGGCATCGCGACGTATCGCACCGACCGCGACGGCACGGTCACCTTCGTGAGCGATGGGCGGGAATTCCGTCTTGCGGAGACGGGCATCCGGCGGTAAGGGGTGATCGCCTTGTCCGGCCGCCGCCCCTCTGCTATCATCGCTCCATGGCAGACCTGAGAGAGGAGAAGACCGTCGTCATCATCAAGCCCGACGGCGTGAAGCGCGGCTTGACGGGCGAGATCATCCGCCGCATCGAGCAGCGCGGTTTGAAAATCATCGCGCTGGAGATGGTCTGGGCGACCGAAGCGGAGATGGATGCGCATTACCCGAAGGACCGCGAGTGGATCACGAACCTCGGCCAGAATTTCTTCCGAACGGTTGAGAAGTATAACCTCGCGCTCGACGCGGAAAAAGAGTTTGGGACGACGGATCCCTACGAGATCGGCACACTCGTGCGGCAGTGGCTGCTTGATTTCATGGTCTCCGGCCCGCTCGTAAAGATGGTCGTCGGGGGAGTGCATGCGATTGAAATGGTGCGGAAGCTCGTCGGCCCCACCATTCCGGCGTTCGCCGAAATGGGCACGGTCCGCGGCGATTTCTCGGTCGACTCGCCGGCGCTCGCGAACCTCGAGAAGCGCGCAATTCGAAATCTCATCCATGCCTCCGGCAATTCGGTTGAGGCCGGGAACGAAATCAAGCTCTGGTTCACGCCGAAAGACATCCACGACTACAAACGCGCGGAAGAAGATATTATGTTTTGATTTTCAATGCTCACCTGTTCGAATCTTAACAATTTTTCCACGATCGTGAGAAAGTTGTTAAGATTCGTTCGGCGGGTCGGTTGAACATGCCTGGTGCGGCGCGATTCGAAGTTGTCGTCACTGCCATCGTGGTAAAGGACGGCGCGTTCCTCCTTGAACGGCGGGCCCCGACGGTGAAGCGTTTTCCCGGGAAGTGGTCGGTGCCGGGCGGGAAGCTCGAGCCCGGGGATTACCTCTCGCTTCCCAAAGACACCGAGCACTATTGGTATAACGTCTTGGAGCGGGCGCTCGGCCGCGAAGTGCGGGAGGAGGTCGGGATCGAAATCGCAAACCTCCGCTACCTGACGAGCTTGGCGCGGATGCACGAGGACGGCACGCCGTCGCTCGTCATCTCCTGCATCGCCGATTACGCCGGCGGCGAGGTCCGGCTCCAGCCGGAGGAATTGGATGATGCTCGTTGGGCGACGCTTGAGGAGGCGAAATCGTATGATCTTATTGACGGGATTTACGACGAGCTTCTCATGGCCGAGGAATACCTGAAAACCGGGAAGGTGAGCGGGTGGCGGCGGAAGCGTTAGGACACGCTTTGCAGTGCTGGCAAGGGCAGGACGATGACGCTGCGGCTGGTAGGGTGGTAACATGAAGTGAACCCCGCGTATCGGGCACGCGCTTTAGATCAAGTCATCCTTCTCGGGGATCCACGCCCCCGCCCTTGGGCGGGGAGTACGCGGATACCCACGTGGAAACCGCTGAAGCCGTGCCGATGGCGCGGGGTTTTTGTTTTGGGGATTTCGCGGTTGACAGTATTTCTTCTTATCGGCTATGCTCACTGTGGCGTTTCGGTGGGGGACAGACGGAAAACTTTTCTCCAAGAGTGGGGGACAAGGCATGGGAGACCAAACGGCAGTTGGGGCCATAGCAGTCCTATCACGAGAGATACGCCCTCGGCTCAACGAACGGAAGGAGGAACACCGCCGCCTGGCAATCGTCCTTAGCGAACAGTCGAAGTTCAAGATCCTGAACGAACGCCCAGCCACCGGCAACGGCGTTGGCAAGGTCTACTTCGACGCCGAAGTTCTGGAGGGACGACTGCGTGGCCAGAGGATCTCCGCCTGTAAGGAGTTCACCATTATCGTCAGTAGCGCTGGGCAAAAGGAGGACCCGGTGCAAGACGCCAAAGCGGCACTTCAGCTTTCATAGCCAGTTGTGCTGATGGTTGCGCCCCCACCGCAACCAGGGGCAGCGCCTTCTAGAGGCCACCTGCCCCGCCCACCCCCACGAGGAACACGCAAGACGCATCGCGCTTACTCCTCGTGGGGATTTTTCTTTTTTGCACAAAAAAAGAGGGCAGCGTACTTTTGTTTCCGCTGCCCTCCAAGTAGGTGAATGGCCTGGTCAGGCCGCCACCGCCATCGCCTTCAGGCGTTCCCGCTCTTGGGGCGTCCAGCCGCGCTTGGCGAGCCAGTCGAACGGCTCGGCCGGCCAGATGCGAACGAGTGGAACGATCGCAAGGAGATCGCGTCGGATGCGCTCCATCACGACGCGGACCTCACACGTCGAGCTCTGGGCGTCTCCGCACCAGAGTCCGACCGCGAGTCCTCCGCCTTCCTGCGCCATCGTCACCCATCCCGGCTTTCGGCCGAAGGGGTAGGGAGCCGCCGTGGTGAGCTGTCGGCCGGTTCGGTTGGTGAACTCGAGGTGGGGTTCAATCAGGGCCTCCCACCAGCCGTCGGGAAGGGAATCCTTCTCTGGGGTGTAGAGGCGCGTCCCGACGGCCACTACCTTATTTCTCAAAGCTTCCGGGGTCATGCCTCCGTCACCTCCTTTTGGCAGAGTTTTTGGCTGCCGTCTGGGGTTCTGCTGAGGAAGAGCTGTAAGCATCCAGTGTAGGCGTGCTATAGAAAAAGTCAATAGGCGCCACAAAAACCGCCCATGAAGGGCGGTTTTTGGCGTCAATCGAGGCGCGGAGAATGCCTGCCTGCCGGTTTACCCGCCGCAGGAGGGCAGGCAGGGAACCCAGGCCACCCCGCTACCATAACTTCGTTATGATACGGGGCGGGCAAGACCTTTACCCCGTACTAATTTTCGGTTTTTGCGAATCGCGTATTCTGAATTTAGCGCGAACCCATTTTGAGCGAAACTGCTGACGCAATTTCGCAACACTTCCTGAAATCCGCTCGGGCGGGGCGGGAAGGAAAGGGGGTTGGGGGGAAAGGAATTCCCG
>Ga0209541_10011901_pt1 | contig 13543 bp, 13 predicted proteins | sample RifCSPlowO2_01_FD_184027 | JGI IMG/M metagenome (GOLD analysis project Ga0209541, IMG submission 184027) | Groundwater microbial communities from Rifle, Colorado - Rifle CSP2_plank lowO2_0.1 (SPAdes) (version 2) | ecosystem: Environmental > Aquatic > Deep subsurface > Groundwater | place...
TATTACAGCAAAAATAGAAGAGATTGTAAAAAAATCAAAAGTCAAGGAAGGCATCTGTTTTGTATATGTCCCGCATGCGACTGCAGCAATAACAATTAATGAGAATGCTGATCCAAATATCCAGATGGACATCATAAAAGCCATCAACAAGATTGTGCCTGAGCATGATAATTATCTGCATGACAGGATAGACAATAATGCTGCTTCCCATATTAAGTCCTCATTGATAGGTTCTTCTGAGCATATCCCTATTTATGGCAATAAGCTGATGTTAGGCAGGTGGCAGAACATTTTTTTCTGCGAGTTTGACGGCCCAAGAAGCAAGAGAAACATAATAGTAGAAATAATTAAAAAGGAATAATCCCTCCAAGGACTGAAAATGAAGTGCGATTTGTGCGGCAACAATGAAGCCGTGATGGTGGCGGATATAGAAGGAGCTTCTTTAAACGTCTGCAGCAACTGCAGCAGGTTCGGAAAGCCCATAAGGCCTGTAAGCGGCTTACCTAAAGCGGCTAAAAAACAGGCAAGGATAGAGCCTGCCATGCCTGAAGTAGAAGAGGTCATTGTAGCTGATTATGCAGAGCTTATCCGGAATGCAAGGGAAAGATCAGGAATGAACCAGGAGGATTTTGCAAAAAAGCTGAATGAGAAGGTTTCAGTCATACATAAGATAGAGACAGGCAGCTTTGAGCCGGATATAGCCATGGCGCGGAAGCTTGAAAAAATCTTAGGCATCAAACTGGTCGAGAAGCACGAGGAAGTGCATCAGAAGCAGGCGCACAGAGACAGCAACCATTTTACAATAGGGGACCTTATAGACATAAAGAAGAAAGGCTAGCCTGAAAAGATGTAATGCCTGCAATCAAAGAAAGTATCATAGTATACAAGCGTGAAGCGTTCTTTAAGACGCCCTATAAAACTTTCAAGCTCAGATGGGCATGCATCATCCCAGGGCTGGCAGGGTATGTCGCAGGTATTGATCAGGATATGCCTGGCATCAGGCAATTGATTCATTAATTCGGATATTCTTTCTGCATTTGTCGTGGAATAATAGATCAGCTCATCTGCTTTTTGGTCAGAAGAAACAATATAGATCGGATTGCTTATCCAAAGCCCGTCACCGATAGGATTTTCAGCTATGTATTCCTGGAAAGGAACCACCTGGACATTGATGTGCTCTGCCTGGTATTGGAAAATTGCCTGAACTGCAAAAACAGCAATTATCAGAAGATAAACTACTTTCCTGTGCCTGATTTTCTGAAAGAGGCGGACAATGCCGAAAGAGGCCAGTATGCTTACATACGGCAGGAACATAAGCGCAATGCGCATCTCTTTATGCGGAGCGATGCTAAAGGCAAGCAGGAATGCAAGAGAAACAATTGCCAGAAGAAATGCATGGCTGTTGAATTTTTTTTTCATGAAGACAAACAGCAGTCCGAAAATGAAGAATGCCAGGAACACATTTTGCTTTGGCAGGCTTATGAGATAATAGTAAAATGGCTGTAAAAACATCCAGCCGGTATATTGAGTAAGATAGAGCTGCAAAATAAACGGGTGTAAAGCATTTCCGTATTTTATGAGATTAAAGACCAGATAAGGGATTACAAAAACAAGGAAGCCTGCAGCATTGACTGCAATCTTCCTCAGGACGCTGCCAAGGTTTCTGTCATGGAGTATTAAAATCATATAAATCGGAACAACCAGGAGCAATTGGAAGAAGCGCGTCATGAAGGACATGCCCATGAACAATCCTGACAGAAACAGTTTATTTTTAATGAAGAAATAGACTGAAAGCAATGCAAAGAAAGTGGAAGGGATGGTCGTCATCGCGTGCTTTGAAAAAAACAGGAAAGTCGGCATAAATGCCAGAAAAAGGGAAGAAAGCATGGCAACCCTTTCATCAAATACATCCCTGGCTATCAGGTAAGTCACATAAATAGTACCCAGGCTGAAAAAAAGGAGGAGTATTCCAACTGAAAGAATAGGATTCGCTCCAAGCTTCCATAAAAAGCCCAGCATAACAGGTGACACCAATGGCCTGGCATCTTCCCATAGTCCGGCATGGCCAAAAGAGAAGATGTATTTTCCCATCTCTATATAGACAGCCTCATCCCACCGTGTCTCATATGGCCCGAATAGCTGTGCAGCCCAAATTGCCGTAAACAGCAGAAGCAAAAGAAGAATGCCACCATTAAGTTTCATTTTCGGTTAAAAGCCACGCAATAGGGTTTATAAAGATTGTTCAAGCCAGAAGTAACTCTCTCATGGCATAGCCGCCAGAACCGTATATCAGAAGGAATAGAAAGATATTTAACTTTTGATGCCATTAATAGGATACAAAAATGGCAGCTTACACTATATTTGTGTATATTGTATGGTTTCTTGCTATTTATTTTACTCTTGTATTTCTTATGATGCTGGTAAGCCAGCGTAATAAGATATATGATTTTCCAGAAACTGTAGAAGGCGAAGCCCTTCCGAAAGTTAGCTTCGTAGTGCCGGCCTACAACGAGGAAAAAAAGATTGCCAAGTCAATTGAATCCCTGAAATCAGTCGATTACCCGAAAGAGCTGATGGAAATAATCATAGTGAACGACGGCAGCACTGACAAGACTGCAGAGGCAGTAAGGCAATACCATGACATGCCAAACCTTGTTTTCATAGACAACAAGGATAACAAGGGCAAAGCAGCAAGATTGAACCAGGGCATCTCACGTGCAGGCGGAGAGTACATAGCATGCATGGATGCTGATTCCATGGTGTCTCCGGACATCATAAGAAAGACCATCCCTTATTTCAAAGACCCAAAGGTAGGGGCTGTGACAGTTACTGTAAAAGTTGACAACCCAAAAAGCTTTCTGGAAAAGATGATAGAGATTGAGTATATCATAGGCCTGTCTTTGTGGCTGAAGGTCCTCTCCTTTTTCAACAGCATCCATGTCACGCCTGGCCCTTTCTCCATCTATCGTACATCCATGCTGAAGGAAATAGGCGGTTTTGATGTCAACAATATTACCGAGGATATGGAGATAGCGCATAGGATCCAAAGGTACAAATACAGGATTGCATGCTGTATAGCAACCCACGTGAAAACAATTATCCCAAGAAACCTCAGGGGGCTGTACAGGCAAAGAAAAAGGTGGTATTCAGGAGCATTGATCACCTTCTGGAAATACAAGGATATGGTTCTGAAAAAGAATTCCGGCGTGTTCGGTGTCTTTCTCCCGTATATTTACCTTTTAGTCTTTCTTGGTCTGGCTCTGTTTCTAACCTCTTCGTACATGAGCATTGCAGATTTTGTGCAAAGCACCTCTTTATACACCCATACAAATTTTAATTTCCTGCAGCAGTTTTCGCTGAAGGATATTGATCCATTGTCTATAAGCGTCTTTAGTGTATTCGGCCTGTCTTCCATCCTTTTCGTTTTTATATTGGCATATACCGGATTGAAAATTGCCGGCTACAGCACAAAAAAGAAAGCAAAAGGCATTTTAGGCTTCTGGTTTTTGTTCTTCATCTATCAGCTCTTCTGGATGTCAGCATTTTTCAGCGTGCTGTTTAAGCGGGAAGTCAAATGGCGGTAAATAAAAAGATATTCGGGTATGCAGCTGTACTCACCATTATACTGTTCATGCTCATATACTCTTTCAATGTCTTCCTTGACTCAAGAAGGGAAGACAGCCTGCTGGGGAAGGTAGATGACCTGTTCAGCGATTATGAAGAGCTCCAGGCAATTCTGCTTCTGTCCGATATAGCCAATGACGACAAGATGACATGCCTTGCCCTGGAGAGCAGCCTGGCGTATCTCAACAGGATATGGGAGACTGGCAGGCGCATTGATGACTACCAGGCCCTGAACGAAGAATTCCTCAACGACCCGTTCTACATAAAGATGAAGCAGAAATTCAACAGGGGCGAGATAATGTACTTTTCCATGCTCAAAAAGCTGAAAGAGGAGTGCAATGTCAAAAAAATCAGCGTGCAGTACTTCTATAAGAGGACAGAAGAATGCGGCAATTGCGATGCGCAGTCCTTTGTATTGAATGATATTAACAGGGACCTGTACAGGGATGTTGTTATTTTCTCGTTTGATACGGATATAGGAGGCCAGTCTGTCGGGTTGCTGGCGACTTATTACAACATATCAGAATATCCATGCATTGTCATTGAAGATGATGTCTATTGCGGATTGCGAAACAAAAATCAGGTGATAGGTCTCCTATGCAGCTATGGCAATCTTTCTGTCTGTTCCTGATTCTTCAGCTGCCTCCAAACAGAATGATTATTAAAATTTGCCCCATTTCCGGCAATTATGAACATACCTACAGGCAGCAAGATTCTTGACCGTATGCTGGAAGGTGGCTATGAGACAGACATCATAACCACCATCTACGGCCCTGCTGGCAGCGGAAAGACAAACCTGTGCCTTCTTGCAGGGGCCACCATGGCCAGGAAAAGGAAGAAAGTCGTCTATATCGATACCGAGGGCAGCTTCTCATTGGAGCGCCTGAAGCAGATTGCCCCGGATTATAAGGACGTACTTGACCAGATGGTGTTGCTGAAGCCGTCCACATTTGAAGAGCAGCAGAAAGTGTTCGAAAAGCTGAAAGACAAGATCACAGACAAAGTCGGGCTGATAATTGTGGACACCATTGCGATGCTCTATCGCCTTGAATTGGGGAAAAGCGAGGATGTCTATGATATCAACAGGGAGCTCGGAAGGCAGATAGCCTACCTTTCCACCATCACAAGAAAGAAAAACATTCCTGTGCTTCTGGCCAACCAGGTGTATGCTGACATGGAAAACAGGGAAAAGGTGAATATCGTAGGCGGCGACATCCTGAAATACGGAAGCAAGTGCCTTATTGAGCTGCAGATAACCCCCGGCGGAAACAGAAGGGCCATACTGAGAAAGCACAGGAGCATCCAGGAAGAGAAGCAGATAGTATTCAAGATAGTTGAGGGCGGCATAATCGGCACAAAAGAAAGCCGCGGCTTCAGGTTGTTCTGAATCTTCCATATACTAATTCCGGTAAAAAAGCACGAGCGCCATTTTTCCGCAGATATTTGCCTGAAAATGCGCTAAAGTTTAAGCATCATAAAAATCCACAGAAAACTCCTACCATCATCTAAAAGTGCTAGTTTGACGGAGCTTTCTTTTGTCAGTGGATTTTTAGGATGCCAAAAAGGCGAAAACCGTCTTCTTTAGATGCCCGGATGAAGCCTTTTTGTGCATAATCTTTTTAAAGGGGGTAAGGTTAGAAAAACCAATAGAAAGCGGGGGTTGGCATGAAAAGTTCACTTAAGGAGTTCAGAAGGTATCAGTCCCAGTTAAAGGACCCATCACGAGTTAAGGCCCAGCATAAGAAAGGACGCCTTACAGCGCGTGAACGTATAGACCTTCTTCTGGACAGGGGCTCGTTTACAGAAGTGGACGCTTTTGCAGAGCTTTCTTCAGATGACCCTCAGCTGCAGGAAAAAAAACAATTAGGAGATGGGGTTGTGACTGGGTACGGTACAGTGAACCAGCGGCAGGTTTTTGTCTACGCCCAGGATTTTACAGTGATAGGCGGCTCGATGGGTGAACGCCATACCAGAAAGGTCGCAAAGATAATTAAGGCAGCCCTGAAGACAGGCGCGCCTGTCATAGGCCTGCTTGACTCAGGCGGTGCGCGCATTCAGGAAGGCATCAGGGGGCTTGACGGCGGCGGTGAAATCTTTTATTGCAACACTCAGGCATCCGGAGTCATACCGCAGATTTCAGCCATTCTCGGCCCATGCGCAGGCATTGCAGTCTACTCGCCGGCATTGACTGATTTCGTGTTCATGGTCAACAAGATATCAAATATGTTCATTACAGGGCCTGATGTTATCAAGGCAGTTACAGGAGAGAACGTTACTTTTGAGCAATTGGGCGGAGCTTTGGTGCATGGCCAGAAAAGCGGGGTTGCGCATTTCCTAACGCAGAGCGAGAAGGAATGCATCCTGAAGATAAGGAAGCTGTTGAGCTATCTTCCTCAAAACAACCTCGACAATGCACCTGTTATGCATGCCTCTGACAGTGAAAATAGGCTTACGCCTGCACTGGAGAAAATTGTCCCTGATGACCCTAAAAAGGCGTATGACATCCATAAGGTCATAGAGGAAGTAACAGACAAGAATACTTTTTTTGAAGTGCACGAGCATTTTGCCAAGAATGTAGTTGTGGGATTTGCGCGCTTGAATGGCGCGGCAGTCGGCATAGTAGCCAACCAGCCATGCATATTGGCAGGCTGCCTGGACATAAGCAGCTCCGGCAAGATTTCACGCTTTGTAAGGTTCTGCGATGCTTTCAACATACCCCTCATCAACCTTGTGGATGTTACAGGCTATTTGCCTGGCACTGAGCAGGAGCATCGTGGCATCATAACAAATGGCGCAAAGATCCTCTATGCATATTCCGAAGCGACTGTTCCGAAGATATCGCTGGTGATGAGGAAAGCCTATGGAGGCGCGTATATTGCGCTGGTATCAAAAGACATGGGATATGACAGCGTGCTGGCGTGGCCGATGGCAGAGATTGCAGTGATGGGTGCAGAGCAGGCAGTGAATATAATCTACAGAAGCGAGATTGCAGGAAAAAAAGGCGACAAGATAAGGAAAAATAAGATAGAGGAATTTTCAGAGAAGTTCCTCAACCCCTACCAGGCAGCAAAGGATGGGAAAGTGGACATGATCATTGAGCCAAAAGAAACCAGGCGGGCATTAATCAGATCCCTTGAAATGCTGCTAACAAAGCGCGAGCGCAGGCCTGCAAAAAAGCATGGCAACATCCCGTTGTAGGTGAAATGGTGGAAAACCTCACCATCAGGGTTGACGGCAAAGAGTATAAAGTAAGGGTTGAAGAGACAGCTGATGGGAAGATACTTGTCCACTGCGGAAAAGATGTATACGAAGTGGAAACTTACGAGGATGTTGAGAAGTCCGTTGGCAAAGAGTGGGATGATATAGAAAACAAAGAGAATGTCATCAAAGCCCCTCTTCCAGGCACCATTGTGGAAGTGAAGGTGAAGAAAGGCGACAAAGTGAAAGCGAACGATCCATTGATAAAGCTTATCTCAATGAAGATGGAGAATGAGATTAGGGCTCCAAAAACCGGGAAGATAAAGGAAGTATGGGCCAAAAAAAAGGATAATGTGAACAGGGGCGACCCGTTGATTGAGATGGAATGAGAACAGGGTGAGAAAGAATGCAGGCAGAGCACAAATACGGCAATAAGACATTGTACGAGCTTTTTTTCCATAACAGGAATTTATTGGTTGACATAGGCGCCATGGTGGTGGCAGTTGCAGTGCTGGCAGGATTGGCAAATCTGACCATACCTCTTTGGCCTGTGCCGATAACAGGGCAGACATTCGGCATTTTCCTGATAGCATTCTTTTTCGGTGCGAGAAAAGGTGCCATGACAATCCTGTTATACATACTCGCAGGGTTGATAGGCATCGGTGTTTTTGCTTCACATTCATCAGGGCTGAAAGTCCTGATTGGACCAACAGGAGGCTATATTGCAGGATTTTTAGTGGCAGTTTATATGATAGGCAGGCTTATACAGAAAGGTTACGGCAGGAGCAGGAAATCTGTATTGTATTGCATGGTGCTCGGCAATCTTGTAATCTATGCCCTGGGCCTTGTGGTCCTATGGTGGCACTTCCCAGCTGCAGGGGTATGGGGCTTGCTGATGATGGGAGTGATTCCTTTCCTGATTGGTGATGCTATAAAGATAGCAGCAGCAATGCTTCTGTTCCCCTACCTGTGGAATAAAGGCCAGCAGATAGTCCGGCATTGATTTTTTGTTCTTATTTTCCACGAGGAGAGTTATATTACCCGTGAAATACACGGGTGGAAAATGAGATTTTAATAAAAATGTTTATTTAAGAAATCACTCATTTAAGGACAGGGTAGGCTATTATTTCTTCCTTCGTTATAAGTTTGACGGGATTCTCAGGGATTATTCCTCTGGACCTGTCAAGAACAATATCCCACCCATCGTTTATACCCCTATCAAGAGGCTCCATCCAGATATCTCTAATAACATCATCCAAACTAACCAAAGCTTGGATTACTGCAGCTTTATCAAAAACAATGTGGATTCCATCAAGTGGAATAGACGCATTGCTTGGTATTGGTTGAACTCTGTTTATATCTTCAGACCAAGGTTCTTGGCCATGATTCCTCCTGAATGCTTCACAATCAAAAATAGGAACGTTAGGATCATTATTATTTACACATATATCCCAATACACATGTTCATCAACAGCAGAGACATACGATAATAATTCTTTCAGATTTTCAAACTTATGACCAACTAGCATTGATGACCTGCCATATTTCTCTCTTATTTTTTCATAAAAATCAGAAAAAACAATTTTTAATCCAGCTGTTGGCAACACTTCTTGTTTATCCAGCCACTTTTTTTCTTCATGTAAAACATAAAATTTTTTTGATCCGCCATTAAATGTTTCAGTAGGCCCAACTTCATTATTCTTATAATTAATCAATAACTTTCTTCCATCCTTCAATACAGCAACAATTTTTTCTGGTGATATAAAAGAAGCAAGATTATAGGCATCATAGATATCACAGATTAGAATTAACCTTTCTTGGTATCTTTGCCCTCCATCATCTTCTAACAATCGCCCAGTGAGGCCCAAATTGAATGCTTTTGGTTTGAACTCGAAGCTGTAACCGCTTTCTTTAGGAATTGTTATTGCTGGTATTTGCGAATCTAAATCTTTTGAAAGAATAATTCCAGTCCCAAAGGTCTCGGAACCCCAATCTAACATTCCATAGACTAGTTTTTTGACATTACCCTTGAATGCCTCTATTGACTCCCGAGCTTCTTCAGGTTGACTTACTGTAGATTCTAAAACATTCATTGCAGAGCTAGGCATATATATTGGAACAAAATTTGATCGTTCTTGAACTAGAAGTGATTCTGCTTCTCTTAATGCAGTTGGGAATTTTCCTGATTTTCCAATAGGATCCTTAATGTAAGTTGTATGAACCTGTAAATCTGTCATATACCGGATAAGAACAAATGATGGTTTATAAATCTTTCTATGTATTACTACTATATAGTTACATATAATTTCCTCATTTGTCATTCAAAATAGTTAAATAAGAAAATTAGAATGACGTAAAATTATTTCCTTGCGCTGTCTGTTGTCTTCCCGAACAAAACCCCTGCAAGGATGTTAAGGGCCCATGCCTGAAATACATTTATCCTCAGGAGTTCTCCAAAAACAAAATTCCAGAGCCACATCACCGGGAAAGCCAGTATAAGCCCAACAATAACGCTGACCAGTATAACAATCAGCATAGTATAGCCTATTTCAAAAAGCCTGCGCAATATATAGAGATGCCTGCTGAGAGCCATTGAAAAAACCCAGGGATTTGGGGTATATAAAGATTATGGTCAGTTTGTGCTGTTTTCCAAGTGCTAGCTTACTGTATAGATATCCCCTTCTATCAATTCATGCACTTTTCCGGAAGGAAGTTTTACCATGAGATGGCAGTGCTCATTGACATCAATCGCTTTGCCTGAAAATCTTCCTTGAAGTGAGGCTATAGAGATATTTCTTCCAAGCGTGCAGCATCCGCTTTTCCATCTTTTTAGGATAGGAAAGAACCCTTCTCTCCTATATACCGTATATTGCCTGTTGAATTCCTTTACGATATCGAGAATAGCTTTCTTTACAGGGGTTTCCTTCTTTAGGATGGATTTCAGCGAAATTGCTTTATTTTTAAGTGAGGGCGGAAGAACATTGTTCACGTTCAATCCTATCCCAACAATGCTTTTCTGGCGTTTCCCGTAAAAATTCTCTGTCAGAATTCCGCAGACCTTTGAATCTCCATGGACTATGTCATTTGGCCATTTGATTGATACATGTGCTCCATAGCGCAGAAGGACGTTATACACGCTAAGGCCCGCCAAAAAAGTCATCTCAGCCGGATTTTCAGGCAACGGAAGGACAATGCTGAACCACGCGCCGCCTTTGCCAGAAGACCATGGGCGCTTAAATCTGCCCCTGCCTCTGGTCTGAAACTCAGCTGCAACCACGTTCCATGGCTCTGCATCAATAGCCTTATCGTTTGTGGAGGATAATTTTTCAAAGAAATGGAATGCAAATTTCATAGTTCTGAATTAATCAGTTCCTGCCTGCCTGCTGAAACCCATGCATTGTTCCCCAGCATCCTTGAACGGTGCTTCTTTTCCCTCATGTACCTCGAGGCCGCTGTTGTGACCACAAGGATTCTCTCCTGATTTGGTAATTCCTTCTTTTTATTCGGCATTTTTCCGTTCTTCCTCAGCAGCCCCAGGATGTCGTTTTCCTCAATAAAAGACGTGGTGACATTGCCCTTCCAGAATTGCTTGTGGCTCATCACGGTTTTGTGGAATGGTATTGTAGTCTGGACACCTTCGATGATGAATTCATCAAGCGCCCTGCGCATGCGAGAAATTGCCTCATGCCTTGTTTTCCCGCCGCACATGAGCTTTGCGATTAGGGAATCGTAATTCGGGCTGATAAAATGCCCTGTATGGCAGGAGCTGCAGACCCTGATGCCAGGGCCGCCAGGTGGGAGATAATTGGATATTGTGCCGACCTCAGGGGAGAAATCAGTCAGGGGTGATTCCGCATTAATGCGGCATTCAACAGACCAGCCGTTAATCTTTATGTCATCCTGCGCAAAAGCCAGCTTTGCCCCTGCAGCAAGCTTGATCTGCTCTTTTACAAGGTCAACGCCTGTGACCATTTCAGTGACTCCGTGCTCCACCTGTATGCGGGTGTTCACTTCCATAAAATAGAAATTTCTGTTTTTATCAAGCAGGAACTCTACTGTCCCGGCGCCCTCATAGCCAACTGACTTCATTATGGCAACAGCTTCATTGCCCATCCGCTCTCTCATCTTCCTGTCAATAGCAGGGCTTGGGGCCTCTTCAATCAGTTTCTGGTGCCTGCGCTGTATGCTGCAGTCGCGCTCCCCGAGATGTATGACATTGCCGTACCTGTCTGCAAGAATCTGGAATTCAATATGCCTCGGATCCTCGATATATTTTTCCATGTAAAGGTTCCTGTCGCCGAAAGAGGCCTCTGCTTCATTTTGGGCAGAAGAATATGCCTTCCGCAGCTCTTTTGCCTTTCGTATCACCCTCATTCCTTTTCCGCCGCCGCCTGAAGCAGCTTTCAGGATGACAGGATAGCCTATTTTCTCGGCAATTTCAACTGCGCTTTGCTCGTCTTTAAGCACAGCCTTTGTTCCGCTGACAATTGGAACCCCGAGCCTCTTGGCCACATCCCGCGCTTTTACCTTATCGCCCATTAAGGCTATTGTCCTGATGGAAGGCCCGATAAATTTTATCTTGCTCTTGAGGCATGATGAGGCAAATGCAGGATTTTCTGCAAGAAAGCCGTAGCCCGGATGGATGGCGTCTGCATATGTTTTCTTGGCTATGGAGATTATTTTCTTTGTATCAAGATAGCCTTCAGAGCCCAGGTTGTACGCTTTGTCAGAGAATTTAACGGCAAGTGAATCCTTGTCTTCCTTTGTATAGACCATAATGCTCTGGATGCCAAGCTCGCGGCATGCGCGTATTATCCTCAATGCAATCTCCCCCCGGTTTGCAATAAGGATCCTCTTGAAGAGCTTTTCCTTGCTGACTACTGAATAATCCTTTTTTCCGCTGATGGTGGTGCCTAAGCCGCGCGTCAGCATGTCAAGGAAGGATTTTGAGGACGTGTCTGCAACTATCGCGCGCAGCTTTTCATGGTCGACGTTGGGCACATTTTCTGCAACATGCTTCATGATGGTATCTGTAAAGCCCTCTAAATCAGGGCTGTGCAGGAGCTTCTGGTCCTTTTCCAGGGTAATGAGATGGGATTTTATGATGGATTCTACCTGGTCGTATAGGTAAGGCATATGCTTCTGTGTGCGCCGGAGTATGCGCATGAGCATGCCGTATGTTTTTTCAACAGGTGTGAGCACGCTGTCCAGCATCCTATCCATAAGTTTTTGGTTTGCCATGTAAAATAGAGATGTTCCGTCCGTATTTAATGGTGTTGCTTTAAAATGTCAGAATTTTCCATCCAGTCTTAGACTGGTGGTGTGAACTTGCCGCAATTGTTTGGAAAATTCTGAGCATGAACTAAGAAATTTGCATAGCAAATTTCTGGTTAACTTAAAATTCACAAAGTGAATTTTTGTTTCCAAGAAACGTTTTACGTTTCTGAGGATGTTAGAAAGCTTCGCTTTCAAACACTCAAGAACCACGTTGTGAGTGGTCTGGAGAGAAGCTTCGCTTCATTCTGCCCATCTTATAATGGTGGTTCTTGATATGTTGGCAACATCCCTTTTTAAAGATTTCTATTTTTCTTATCATTTAGTGACTACAGATATAGTCGATTTAGCCTAAAACGAAGCATTTTTAAAGCGTTCTAGCTTTCAGAGGGTTGTTTTGGGGGTCCGGAATGAACCAGGAAATTGAAAGCCTGAAGAATGAAAATGGGGAAATAGTGAAGGAAAATATAGGCAAAATTATACCCTATAGTGCCCCTTTTTTGCTGCTGGACAAGGTGCTCCAATTGGATGATAAGAAGATTGTGGCCATAAAAATCTTTGCCAGGGATGAGCCCATAATTCAGGGCCATTTTAGTGATTTCGCAATAATTCCAGGAGCCTTGATTGTTGAAGCCCTCGGCCAGGCAGCTACGCTGCTGATAAGGAGCCAGCTGAAAAACCATAAGGACAAGGACATACTTGCCTATGAGATAAGGGACGTGAAGTTCCGAATTCCTGTTTTTCCGGGTGAAGAAATGAAGCTTGAAGCTGCTCTGGCAGGTATGGACGAGCGGAGAGCAAAGATTTACGGCACTGTCACAAAGGATAATAAAACAGTTACTGAGGGGGTCATGACAGTGGCAATTGTGGATAAGAAAGAGTTTAGGGGAAAGCATTCTAGATAAGATAGCAGTGTAAGTAACAGTAAAGTGCACAAGGTGACTGTATGTACATCAAAGGCGTAGGGATGACAAGGTTTGGAACAGAAAATAATAGCTCGCAGAAGATGATATACGAAGCATCTTTTGAAGCCCTGGAAGATGCTGACATGAGCCCTGATGATATGGATGCCATTGTATTGTCAACAACAGACAGTGCAATCAATGGAGAGCGCCAAAGGCTGATGGGGCCTGTCATAAACAGCCTTCTCCAGACAAAAAAGCCAGTTATACGCATACCTGCTGTATGTGGAGGTGGAGGTGCTGCGCTATGGTCTGCACTGAAGATGAAGCATGACAATGTGCTGGTCATCGGGAATGAGAAATTGGTATCAAACACGTCTATAAATGTAACAGATGATATACTTATGGCAGCTGAGCGTATATATGAGCAGGCAGAAGGGATGATATTCCCTGCGCAGAACGCATTGGTTGCGCAGCAGCATTTCCTCAGATACGGCTCAAACAGCGATGATCTTGCATTGGTGGCCCTGAAGAACCATGACAAC
>Ga0209541_10011902_pt1 | contig 13541 bp, 10 predicted proteins | sample RifCSPlowO2_01_FD_184027 | JGI IMG/M metagenome (GOLD analysis project Ga0209541, IMG submission 184027) | Groundwater microbial communities from Rifle, Colorado - Rifle CSP2_plank lowO2_0.1 (SPAdes) (version 2) | ecosystem: Environmental > Aquatic > Deep subsurface > Groundwater | place...
TATCACAAATAGTACTTTTGCAATCCATGCTGATGTGCCTGCGATTCCTCCAAATCCAAATATACCTGCTATAATTGCGATTACTAAAAAAATTAATGCCCATCCAATTAATCCCATATTTAACCTCCTATATTAAAATAAATTTTATTGTGAGTATGGCAAGCTCTGGCAGATAATCAAGACCATAATCTCCTGAAACTGCCGCAAGTGTAATTGCGCTTGCCAAACCTAACATTTTTATGCCTCAGCCCCTGCTTTGCTTTCAGCTTCACCTACATTACTACGTACAATTAATTTGAAGAACTTACTTACTTTTCCATCTGCAGTTTTTTCCTCATATAGAAAAGCTAAATTATTTTCTTCAAATTTATTGAAAAATTCATCCCAAGAAATATTTTCTAGAGATTCTTCTTCATACCCGGGAAAATTTATTTTTAATAGCCTGGTATCATTCTGATTGTCTTCTGTACCTTTTACTCTAGCTGGCTTACCTTTTCTATCTTCAACCCATTTTTTTATCTCATTATGGTCTGTTGTTGTTTTACTTTCTACTTGTTTCATATTTTTTCCTCCGAGTTCTATTAACTGTTGCTGCTACAATTCTTTTCACAACTTTTTTAGGTCTTTCCCTCTCAATTTATATTTTCTGCCTTTTTCTTTTGGGCATTTTACCTACACCTAAAATTTTTTACTGAAGCAGTTTTATTTCTGTAAAACACATACCCTAAGATTAAGTTTTGAATTTGAATATTTAAAACATCTACATAGAATCTATATAATCTACCTAAAACTATATAGCAAATGAATTAAAAAAGAATTGAATAATAAATATACTAGCTCTGTAGATAAAGATAGCCAAATCATTTTTGTAGAATGGGAGTCTACAGAGCCTCTAAATTTAACTACATTCAGAGTGACCGCAATCCTGACATGTTGGTCCTGAGCATCCTGATACGTATTGAATATTCGGGCTATAACATTTAGGACAATGCGAAACTTTCTTTTCAGCTTCGAATTCTACCAATTTTTTGCTAAGCTCAGTTTTTATTTTACCAGTTTTTTCCAAATGTCTCTTTAAAGCTATTGATATCGCATGAGGTATAGAGTCAACTCTGTTAGGACCGAATCCCATTGGTTTGTCTCCTTTCGCAGAGTTCAAATGTTTAATTGCATTAAGAGGATCGTAGCCTGCTTGAAATGCTTTTGATAAAAATATGCCTAAAGCACCTGTCAAACTGCTAATCTCAGTTCCCATCGGAGACATACCTGTAAAAATTCTGAAAGGACCTTTTTCATTGTAGGCTATATTAATATGCAATGGTCCATGGCCTGTCTCTATCTCATAATAGTCTGCTTTAGATCCTTTTGCTAAATCTATTTCTTCTTCTTTTTTCTTTGTCGTTGTTCCTGAAGATAAAACTTGGACTTCTTTGCATCCATCCCTATATACTGTAACTCCTTTACATCCAGTTCTATAAGCATATAAATAAGCTTCCTGTATTTCCTGAACTGTTGCAGAATTTGGCATATTAATTGTTTTGCTTACTGCATTATCGGTATATTTCTGGAATGCTGATTGATGATTCACATGTATTTTCCAATGTAAATCGTGTGATGAAACAAAAACTCTTTGTATTTTTGTAGGAATTTCTTTCATTCCACGAACAGAACCGTGATTATCTACTATTTTTTTAAACAAAGTTTCTCTTGATAATCCAAACCAATTATTTGCTTCTGCAATTTTCATAAACATTGGAATAACTTCGTAATAGACATACCTTTCATCTGGTTCTTCTCCTTTTCTCATTGCATCTAAAGCTTCAGCTTGGAAACGTTTATATGCAATTGCAAAGAATGGCTCTATGCCTGAACCTTGTAAACCTGCAGTAATTGCAATTGTTCCTGTTGGAGCTATTGTTGTTCTTGCACAATTTCTTGGTCTTGCTGATTTACCTCTGTAATTTTTTCCAGATTCATCGTAAATAGAATCTTTGTAGTTATAGAAAACACCTCTAACTTCTGCTAATTCTTCTGAAGCTTCTAAACATTTAGCATTAATGAAGCCCATAATTTCTTCAGCTAAAGTTATTGCTTCTTCTGAATCATAAGGTATTTCTAATTTGATAAGCATTTCTGCCCAACCCATAACTCCCAAACCTATTCTTCTATTTGTTTTGGAAATATATTCTATTTCTTCCAGAGCATAGTTACTCATATCGACAACATTATCTAAGAAATTTGTTGCAACTCTTACTGTTTTTTCCAACTTTTCATAGTCTACAACACTTTTTCCATTTACACTTTTAACATGATGCGAAAGATTTATGCTTCCTAATGTACATGGTTCCCACGGTAACAATGGCTGTTCGCCACATGGGTTTGTTGATTCAATCATTCCTAGATGAGGTGTTGGATTTGATTCTGTATTATTTATTCTATCTATGACTACAAATCCTGGATCTCCTGTATCCCATGCACATTTCGCCATTAGATCCCATAATTCTTTTGCTCTTTCTGTGCCGGCTACTTCTTTATTTTTCGGATTTAGTAATTGTATTTCTCCATCATTTTCAACTGCATCAAAAAATTCTTTGTCTAGAGCAACAGAGATATTAAAATTCCATAGGAATCCTCTATCTTTAGATTTTGCAGTTATGAATTTTTTTATATCTGGGTGCTTGTAATATAAAATACCCATATTTGCACCCCTTCTTGTGTTGTGACTTACGAAACCATTTGCTATGTAAGTATTATTTTCAGGCACAGACAAATCAACTGTATGTGTTTGTCCTTTTGTTAATAAAATTACTTGATCATAGAATTGATTATTCGTCAAGAACCAAGATAAACTGCTGTTCTTTATTTCTGGATATTTTTCAGATAGAGTTTTTAGTCTCTTATGTGTTAGGTTTCTTTTTGCATTTACGCCTGGAAGATAATGCTGTATGGATCTATAAAGAGATCTATTTGCGCCTTTACTAATTTTTCCAGGGGCACATCCTCTGCCAGGCCCATTGTAAATTTGCTTCAATATATTTTCTTGATTTGGTATTATATCGTTGAACTCCCATTTTACTGCTTCTATTTTTAACCTATTATTTTTCTTATCAGACAAGAATCCAATTTCTTCTGCAAATTTATTTAATCCTCTTTCAGTTATCACTCTTAAAATATGTAGTGGATTATCTCCATAGGCACTTTCTCTATCTAAGTTTATTGATTTGGATGTAGGTATGCCTAAAGAAAACATTAACTGCTGTGTATCATCGATTAATTTTTCAGAGACACTAGATAAGGAAACATAACCTTCCTCTGTAATTGTTCCGTCTGCTGTAAATAAACCTCTTAAAAATCCTTTTGCAAATTCTCTTCCTACCCTAAATACCAATTCTGGAATTCTTGCTGTTAATGCTGACTCTTTATCTACACCAATATTTTTAAACCAATTTACCAATGTTGTTCTGTTGTAAAAATAATTTGTACTGTTATCATTTTCTTTTTTACTTTCTTCAGCGTTTAAACCAAATATATTTAACATTAGATAGGAAACATATTCCTTTACTTCTGGTTCATCGTCTCCAAAGCATAGAATAAATCTTCCAGTTCCATGCTCATTTACAGATATTGCGCCATCTCCTATAAAATAACCTACTAATTCACCGAATCCTAAAGTAGGATATTCAGGCAACATAACTGGCCCTGCATTGAAATGGGGCTTATAATTAAATTCAGGAAATTTGTAATCTGTTTCTTCTGGGTAAGTATCTAATTGCATAGCTAACCAATCATTTTCTTTTATATCTCTCAAATGTTTCCAGACATAATTTCCTTCTTCATCAATAACTCTAAATCTGTGTTGTGGTGTTGCTGTAACATTATAACCGTTAGAAGTCTTTATTGTTATAACTTCTGAATGTCCATTATTATATGCTTCATCTGATAATCTTGGACCTTCATCTGTCATTACTGTAAGACTATGTTCTTTCCATGAATCTACTTGAATATTTAATGGAACTATTTCTCCTATTTTTATTAATCCGTTTTTAGTTGCTACTCTTGTATCTAGGGCTACACAACCACCTTGTTTTACTACGTCAGTAGCTGTGTCAAATATCCTCATGAAAGACATTGGACCTGATGCTACACCTTTCGTTGATTTAACCAAATCTCCTTCAGGTCTTAATCTTGAAAATGCAAATCCAGTTCCTCCGCCAGATTGATGAATTAATGCTTGTGCAGTAACTGCCTTGAAAATTCCTTCCATTGAATCTGGGACTGGTAGAACGTAACAGGCATGGAGTTGTTGCAACTCTCTTCCAGCATTCATAAGGCAAGGTGAATTCGGCAAGAAGTCAAATTCAGATAGCACATTATAAAATTCTTCTTCTTTATTTCTAATTAAATTTGTGGCAATTGGATTTGTTGCTGATACTCTCATTAAATTTTCTTCAAATTTTAAAAAATTTCTCCATTTTATATCATTTCCAACTAAATTTTTCTGTAACAAAACAACTTTTGTTTTAGAATCAAAATTAGAATCAATAATTTCATGATTTGTATCTTGTAATATTTGTTCTTTACTTATTTCCTTTGAATATAATAATTCTGCTAAAGCAACATTTCGGCATATTCTTCTCATCCATACTTCTACGGAATCTCCTCGCAAATATTTATTTGCCATTACTTTATGTTGGTTTTCAGAAATTTTTACTTTATGGCCTTCAACTGCTAAATCTTCTATAGATTTTAATACCTCGTATGTAGAAACAGATTTGTTTGTTACCTCTTTATTGCTCATTCCCCTCACCCTTTGATCAGTTTTTTTATTTCCTCTTTAAAATCTTCTAAATCTGCAAATTCTCTGTACACTGATGCATATCTTATATATGCAACTTTATCAATTCCTTTTAGGTGTTTCATTGCCTCTTCACCTAAAGCTTTGCTATTGATTTCGTTTTTATTTAAAGAGCGTAATTTTGCCTCAATTTTATTTAAGGCATTCTCAATTTTAATTTCTTCAATTGGCCTTTTTTCGCAGGCTTTCATGAAACTTATTTTTAACTTATTACGATTAAATATTTCTTTATTTCCGTTTTTCTTTATTACATAAACATTTGGCGATTCTGCATGTTCATATGTTGTGAATCTTTTTTCACATTTTAGGCATTCCCTACGCCTTCTTGTAAGGTCTTCGCTTTCACGCGAGTCTATGACTTTTGTTTCTGTATGATCACAAAATATGCATTTCATTACTTTTGAGTAAACACAATATATTGTGTCTTATCCTGGGTTAACCACAAAATGTAGTATGAAAAATGTGACCTCTTATTTATAAATATTTCTTTATTTTAGTATATGTTTTTTGGAGTTATGATTAAAATAATCTAAATTTTACAATGCCCAAATATTTATATAAGAAATTAAAAAAGTTTAGTTTATGAGGGGTTTTAGCTTTGCTTCACAGGATATCAGAAAAGCAATTTCTGAAAATAAAATTATAACTGAGGGTTCTGGATTAAGTGTAGATGAAATAAAAAAGAAAATTGATTTAGAAAATAGGATACAACCTGCATCATTTGAACCTAGACTTGGAAGTGAAGCATTTATAATTGATACAGATACAAATGAATTATTCAGAAGTTCAAAAGATTCTTCAGTTTACAGATCTTTATTACAACTACCTAAAAGACATAGGCAATCTTTTGATATGAGTGAAGGTTTGCCTTTTTTAGTTGGTTATTCTTATTTAGTTCCTTTACAGGAAAAAGTTATTCTTGAAAATACTCAAAGAATGCTTTCTTCTCCAAAAAGTACAAGTGGTAGAGATTTTTTAAATTGTAGATTATTAGTAGATTATCATTCAGAGTATGATGAAGCAAGAGCTGTAAATGGTTTACCTTTAGATTTATGGCTTTTAATTCAGCCTTTAGCGTTTAATGTTATCATGTGGCCAAATTTAACTTTGAATCAACTTAGATTTTTTGAAGGACTAGATTCTTCTTTAAGTGAAAGAGAAATTATGGAAGAACATAGTAAAAGGCCTTTAGCATATTACCGCGATGGAGATAAATTAGTACCTGCAAACTTCAATCTTGGGAAATTAGCTACAAGTCTTAATTTAGATGGTGGAAAAACATCTGGGGTTGCTGCTTTAATGGCAAGAAAAAATCCAGAACCGATTGATTTGAATAAAAATTATGGAAAATTATCCGAAGATTATTTTGAGCCTGTTTTAAGTAAAAATGGAAAGATTACTTCAATATCTGGTAGGCATTATTTACTTAGTACTAGGGAAGTTTTAGATATTCCTTCACACTTAAGTGCTGAATTAAGGAAATCACATCATACGGGAATACAGGGATCTTGGCATTTTGCTGGGTTTATAGATAATGGTTTCCAAGGAGATCTTGTTTTTGAATTAAGATCTGATGAACAATCAAATGCATCGTTAGAACATGGAACTGAAGTTAATTTAATTGATGTTTATAGGTGCAAAGAACCTTCTGATAAAGTTTATAGTAAAGAAATTGGATCTAATTATCAAGGTCAGGAAGGATTAAGAGTTTCTCGACATTTTACATTATTTAATTTTAAAAGGGCTGGAAAAGAATATAAAAAATTAGACAAACTTGTTTTAGTTGAAGAAAAAGAAAAATTAATTTCATTAAGAAAACAAAGAGAAGGTTTTGAACCTATTGAAGGTGATGGGAAAAAAATTATAGAATTATGTGAAAAAGGATTTTTCTTATCAAGATATGATTGTGAAGATGATGAAAAAGTATTGCAAGTTATTCCTTATACTGTAATTTTTGGGCCAAATGATGATGTGTTTGCTTATGTAAGAAGTAAGGACATAAAAGATTATGGCGATCAAAGATTATTTGACAAATATTCAATTGGATGGGGCGGTCATTTGATTAAGACTGATGGACCCAATTTTATCCAGAACGGATTAAGAAGAGAAGTTTTCAAGGAAGAAGTTAAAATTGAAAAAGTTTTAAGGGAACCTAAAATTGTTGGAACTCTATTCAGCTCTGCTCTTCCAGTTGATAAAGTTCATTATGGTTTGGTTTATGCTATGCAGACTGATGAAAATGTAAGAGCAAATGAAGCTTCAGCAGTCCACTCTAAATGGGTTAAGCTTGATGAATTAAATGATAATCCTGAACTTACTAAAAAAAGTGAAACTTGGACTAGATTATTGATTCCTCATTTATATAATATTAAAAGACATATTAGTTATTAGGTGTATGCTGCGATTGGAATTAATGGTTGTTCTATAAAATATATTTTACAGATGAAAATGCATGCGACAAACGACACACGCGACAACCACCCCAAGAAAGTTTATAAATAAAAATTACAAATTAAATTTAATGCTAAAAACATATAAATTTAGACTATATCCAAGCAAAAAACAAGAATTAAAATTAAATCAATTTATAGAATTAGCAAGATTTAGTTATAATAAACAATTAGAACTAAAGATAAATGAATATAAAATAAATAATAAAAACTTATCACAATTTGATCTAAATAATAATCTAATTAAGTTAAAAGAAGAAAACAAGAATTTAACTCAATTACATTCCCAAGTATTACAAAATATTAACCAGAGAATTAATTACGCATTCAATAATTTCTTCAGAAGATTAAAATCAAAAGAAAATCCAGGATTTCCAAGATTTAAAGGAAAGAATAAATATGATTCAATAACTTATCCTCAGTCTGGATTTAAATTAGAAAATAAATTATATTTGTCTAAAATAGGAAAAATAAATATTGTAAAGCATAGGCAATTAGAAGGAAATATCAAAACATTAACAATTACTAAAACATCTTCAAACAAATGGTTTGCTTGTTTTAGTGCAGAAAAAGAAGTTAAGAAACAAAATAGAATAGAAAACCATATTGGAATAGATTTAGGATTAAAGCATTTCTATGCAGACAGCGAAGGAAATTTAATTAATAATCCCAAATATTTAAGGAAATCAGAATTAAAATTAATTAAAACTTGTAAAAATCATTCAAGAAAGAAAAAAGGAAGTAAAAACAGATTGAAATCAAGATTAAAATTAGCTAAATTATACGAGAGAATAACAAATCAAAGATTAGATTTCTTACACAAACAATCAAGAGTATTAACAAACAATTATTCAAATATTACAGTAGAAAAGTTAAATATTCAGAAAATGCAACAAAATAAATATTTATCAAAATCAATAGCAGATGTATCCTGGAATAAATTCCTTCAATTACTTTCTTACAAAGTGGAAGAAACTGGTGGAAAGCTAATTGAAGTTGATCCAAAAGGAACATCTCAATATTGTATTTGTGGAAATAAAGTAGAAAAAAGTTTAGCAGTAAGAATTCACAAATGCAATAATTGTAAAATAGAAATTAATAGAGATGTAATGTCTGCTATTTTAATTAAAAATAAAGCATTCGATACCGCAGGAAGTGCGGAAATCAACGCTTGGGGAAATGTTTCCTGTAGAAACGTCGATGAACCAAGAATCTCATGTATCTTTTAACTAGATGATTTGGGAGCTTCACTAGGTGTAATAATATTCGCCTTTGTGTCTTTGTTCTTGATCTAATTGTGAACCTGGTTTATTAATTCTAGGTCTACCTGTTTGCTTATCTCTCCTATAAGTTATGTTTAAATTTTTTAAAACTTTATTCATTCCTTCTCTTTTATTTACTGGTCCGAATACATGGCCTTCTTTTCCAGGATCACCTTCAAATACCAACATTGAATCTGCTAAATAATCTATAAATTGAATATCGTGGTCTACTATAATTGCGCAAATTTCTTTTACTGCTATAAATTCTTTTATTACCTCTGCAACTTTTAATCTGTCTTCGACATCAATAAATGCTGAGGGCTCATCCATAGCGATTAAATTTGCTTCTTGATTTGATAAACATGCTGCAATGTAAACTTTTTGCAGTTCACCACCTGATAATTCTTTTATTTGATTGTGTAAAATTGCATTTATATTTAATTTTTCTAAAATATTGGTTTTATACCAACCTGAATCGAATTCTGTTCCTGCAACACTTTTTAAATAATATTCAACATCGCCTGCAATATTTATATCTAGATACTGTGGTTTGTAACTAATTTTTAATGGTTCAAAATTTCCATTATCTGATTTTTCTAATCCTGCTAATAATTTTAAAAATGTTGATTTTCCTAAACCATTTGCTCCCATGATTGTTAATACTTCCCCTCTATGGATTTTTCCAGATGATGTTTTTAATTTAAATGTTGAAAAAGTTTTTTGCAATTCTGGAAATTCTATTAGTATTGACTTTGAAACTATTTTTTCTATTGGTGTATTTACAAATTTAATTGAATATGATCTGAACTTTAAATTTTCATCTGGCAAGAATCCATCCATATATTCATTTATTCCTCTTCTTACAGCTTTTGATTGTGAAAATATGCCATAGCATGCTTGTTCTCCATAAACAATTTGTATTTCATCAGAAATAAAATCTAATGTTGCTAAATCATGTTCTACTACTACAACTGAAGAATTCTCTGAAAGAGTTCTTATCAATTTTGCAGCTTTTATTCGGTGTATTATATCTAAAAATGACGATGGTTCATCAAAATAATATACATCTGCATCTCTTAATGCTGCAGCTATAATTGCTAGTCTTTGTAGTTCACCGCCGGATAATTCCTCAACTTTTCTATCAAATAAATGAGTTAATTCTAATTCTTTAGAAAATTCTTCGGCTTTATTTTTTTCATCAATTTTTTTAATTAATTCTTTAACTGTATGTCCTTTGTAAACTTGTGCTAATAATTCCACCCTTTGTGGCTTGTAACTAATTTTTAATTCGTGTGATGCTAATTTTTTAAAATAATCGCCTAACCAAGTTGTGGAGTATTTTTCTGCCATTTCTTTGTAATCGTGCTGTCCTTTATATTTTCCTAAATTCGGAGTTAAATTTCCTGAAAGAACCTGTAATGCTGTTGATTTTCCAATACCGTTTCTTCCAATAATTCCCACAATTGTATTTGGCTTAACTATAGGAAGAGAATATAATTCAAATGCATTTTTTCCAAATTTGTGGATTGGATCTTCTTCTAATTTTTCTGGTAAATTCGCTATGTGTATTGCATTAAATGGACATTTTTTAGCAGAAATTTTATGCATTTCTGTAACTACTTCAGGTGATATTTCTGATTTTCCAGATTCTCCAATATGAAAACCTTCTCCTCCGGATTTATTCAATGGGTCATATTTTATACATTCTAATTGGCACTTGTCTGGACGACATTTTGTCTTTTCTACTATTGCAATTACTTTCTTCATATAATTAAGTGCAAGTAAAAGATTTATAATTGTTTTTATTGGTAATGATAATAAACAGCATTTACAGCCAAAATAAAAGCGACTTTAGCGCATGTTGTAGATATCAGCCATATAGCTAGGTATAAAACATAAAAAAATATAAATAAGTTCTAAATTATTTTTTCTATGGAAAAAAGTGAGGTTTCTAGTGATATTTATTCTAGTAAATTTATAGGTGATGGTATAGTTGATGCAGGTGTAATGTTTAGTGCGAAGACACATAGAATTAAAGCACAAATTGAATCAATAATTGATAGAAATAGGTATAGAAGCCCTAAAAATCAAATAAGATATGTTGTAATTAATAATAGTACTGATACAAGTGTCCAAAGCGGAACTACTTATTCTAGAAGAAGCGGCCTTATTGATGCAATTACGATTTCAAGAAATGATCCAAATAGTGCAATTGATATATTACATGAATTAGATGAACAATCTAAGGAAACCATACCTATTGTTTTTATTGATGAAGTTCAGTTTTTACCAATAAAGTTTATGGAAACAATATTTAGATTTAAAAATGAGAAAAGAAGACAATGGATTGCAGGATTATCAAAAGATTTTAGAGGTGAAAAATTTGAAACTATGGATGTTATAAAAGAAATTTTTTCTTTTTATGTAGATATAAAACCAAACTGTACTTTTGATGTTGATGGTGAACAATGTGGACAAGATGCAAGCAATACTGTCCGAGTAATTGATAATGCTAATTATCCTCTGAAAACTCCAATTAAATATTACAAATCTAATGATGATGGATCCAATAGGGAAATTAAAAATGGATTTTTCGCTCCTTACTGGGACAAAACTATTTTGCCTAGAGATTCTAAAGGCATAGACTATACTGTTGTATGTGAAGAACATTTTAAAGTTCCAAGAACTGATGAAACTAAACAAATTTATGAAGCTATAAAAAAAGTTCATTATATCAATAAAAATGATTTATTAAAGAATTTTAACAGATTTGAGGATTTGGAACAAATACTTGGATTTTTATCTATTGAAAGAAATATAAAAATAGACGGAGATAAATATATTTTTTCATATAAATAGATTTTTAAACTTTTTAATTTCATTATTTTTATGAAATGTGATAATTGCGGCAGAGATATAGAAAAAATCTTTCTGGATAAAATTTTAGGAACTTATAAAAGAGAAGGCAAAAAATTAAAGGCTATATGTAGTAATTGCCAGAAGAATGCCCTTGTGGCTTAACGGTAGAGCAAATATAAAGGCTCAGTTGCTTCGTAAGCAATAGGTTGGGGGTTCAAATCCCTCCAAGGGCTTTCTTAAATTCAGATCAATAGGAAGGATACTAAGTTCGCAATTCTTATAAATTTTTCCCTACAATAAAGTTCATGACTGAAAATAACTCTTTAGAAGAGGCAATAGGTAGAAATAGTTCTAATGAAAAAGCTTCCAATTTAGAAATACAGGCTTATTTTATTATTAATGAAGAAAAGAAAGATTCCAAATCTATTTTTAAAGAATATTACAGACCATTATGCAATTACCTATTAAAATTGACAAAAGACAAGGAAAAAGCGAGAGATCTCGCTATGGATACCTTCATCAAAGCAATAAAGAATTATGAAAAATTTGCTTCAAATACAAATTTTAAGGCCTGGATATATAAAATCGCCTACAATTTATTCAGTACAGATTACCAAAGAGAAAAATTGCATAAAGTAGTTAAAGAAGATAAAGATTTAGAAGATTTTACTAGGTATAATCTTATCGATCCTGAAAAAGACGCAATATGTAAACATGAACTAATTATATTACACGAAAAATTGAGTGTTGTAAATTCAGCTTATTTAGAAGTTTTAATATTAAAAGCACAAGGAAATTCTTATAAAAATATTGGTAAGATATTGGGTGCGCCTCCGGGAACAATTATGTCCAGACTTTATAGAGCAAGAAATATGGCTGCAAAAATTCTTGATAAAGAAAGAAAAAATTTAAAAGAGAAATTAATCTAAATACAGTATGGTGAAACCTTTAGAAATGCAGTTTAGTATTTAAGATAGAAATTTAAATTCTTCTTTATCAATAATTAGATGAGACAATTTATATTATTTTCAAGGCAAGGGCAAACCTCGGGAAATTTTAGAAACTTAAGAGACGCAGGAAGATTAGATTTAGTTTCTCATTGTATCATATCCTCTTTCTTTTTATCACATAAAACAAGAAAAGAAATTATTTTACATATAATACTAAATGGACCTCCAAATCCACCATTACACTTACAAATTAAGGGAGAAGAATTGCATGATACAAGAACAGATGAAGAAACTATTGGGCATATTTTAAAAAATGTTTTATCAGGAAAGGAACATCCAGGATTTAAACTATCGAAGAAGAGTTTCCAGGAAATAGTAAAAGAACTATCACAAGAAAATGAAATTTATGTTTTAGAAGAAAAAGGGGAAAATATTAAAAATCAAGAATTAAAAGATAATTCTGTATTTATCATAGGCGATCAAGTAGGTTTGCCAAAAAAAGAAGAATTATTTGTATTAAGATATGGAAAGAAGCTTTCTTTAGGAAAAACAGTTTATTTGGCAGCAGACTGCATTACCATTATTAATTACAATTTAGACAATCGATAGATTATTATATTAAAAACTAAATAATAAATTTATGAGAGGTGATATTGAAAATATTAAAAAGTATGTTAGAGCCGCAAATTATTTATCTGCAATTCAAATTTATTTACAAGATAATTTCTTATTAAAAGAAAAACTAGACTCAGTACATATCAAGCCAAAATTATTAGGTCATTGGGGAACATGTCCGGGAATAAATTTTGTCTATGCAAATCTAAATTATTTGATAAAAAAATATAATATTAATATGATGTTCGTCCTCGGTCCAGGACATGGTTTTCCAGCATTGCAAGCAAATTTATTTTTAGAAGGAACATTGCAAAAATTTTATCCTCAAGCTTCAAAAACTGAAAAAGGAATAGGATATATAACAAAAAGTTTCAGTTGGCCTTACGGATTTCCAAGTCATAGCAACCCAAGCACACCCGGAGTAATTTTAGAAGGAGGAGAGTTAGGCTATGCTTTATCAACTTCTTACGGTGCAATTCTAGATAATCCTGAATTAATAGTTGCATGTTTGATTGGTGATGGTGAAGCAGAAACCGGAGCGACAGCAACA
>Ga0209541_10011903_pt1 | contig 13540 bp, 13 predicted proteins | sample RifCSPlowO2_01_FD_184027 | JGI IMG/M metagenome (GOLD analysis project Ga0209541, IMG submission 184027) | Groundwater microbial communities from Rifle, Colorado - Rifle CSP2_plank lowO2_0.1 (SPAdes) (version 2) | ecosystem: Environmental > Aquatic > Deep subsurface > Groundwater | place...
CCCACAGATTCCCGCTACTGGCTTTTTTTATCAGCAATCTATGGAGCCGCGGGCCAGCGCCAACTTGAGCGAGACGCTCTTTATAAGGCGTTGGAATTTTCCCCTAAAAAACAGCAGATACTTTTTGCTTTAACGCAGAGTTATTTCGGAGAAAACAATATACAAAAGGCTTTAGAGCTTGCCAAGGAAGCGGCTATACTGGACCTGACTTATCCCGCGGCGCGCTCAAATGTGGCGGTTTTATCCGCTCTTGTTAAGGATTTTGACGGGGCTGACAAGGAAATAGAAGCTCTTATAAAAATGGGGAAAGCCGACGCGGAAGATTTTCAAAAGTGGGGTAGCGTTTACGCTAGCGCCGGCAAATTGGGCAGGGCAGAGGATTTTTATAAAAAAGCGATTCTTTTGGACCCGAAAAATATTCAGTTAAGAGTAAGCCTTTCCGCGGTTTATTTCGGGCTTGGTAGGAAAAATGAAGCAATCAAGGCGCTTGAGGACGCCATAGCCCAGGATCCTGCCTTTAAAGAGCAAGGCGAGAGCATAATTTTGCAAATCAGCAAAGGACAAAAACCATTTTAATCCCGCAACTTATTTTATTTAAATAAGGTTTTATTATGCGATGAACGAGAAGCCTAAAATAGGGGTTGTGGGCGTGGGAATGGTGGGCAAAGAGCTCGCCCGCTATTTTTTAGCGGAGGGTTGGAAACGGGGGCGCGATTTGTTTTTATACGATAAAGATGAAAAAAAGGGCTTTTCTGATGACGTTAAAAGCGCCGGCATTATTTTTATTTCCGTCCCCACTCCTCCAAAAAAAGACGGCCTTTGCGACACCAGCATTGTTGAGGGCGTAGTAAAAGAATTGCACAGCCCCGCGAGAATTTTGGTTATAAAATCCACACTTGAGCCGGGGACTGCCGCGAGGCTTCAGAAAAAATATAAATCTCCCATTTTATTTAATCCGGAATTTTTGACGGAGTCCCGCGCCTGGGAAGATTTTATCAGACCGGATAAGCAAATTGTGGGCCCCACGCAAAAAAGTGTCGCGTTCGCGGGAACGGTTTTAAACTTATTGCCGCAGGCGTATTTTGCTTCCCCCGGCACTCTGGGCACGTACGATTTTGTAAGAGTTAATTCCAGTGAAGCCGAATTTGGAAAATACGCCAGCAATGTTTTTGGCGCCATTAAAGTTGCCTATGGAAACGTGCTAGCGGATTTCGCGAAAGCTCTGGAGATTGCCCACAAGCGCGAAGGAGTGAGGCTTCCGGTAAATTATGAAAATATACGCAAGATGGTTGCACACGACCGCCGCATTGGAGACGCCTGGATGAACGTTTACCACGGAAATTACAGGGGATTTGGCGGATATTGCTTCCCAAAAGATTTCAACGCGTTTATGGCCTTCGGGAAAAAACTCGCGTCTGGACTTAATAAGAAAAAAGATAAGGAATTAAAAATACTGGTTAAAAGCGGACTCGGCGTTTTACAAGCAATTTGGAATTACAACGAATCGCTTTTAAAATCCCAAGGGCTTTCCGTGGGATTGGTTAGCTCTCACGAAGCGCACGTGAAAGCTCTGCTTGAAAAAAAATGGAAAAAAAGAAAGTAATTGTTACGGGAGGCGCCGGATTTATCGGGTCAAACTTAGTTGACTTTTTGGTGGGGCTGGGGCACGAAGTTCATATTATTGATAATCTTGAAACCGGCAAAGAGGAAAATATAAATCCAAAAGCCGTTTTTCACAAAGCCGACATAAGAAACTATGAAGAGATAGCTCCGGCATTTATCGGGGCGGATTTCGTTTTTCATACAGCGGCGCTTCCCAGGATTCAGACGGCGATAAAAGACCCTGTGCCAGCGCATCACACTAACACTACGGGAACCTTAAACGTGCTCCGGGCGTCCCAAAAAGCCGGAGTTAAAAGATTGGTTTATTCAGGCTCGTCATCCATTTACGGCAAAAATCCGACGCCATTTCGCGAAGATATGAAACCCGATCCGCTAAATCCTTATGCCGCGCAAAAGCTGATGGGGGAGTTATATTGCAGAAATTTTTCGGATCTTTACGGCCTGCCGACCGTGATTTTGCGCTATTTCAACGTTTACGGCCCGCGGGAGATTTTGACCGGAGCCTACGCCACAGTAATAGGCATTTTCCGCCAGCAATTAAAAGAAGGAAAACCTATGACGATGGTGGCGGATGGAGATAAAAAAACGCGTGATTTTACAAACGTCAAAGACGTTGTTCGCGCCAATATTTTGGCGATGGAATCTCAGAAAGTAGGGTATGCAGAAATAATAAATATAGGCACAGGCAAAAATTACACAATAAAAGAATTGTCGGATATGTTTTCTGGCCCGATCCAGGTGATTCCCGCGCGCGCCGGGGAAACCGTTATAACCTTGGCGGATAATTCTCGCGCTAAAGAACTTTTGGGCTGGACGCCAACCATTTCTCTTCCCGAAGGTGTTGCCGAACTCAAAAAACTCCACAGCTTAAAGTAACTTTTCGGTAAAAATACATAGTATCTGGGTTTTGAAAAAATAAAAAAGCTCTAAGCCCTACTATAAATGTCAATAGTCTCTTTTAGCATGCGGGGAAGCGAGAATTTTTGGGAGACAAGGTCGTAATTTTTCTGTCCCATTTTTTTTCGGAGTACCTCGTCATCCAAAAGCCTTTTTAAGGCGCCCGCGAGCGCTTCCGGATTTTTTGGCGGAACCAAAAATCCATTTTCTCCGTCTTTTATCACGCCCGGGATGCCGCCGACTTTGGTGGCTACTGCCGGAAGTTCGGCGTATGCGGCTTCATGGAGGACGTAAGCGCCTGCCTCGGTGATAGAGGGCAGCACAAAAATATCAAACGCTTTTAAATAGCGCGCGACTTCCGGCACGAATCCCAATAAGAATGCGGTGTTTTGCAAGCCATATTTAACAATCAAAGTTTCTAGTTTTTTTCTGTCCTCTCCTTCACCAATGATTAGAAGTTGAAAGCCAGAAGCCGGAAGTCGGCCGACAGCTTCTATTAAATAAGTCAGCCCTTTGTTTTTGGTGAGCTCGGCGATGCACCCTATCCAGGCCTGCTCATCCGATAGGGGAGGAAACCCCGAGTCCGCAAAATTCGTTTTATTAAGCAAGGTTTGGAGTTTGTTTTTGGCTTCATTTTTTGTAAAATAAAGGGGCTTCGCGACAGCCAAATCTATCATGCGAAGCTTATTTTGCGAGACAGGAAAATACATTCCTTGGCGGAAAACATCCCTGGATACGCAAATGACGATGTCTGAAAATAAAACCGTAACCCATTGCGCCAAGAAAATTATTATGCGCAAAAGAAGCGGGCGATCTTCGTTAAATCCCCAGCCGTGGGCGGTGAAAATAACAAGCGGTGAGTGACGAGTGATGAGTGATGAAATTTTCGCCGCCGCAGCTCCCAACCCGCCGATTTTGGTGCTGTTTAAATGAATGATATCAGGGCGCTCGCGATTGAAAATTTTAATCAGCGCGAAAAGCGATAAAAATTCTTTTATGATATTAACGTCGCGCTGAAGAAACGGAATGGATATCGCGCGGATGCCAGCCTCCCTTAATTTTTCCATCAGTAGCCCCGATCCGCCAGCGGCTACGGCAATTTCAAATTTATCCCATGGCAAGCCGCGCGCCAGATCGTAAACGTATCTTTGCGCGCCGCCCCAGTTTGATTTAGTAATTACGTATAAAATTTTTATTTTGCGATCCACCATGAATTTTTGGAAAATTAAATCAAGAATTTTAAATCTAATTTTATTCTCAGGCGATATTTTAAGTTTCGCTATTGCTTTATATTTAAGCCTGCTTTTGCGCTATGGAAGCCCTCCGACGGTGCCCATTTTAAGCCAGCATTTCTCGGCTTTCGTCTGGATTTTTTTGCTCTGGGCTTTAGTGCTTTATATCACGGGGTTTTACGCCCATTTTATGATAGGCTACCGGCTTTCTTTGGCGGAAAAACTTTTTAAGGCGCATTTGATAAATGTCGCGGTCGCCGCTCTTTTTTTCTATTTTGTCCAGTACTACTACTTTATTATAACTCCGAAAGTAATATTAATTTTTTACGCTGCCTTTTCTTATTTTTTGCTATTCAGCTGGCGGGCCTTGAGTTTGTCGTTTATGCGGGGCGCCGCCGGGAAAGGAGTGTTTTATTTCATAGGTCCCCGCCCGGAATTGGGCGAGCTTTCGCGGGCTTTTGAACACAATCCTTATTATAGCAATTTTATGGTTTTAGCCGGCAAATCGCCAGATGAAATTAAATCAGAGCAGGACATAGATTTCTCCCTATTGGAAGAGCGTGCCAGGGCAGGTTTTTTCGCGGCGATTGTCGCTACGTTCCCGCATCAACATAACGAAAATTTCATAAGAAAGTTTTACGATTCAATTTTTAAGGGAGTCAATTTTTTTGATTTCCAGAAATTTTACGAATCCGTATTCCATAAAATACCCGTATCTTTGGTGAATGAAATGTGGCTTTTAGAGAACATTTCTTCGCCGTCCAGGGCGGTTTATGATTTTTTAAAGAGATTAATGGATATTATAATTTCATTAGCCGCGGGCATAGCGTCGCTCTTTTTTTATCCGTTTATAATTATTGCGATTAAGCTTGATGACGGCGGACCGATTTTTTACGTTCCTGAGCGCGTTGGGAAAAGCGGGAAATTATTTAAGCCATTTAAATTTAGAACCATGAAAGTAGGAGTAACTATCAGTTGGTTTGAAAAAAATGACTCGCGTGTTACGCGCGTGGGTAAATTTTTAAGGAAGACGTCTTTAGATGAATTGCCGCAGCTCTGGAATATTTTTCTTGGAGATATCAGTTTGGTAGGCCCTCGTCCGGATATAATTAATTTTGCGGAAGAATTGGAGCAAAACATACCTTATTATAAAGTTCGCACCCTTATTAAGCCCGGGCTTACCGGCTGGGCGCAGGTTTCGCAGCACGTTGAAGGGGAAAATCCAAGTTCCGTTGAAGAAACCAAAGACCGCCTGGCTTACGATATTTATTACATTAAAAACAGGTCGTTTTTATTGGACTTGGCGATTATCGCCAAAACCGCCCATTTGGTGCTTTCCAGAATGGGATTTTTCAAGTAACATTATACAATCATGAAAATTTTTATCACAGGCGCGTTGGGGTATATAGGAGGGATGTTGGTTGACAGATTTTTGGAAGATAAGGCGGTTGGCAAAATCGTTGCTTTAGATATGCAAAGTCCGCCGCGCGCGGAAAATGAACGCTTAACATATGTTACCCATAATCTCGGAGATCAGGGTTGGGAGGATCAGGTTTTGGCGCACGGGGTTCCGGATGTTGTGATTCACTGCGCCTATGTTATCCGCGAGGGCTATGGCAAAAAGCGCGCGTGGCAGATAAAATCCAATATCACGGCGGCTGATCGGGTTTTTGATTTTGTTTTTAAAAATAAAATTCCGAAACTCATCCATTTTTCCACGGTTGCTTCGTATGGAGCGCGCTCCGCGAATTCTATCGGCTATCAGTTTAAAGAAGAAGATCCGTTTCGCGAAGAAAATTATCTTTACGGAGTTGATAAAAAGATAATTGAGGAAAAATTAAAAAATCTATATGAAAAAATAAAACCGGCAACCCAAGTATTAATCGTCCGCCCATGCGCCATTACCGGCCCCAGGGGGCAATTCACGTTTAAACGATTCGGGCTTTTGCGCGTGGTTAAATTCGGCCTACCGATCGTGCCGGTAACCGGGCCGGATTCGGCTAGGCAATTTATTCACGAAGATGATGTTTGGGAGGCCATACGGCTCATGGCCGGTGGAAGCGTGGTTGGCCGGTACGAAGTTTTCAATTTAGCGCCGGCGGATTTTTTGCTTTTAAAAGATATGGCTCTCGAGATCGGCAAGGCATTCGTGAAAGTTCCTATATGGCTGGGAAGGCTGACTTTTGGCGCGATGTGGCATCTTTCTCGCGGGCGGATTCCTACGGTTCCAGCCGGGATAAATTCATACACTTATCCGATTATCGCGGACGGCTCAAAAATTACTCACCACGGCTTTCAATACCAATACAGCGCCAAAGAAGCGTTAAGGGCGGACAGGGGATATTACGCGCTTGACAAAAATAATAGGGGTGCTAAGATGGTCTTGTGAGTGTTTTCTCCGCTTCGGCGGAGGATACAATCTATGTTTGCACAAAGCCCGCGATTTATCACGGGTTTTGTGTTTTTTGGGCAATTTTGTAATTATATAGAGAGTGCTTGTGCTTTTGAGGGGATCATGGAGCCGGCACTCACATAAGGACATAGTATTGGAGTACAACCCTCCATGGTCCCTTTAAGGGCATAAGCTAAAATCCCAGATAGCGCACCTCTTCTTCAAGCCGGATGCCGTATTTTTTATAGACTTTATTTTTTAAGATATTTATTAGTTTTTTAGCGTCGCTTGCTTTGCCTCGGCCGTTGTTTATAAGCAGATTAGCATGGTAATTCGCGACATAAACTCCGCCCGCTTTCATCCCTTTCGCGCCGACGGATTCCAAAAGGGATCCTGCCGGTATTTTGCCTCCTTCAACAACTATATTTTTAAAAATACTCCCGGCACAGCGCAGACTAGGCTTATATTTTTTTTCGCGGATTTTTATTATTTCTTTTGATTTTTTCGCGAGTTTTTCGGCGTTGCCTTTAGGCAAATTAAATTCCGCGGCTAAAATTATCCACGGTTTTTTCTTAAAAACGCTTTCCCGATAGGAAAAAGCGCAATCTTTTTTCGGTATCCAGCGAGTTCGCGAGCCGTCAAAGATTTTTATTCGTTTAAGGTTTCCGGAAATTTCTCTGCCGTAAGCGCCGGCGTTTCCGAAAATCGCGCCGCCAACCGTGCCGGGGATTCCGGCAAGGGTTTCCAGGCCTTGAAAGCCGTTTTTATTCGCGCTGTCCACGAGTTCTTGGAGCTTAACGCCAGCTTCGCATAAAATTTTATTTTTTTTGACTTCCAAACCGCTTGTCGCGATTTTGATCACCGTTCCCTTAAATCCTTTGTCATTCGCGATAACATTGGTGCCTTCTCCCAGTATATAATAAGGCTTAAGAAGAGCGTCGATGATAGACTTTTCGTCGCGCGCCGCAACTAGTTTTTTTGCTTCTCCGCCGAATCCGAACCGCGTCAAATGTTTGAGCAAAACCTTTCCCATGGCTTTTATATTATACTTTTTTGGTTTAAAATAAAGAGATGAGAGTTTCGCTAAAGGGCACGAATATAAATCTTTTGGAATCCACCCGGGAATACGTGGACAGAAAGCTGGTACGCATGGTGGATAGATTTTTGATTAAAGACGACAAGCCGATAGCTCTGGACTTAGAAGTCGGGAAAACCACAAAGCATCATAGAACCGGTCCCTATTTCCGCGCCGAGGCGAATTTATCAATCGGTAAAAAGCTTCTTCGCGCGGAGGCTTTGGGAGAAAATTTAAACGAAGCCGTTGATTTACTGGAAGAGGAACTGGAGCGTGAAATCAAAAAATTTAAAGAAAGAAAACGCGCCCTTATGCTTAAGGGCGCGAGGAAGTTGAAGGAAAAGTAGTATGCTTTTGGCGAAGTTGCATCAGCAATTGATTAATGTTAATATGCTAATATGAACGTTGTAACCATACCTAAAAAATTGGCTAAGGAAGGCGATTTGATTGTTTTACCACGAAAGGAATACGAGGCCCTGATTAACGCGCGCGCAATTGAAGAATTTGAACCAACCATTGCTCAAAAAAAAGCCTTAATCATGGCCGAAAGTAACTTTCGGCGCCGAAAAACTCTGTCCTATGATGAACTCACCTGTAAGTTGGGATTTAGAGATAGACCATAGCGTTTTTAAGGCGCTCAAAAAAGTTTCTCGAGATAACGCTGAGAGGATACTCGATGTTATTAAGCTTTTGCCAGCTAATCCATATTTCGGCGATATCCAAAAAATGAAAGGAGAAGAAAATTCGTGGCGCCGTAGAATCGGCGCTTTTCGCAGGACATCGAAGACTTATTAAGCGCGAAATCAAAAAATTTAAAGAAAGAAAACGCACCCTTATGCTCAAAGACGCGAGAAAGCTGAAAGGGAAATAAAAATAAAATTGTATACTACGCAAACTGACCTATCGTCCAGAATACGTAGTATGCGTTTTCAAAAAAAAGACCCATATGGGTCTTTTGCGGCGTTAAAGCATTCTGATTGCCTCTTTTACTCCCTGAAGATTTGAACCTTTATCGCAATTTGCGAGTGCACCGGCTTTGCGCAACTTATCATCGCTTCCGCCAGTGTTAGCAACTATGATCGGCGCATCTGGCATGCTAAGGAGCACGCGAGTTAAATCGCTGCCCTCGATTTTCATAAGTCCTTGATCCATCAGGACAATTTTTGGTTTTGTCGATAAAATAATATCGGCCATTTTCTTGAGCTCGACATTTAATGGTTCTCCGCGGAGCTCACTATAAGGGCGGGCGGTATTGTAATGGAGAAATCCCATTTCAATATTTTTCCAACCAACAAGGGCCTGCGCAGTCCTGACTATCTCATTTTCAGAGTCGTCAAAAATTAAAATCTTTGTTGGTTTTCTCGGTCTGACTTGTTCTGTGGCCATTTGGACTTTACGGTCATTATAGTTGGGTCGTATGGGTTTCTTGCCAAGTTTTACGAGCAGGTTGTTGATGAAAGCTTCGAGCTGTTTACTTGTTACATTCCCAAAACGAGAGTTGAGCGAAGGAAACGCGGCCAATATAGTGACACATGATATGATCATGTTCTTTTCGTTGCCATCATCTAGCAGCTGTGATTGGATATGAGCGCTAAGAATGTCAATTTTTTCTTGATGAGCTTCTGCTTCATTTGTGGAAACTTTTGGCAAATGAGCTTCATACAAAATGGGTTCCAGTTCTGGAACCGGAACATCTGTCTGAACGCAGATCGCACAAAAGTCATGAAAAATAGCTTCTCGCATTTCGGCTTTACCGGCATCGATTTCGTTCGCCTCTAATATGGGATGGTCAAGTAACATTGCAATGTCTTTCGCAACCTTTAACATTCCTTCGGAATCGAATTTAAGCATATTCTCTGCGGTAAACAAGGTATAATTCATAACAGCTCCTTATTTTTTTATGGGTCGAAATTCTGGTTTAGATGATAGCAAATCATTTACTATCTGTCAATAGCGCGCAAGGGGACTATTCACAGCACGTTGCGGTTTTTTGTTTTATAATTACTCTTGGCATGCGTGAGGGATATACTTTTGATGATGTGTTGCTTGAACCCCAGAGAAGCGGGGTTTTTTCGCGAAAAGACGTAAACACAAGCGCGCAATTCTCAAAAAACATAACATTAAATATGCCTATTGTTTCCTCTAACATGGACACGGTTACCGAGCACCGCATGGCGCGGTTTATGGCTGAAGCCGGCGGCATCGGCATCATTCACCGATTTTTATCTGTTGAAAAACAGGCCAATGAAGTGCGCCGAGTAAAACGCGCAGAGAACGTTGTTATAGAAGATCCATACACTATTAGCGTTGATGCCGATATTTCAGACGCGAAGCGCGTAATGTCTGAAAAAGGAGTTTCTGGTCTCCCTGTACTAAATTCCTCCGGCAAAGTCGTCGGCATTATTACCCGCCGCGATATTTTGTTTACGGAAGAGAAAAACAAAAAAGTCGCGGAAGCGATGACTAAAAAAATAATAACCGGAAGCCCGAAAATCGCCCTTGTCGCGGCGAAAAAAATATTATTCGCGCATAGAATAGAAAAATTGCCTCTTATTGATAGAGCAGGAAAACTTCGCGGCCTCATTACATTAAAAGATATTTTAAAACAGGGGAACGGCAAGCTGACTTCAAAAGATAAAAAGGGCCGCTTTTTGGCGGGTGCGGCGTTGGGCGTAAAGGAGGGCACATTGGAAAGAGCCAAGGCCTTGCTCGACGCGGGAGCGGACGCGCTTATTGTGGATATCGCGCATGGGCATAACGAGCGGGCTTTGGAAATAATTAAACTTCTTAAAAGAAAATTTAAGGGTGCGGAAATTGTTGGCGGAAATGTCGCGACCCCTAAGGGCGCAGTTGATTTGATAAAGGCTGGGGCTGATGCGGTAAAAGTCGGCATAGGGCCGGGAGCCGCTTGCACGACGCGGATTGTAACCGGCGTGGGCGTCCCGCAGCTTACCGCTATTTTGGAATGCGCGGAGGCCGCGGGAAAATACAAAATACCGATAATCGCGGACGGTGGAGTGAGAAATTCAGGCGATTTGTCAAAAGCTTTAGCGGCGGGAGCGTCTACGGTTATGATAGGAAGCTTGCTCGCAGGGACAGACGAATCTCCCGGAGAATATCTTTTTGAAGAAGGCGCGGGGTACAAACTTTACAGGGGAATGGCTTCTCGCGACGCCGCGGATGAGAAGACGAAACTTGACGGCAATCAGGAAGATGGGGTTTACCGCGCGCCGGAAGGGAAGTCAGGAAAAGTGCCGTACAGGGGGCGCGCGAAAAATGTTTTAGATGATTTGATAGCGGGGCTCCGCTCGTCAATGAGCTACTTGGGCGCGAAAAATTTGCGCGAATTCCAAAAAAACACAAAATTCATAAAAATCACATCCGCCGCTTTGCGCGAATCAAATATACACGACATGAAATAGTGGACGGTTTGATTTTCATGTGTTTGGTGTTATGATTTAATACAGCGAGTTTGGGAAAAAAATGAGAGTTTTTAGTTCAGCAGAAACAGATGCTGCGTTTGAAAAACATGCCGCAGGTAAAATGAGCGCGAAGGATAACCTGGAGAAATTCAAAACATATAATCAGTTTGAGCGATATCAGTTTGAAGAACGCAAGCCCGTTTGGGTCAATGCGCTTATAACAATGAGCGGTTGCCGAAAACAATGCGATTTAGAGTTGCAGTGGGATTTATTCGGAGACGTTTTCCGCAGATTCCATAGCGAGCAAATGGAATGGCTAGTAAATCCCGCGAGTTGCCCGCCCGAAATTAGAGAAGAACGAGAGGCAGAATTAGAGAAAATTATAAGCTCGTTTGCGACAAACGGTAAATGCCACTGGAGGCGAAACCACGAAATTGTTTGTTTTTGCGGCTTAATTAATTAAAATAGAAAATTCGAGCGGCGCGATAATATCGCCCGTTTTTGTTTTATACGGAATCATTCGCGCGAATGAGCGAACATATAATTTAAACTAAAGCAAATCTATAATTCGGCGGGCGGGTGGTTTTTGTTGCGAAATCAATCTGTAAAACATCAGCGAGCTTCTTTGCTCTTTATCCAAAATATCGACAGCAGACAAAATACCCAAATGTTTTGATGTGGCCTTAAACGAAAGACTAATTTCCTCGGCGATGTTGCCAACCGAGGCTTCGCCCTCCTTTTTTAAATACCTCAAAATCGCGAGCCGGCGTTTATTGGCCAGGGCCTTTAAAATTCTTTCCAAGTCTTTCATATAAAGATGGTATCAAAACTCCATAAATCATTCAACCATTCGCGCGAATTAGAGAAGGCAGAATATACATATGCCGCCGACTAGGCCATGAAGAGACATGGGATGGGGCGCTTTTTTTTATTTCAAAAAAGCGTATAATTTAATCCATGTCAATTTTTGGGAAAATTTTTGGGGACGCGAATGAAAGAGTGATCAATGAAATGCGGCCGATGGTGGAGGAGATAAATAATCTGGAAAAAGATTTTGAGAAGCTGTCTGACGAAGAATTAAAGAAAAAAACGGAGGAGTTTAAAAGGAGATTGAGCGCGAGCGAAACGGAAAGCGCGATCGATACTCTCAATGATCTTCTTTCCGAAACATTCGCCGCAGTCAGAGAAGCCGCCAAACGCACGCTTGGCCAGCGGCATTTTGACGCGCAGCTTATGGGGGGAATCGCGCTTCACAAGGGAGGTATTGCCGAGATGAAAACAGGAGAAGGAAAAACGCTGGTGGCTACGCTCCCGGCTTATTTAAACGCGCTTACAGGCGGAGGGGTGCATATTGTTACCGTAAACGACTATTTGTCGCGGAGAGACGCCGCTTGGATGGGGCAGATTTATAACGCACTGGGGCTTTCAGTTGGGGTGTTAAATCACGAAGTAAGTTTTTTATATGACCCAGACTTGGCGGTGAAACCGCCAAGTGGCGGTTTAACCGCTCAAGATCAAACAAGGGATGCTTTGGGAGCTTTCAAAATTGTCCACGAATTTTTGCGCCAGTGTTCCCGGCGCGAAGCTTACGCCGCGGACATTGTTTATGGCACGAACAACGAATACGGCTTTGATTACTTGAGGGACAACATGGTTTATTCTTCTTCGCAAATGTCGCAGCGCGGCCACAGTTTCGCGATTGTTGACGAGGTTGATTCAATTTTAATTGACGAAGCCCGCACGCCCCTTATTATCTCGGCTCCCGATGCGGAGTCCGCTGAACTTTACAAGGTTTTCGCGAAAATCGCCCCGAAGCTTAAGGAAAATGTTGATTATAACGTTGACGAAAAAATGAAAACCGCGCTGATTACAGAATCCGGCATTGAAAAGGTTGAACAAATGCTCGGGCTAAAAGATATTTACTCAGAAAAAGGCATGAGATTCGTGCATCACATTGAGCAGGCGCTCCGCGCGGAAGCCCTTTTCCGGCGCGACAAAGACTACGTGATTAAAAATGGAGAGGTGACTATTGTTGACGAATTTACAGGCCGCCTTATGCCCGGCAGGCGCTGGTCCGATGGTTTGCATCAGGCCATTGAAGCAAAGGAGGGCGTAAGGGTTCAGCAGGAATCACGCACTTTGGCCACAATTACATTTCAAAATTATTTCAGAATGTATAAAAAACTGGCCGGAATGACTGGCACCGCCCAGACTTCGGCTGAAGAGTTTCATAAAGTTTACAATCTGGAAGTCACGCAGATCCCGACCAATAAGCCGATGGTAAGAGAAGATTTGCCGGACAAAATTTTTCAGACGGAGCGCGGAAAATGGCAGGCATTGGTGCGCGAGATCAAAGGAAGAAATAAAAAGGGACAGCCGGTGCTTATCGGCACGGTTTCAATTGAAAAAAATGAAAAACTTTCAGCCATGCTTTCAAGAGAGGGGATTTTGCATAAAATTCTTAATGCGAAAAACCACGAGGAAGAAGGCGCGATCATCGCGCAAGCCGGAAAATTTTCCGGTGTCACCGTCGCGACAAACATGGCTGGCCGCGGTGTGGACATAATTCTCGGAGGGAACCCGACGGTTTTTGAAGACACCGATAGAGTTCTAGGCGCTGGCGGGTTGTTTGTTATCGGCACGGAGCGGCACGAAGCCAGGCGCATTGACGACCAGCTTCGCGGAAGGTCAGGAAGGCAGGGAGATCTCGGTGAGACGCAATTTTATATTTCTTTGGAAGATGATCTTATGCGGATTTTCGCGCCGGAACGGATTAAAAATATGATGGGAAAGCTCGGTATTCCGGAAGATGAGCCGATTGAAAACAAAATGGTTTCTTCAGCGATTGAATCCGCGCAGGCGAAAATTGAGGGGTTTAATTTTGACGCGAGAAAACATA
>Ga0209541_10011907_pt1 | contig 13537 bp, 15 predicted proteins | sample RifCSPlowO2_01_FD_184027 | JGI IMG/M metagenome (GOLD analysis project Ga0209541, IMG submission 184027) | Groundwater microbial communities from Rifle, Colorado - Rifle CSP2_plank lowO2_0.1 (SPAdes) (version 2) | ecosystem: Environmental > Aquatic > Deep subsurface > Groundwater | place...
AAATCAAAGAAGTCCAGAATTGTATTTGCATATCTTATTTTCTTAAACTCTATCATAGAATGATATCTTTGCTTGACTTCTCTATTGTCCCTTCCTATAGTATTATTATTATGGTTATAGCCATGCTTTTTTTGCTTGATAGATATTCCAAACCTTAACTCTGCAATTGTTCTAAAGAATTTATTAAATCCTTTTTTGTAATGCCCTAATTTATCACTTACAAAAATAATCTTTTTGCCTTTCTTTTTTCTTTCAATAAACTGCTCATAGCACCTATCTTTAATTGATTTGTAAATTTTGCTGTCCTTTACCCTCCAGCGATGCGAGTTTTTTTCCCCCTTATTTTGTATATTTTTTAACCCAGTTAAAAACAGTTGCTGAGCATATTCTTGCTTTGCCATACTCCCTAAAATGCTTACTTACAGAATTAAAACTCATCCCTCTTTTATAACTTGATCTTGTGTAAATCTTCTCTTACAAGCATTGCACCACAGCATCTGTTTTTTACCGGACTTATTATAACGCCAGCCTTTGCACCACGTTCTCTTATGTGAAGATATAGCATAACCTATTTATATAGGTATCGGAGATTAAATATTATCTGAAAATGTGTATAGAAAGTTATATAAACCAACAGCATTTATAAAAATTTAATATTCAAGAGATTAAATTTTACATTCAAATGAGCAAGAAGAAGGAAGAGCAGGAAAGGCAGGAGAAGCTTCAGCAGGAAATTTTTAGAATACATCTTCCTAGAGATAGGCAAACTTTTGGAGTCATTGAGCAGAGGCTAGGCGGCTCTAGGATGAGGGTAAGATGCCTTGATGGCAAAACAAGGATTTGCAGGCTGCCTGGAAGATTGACAAGAAAGCTATGGGTAAGGGAAAGCGACATTGTCATAGTAGAGCCTTGGGAGTATAGCGGAGATGAGAAGGGAGACATACTGTATAAATACTCGCCGACTCAAGTTTCTTTTCTCAAGAAAAAAGGCCACCTAAAGCAGCTTGGCGATTTTGAGGAATTTTGATATGGCAATTTTTATTGAAATGATTGAGTATTTATTTGGAGAATGTTAAATTAAAATTTTCTTGCATATATAATGTCGGACACAAATAATTAATCAAAAATAGTTGTGTCCGACTGATATAGCGGCGGATTATTTATGCTCAATTATTTACTTCCGCCACTATACAACGGAAACTTTTAAATACACAAAGAGCCATCTTTTGCCAATGGACAAGTCAAGCATAAATTTTTTTTCAATGAACCTTATAATGCTCTTTGTAGTGTTAAGCTTTATTTTTATCGTATTTGGATTGCATAGGCTTGCATTCGTGTTTGAGCTTATGCTGCTGCTGATTTTCATGTTTCTTTTTGCATTATCAATTTTTCTGACATACCATAATAAGCAATTTGGATGGACTGTATTTGGAGCTGCTCTGGTTGTTATGATAATAAACCTATTGTTAATCTTCTTATTGACAAAAACATTCAAAACATGGAATGCTGTAGCGCTATTCCTTTCTATTGCTGGGCTCGTGCTTACATTTGTCAATTTTAAAAAAAGCACTAAAAAATCAGAAAGTGAAGAAAAAATAAAAGAGAAGGAAAAAAGTTATTATCCTTACATTGACAAGATGGAGCCTAGAGAAGGGAAAGCGGTAGAGGAAGTTAATGAGCAAAGTATCGAGATTAAAGGCAGTGCGGGCAAGCCATCTGAATTAGAAAAGACATTTACTCCAGGCAAATATGTTGCAAGCAGCAAGGCCAACAAATTTCACAGCCCAAAATGTGACTGGGCAAAGAAGATAAGGAAAAAAAACCAAGTTTGGCTTAATTCTAAGGAGGATGCTCAGTCTAAAGGGTTTGAGGCTGATAAGTGTGTAAGTTGAACCTTCAAGAAAACTTTATAAATCTTGGTCAAATCTAAATTATTTGGGGGTTAAGAATTTGGCTAATCCTACTGATATTTGCAATAACTCTAAGTGCACTCCTCTATTTAAAGAGCATATTAAGCTTGGCGCTGCTATGGTTGATTTCAGCGGTTGGTATATGCCTGTGCAATATACCAATGTAATTGAAGAGCATCTAGCTGTAAGAAACAATGTAGGAATCTTTGATGTATGCCACATGGGCGAGTTTATTGTATCAGGAAGCGGCTCTCTGGAATTTTTGCAGCATATGGCCACAAATGATATCAGCAAGCTGGAGTTAAATCAAGCCTGCTATAACTGCATGTGCAATGAGAGCGGCAACGTTATAGACGACTTATTCATCTACAAGCTAAAGGAAGACGAGTTTTTTGTTGTAGTCAATGCAGGCACTATTGAAAAAGATTTTAACTGGCTTTTAAAGCACAAGCCAAGCGGCATTGAATTAAAAAACATAAGCGAGCAGACTGCAAAGATTGATGTCCAGGGGCCTTATGCAGAAGCGCTAATGCAAACGTTAACAAGCTTTTGTTTGGAAGGTATAAAGCGATTTAGCTGCAGCAGAATCAAGCTTAATTTTATGAATGAGGAATTGCTGATTTCAAGAACAGGCTACACAGGAGAGGACGGATTTGAGCTGTACCTTAACCCTGAACATGCCTCGCTAGTATGGAATAGGCTCATCGAAGCTGGAAGTGTGTTTAACATAAAGCCATGCGGCTTGGGAGCAAGAGACACGCTAAGGATAGAGTCATGCTATAGCCTATATGGCCATGAGATAAATGAAAATACAACTCCAATAGAAGCGGGATTAGGATTTGCTGTAAAGTTTGCCAAAGATTTTATTGGAAGAGATGTATTAGAAAAACAAAAAGCATACGGCGCTGAAAAAAAATTAGTATGCTTTGAAATGATTGATAAGTCAGTGCCTAGGGAGAGTTATGATATCATTATTGATAACAAAAAGATAGGTTATGTCACATCAGGAACTTACTCTCCGTTATTCAGGAAAGGCATTGGGATGGGCTACATAGAATCAGCAGAATCAGATTTGTGCAACGTTGGCAATGAAATATGCATACTGATTAGAGGAAAACAATATAAAGCAGTTATAGTTGAAAGGCCTTTTTACAAGTTTAGAGGTGGAAAGCTATGAGCTATATAGGCAGTATAATTGATGGCTTGAGATATACAAAAGAGCATGAATGGGCTAAAATAGAAAATGGGATTGCGACAGTTGGAATAACTGATTATGCTCAGCACGCATTAACAGACATTGTTTTTGTTGAGCTTCAGCAGGTTGGAAAGGAGGTAAAGCAGTTCAGCCAATTTTGTGTTGTTGAATCTGTAAAATCAGTCTCTGATATTTTTGCGCCGTTGTCAGGAATTTTAGTGGATGTAAATACCGAGCTAGCTAACAAGCCTGAAAATATAAACAATGAGCCTTACGGTGTTGGCTGGATTGCAAAAATCAAAATTTCAAATAAAAATGAAATAAAAAATTTAATGGAATCAGAAGAGTATAAAAAATATCTTGAGGGTTTAGAACATTGAGAACTTTGAAAAATTCGATTTCTTAAAAAATCGAATTTTTCAATGCCATCCATTAAAATTAAAATGCACTACATATCCAATACAGGCGAGCAAAGAATGGAAATGCTTAATGCCATTGGCGCAGACAGCATAATGGATCTTTTTAAGGATGTGCCTGCTGGCCTTGTTCTAAAGAGAGAATTTAAACTGCCTCCAGCTGTGTCGGAAATAGAGGTTAAAAGGCTGTTGGAAAATCTTGCCTCAAAAAATAGTTCTGGAATGCTCTCATTTCTTGGTGGAGGCGCATACAGCCATTATATACCTGCTATAGTTCAGCATCTCATTTTAAGAGGAGAATTCTTTACCTCTTACACGCCCTACCAAGCAGAGGCCAGCCAAGGAATGCTTCAATCAATATTTGAGTATCAGACTATGGTTTGCAGCCTTACAGGCATGGACGTTGCAAATGCATCTATGTACGATAATAGCAGCGCATTAGCAGAGGCTGCAATAATGTCCTGCAGAATTAAGGGAAAAAAGAGGGTGTTAGTTGCAAAGGCCATACATCCTGAGCATAGGGAAGTTGTTAAGACATACCTTAAAGCAAATTCTATAGAGCTTGCAGAGATAGGGCATGAAAATTTATTGACAAAAATAAATGGGATTAATAAAAGCAATAGCTTTGGGGATTTTTCAGCAGTGCTTGTGCAGAATCCAAACTTTTTCGGCTCTATTGAAAATCTTAAAGAGATAGAAAAATTTGCCCATGAAAATGATGCCCTTTTAGTTGCAAGCGTAAATGAGCCGACATCACTCGGAATCTTAAACAGCCCAGGAAGTTATGGAGCGGATATTGTCGTTGGGGAAGGGCAGTCATTTGGCAATTCATTAAGCTTTGGCGGCCCATATGTCGGATTTATGGCTACTAAGAAGGAATATCTAAGGCAAATGCCAGGAAGGATTGTAGGCCAAACACTGGACAGCAATGAAAAAAGAGGTTTTGTGCTGACCTTACAGGCAAGAGAGCAGCATATAAGGAGAGAGAAAGCCACATCAAATATATGCACAAATCAGGCATTGAATGCTTTGGCAATGACAATTACATTAGCAACTTACGGCAAAGAGTTAAGGAATTTGGCAATACAAAATATGCAAAAAGCGCATTACGCAGCCAAAATCCTCCGAGAAAAGGGGATTAAAATAATATCAGCTACACCATTCTATAATGAGTTTGTTGTAAATATAAATAATATCCATAAGCTAAAACAACATTGCTATAAAAACAATATTATCCCAGGGTTGGAATTAGAAAAGTTTTATCCAGAGCTTAAAAATACATTATTGGTATGTGTTACAGAAATGCACACAAAAGATGATATAGATAATCTGGTCCAGGTATTATGTTAGGTATTATAAAAAATCTCACATCAGCAAAACTGATGTGAGATTTTTTGGTGTAAAATGAAACTTATATTTGAAAAAAGCATTGAAGGTAGGAGGGCAATACAACTGCCTAAACTAGATGTGCCTGTCTCAGAAGATTTAATTTCTAAGGAGTATTTAAGACAGAATATTGATTTGCCTGAAGTAAGCGAGCTTGATATTGTAAGGCATTACACTGAGCTGTCAAGAAGGAATTTTGGGGTAGACAATGGGTTTTATCCCTTAGGGAGCTGCACAATGAAATACAACCCTAAAATAAACGAGGATATATCAGCATTGGATGGCTTTTCAAAGCTGCATCCTTATACGCCAGAAGAGTTTTGCCAAGGGGCATTGCAAGTTATGTACGAGCTTGAGCAATACTTAAAAGAGATTTTGGGAATGGATGCTGTGACTTTACAGCCTGCAGCAGGCTCTCATGGAGAATTAACCGGAATGATGCTCATAAAAAAATATTTTGAAAGCATTGGCCAAAAAAGAAGCAAAGTGCTAATACCAGATTCTGCGCATGGGACAAATCCTGCTTCTGTAACAATGTGCGGATTTGGATCCATTGAAGTCAAAAGCGGCAAAAATGGGGAAATAGATTTGGATGATTTGAAAGCAAAGCTAAACAGCGATATTGCTGCGATTATGATTACAAACCCAAATACTTTAGGGTTGTTTGAAAGCAAAATACTAGAAATAGCGGAGATTATGCACAGCAATGGCAGCCTGCTTTACATGGACGGCGCAAACCTGAATGCGATGCTTGGCATGGTAAAGCCAGGAGACTTCGGCATAGATGTTTTGCATATTAATCTGCATAAAACCTTTTCAACACCCCATGGCGGCGGCGGTCCGGGGGCCGGCCCTGTGGCAGTCAAGAAATTCCTTGAGAAATTTTTGCCAAAGCCAAGAATAATTTTTGAGAATGGAAAATACAGATTTAACTATGATCTGCCGGATTCTATTGGCAAAGTAAGGGCATTTTATGGCAATTTCGGAATTTTAGCAAGGGCATACACTTATATAAGATCAAACGGCGCTGAAGGCATAAGGCTAATAGGAGAAAACGCAGTTTTAAATGCAAACTATCTGCTTGCTAAATTAAAGAAGCATTTTCATGTGCCTTTTGACAGGATTTGCCAGCATGAATTTGTGCTTACTGACAAGAATCTAAGCAATGGCATCACTACAACCGATGTGGCAAAAAGGCTGCTCGATTATGGCATGTATTCCCCTACAGTCTATTTTCCGATGATTGTTGCAGGAGCTATAATGATTGAGCCTACTGAAGTCGAGAGCAAGGAGACGCTTGATTTTTTTGCAGAGGCCATGATTAGCATAAAAGACGAGGCTGAAAAAAATCCGGAAATTGTGAAATCAGCTCCATTGACAACGCCTGTTTCAAGGCTTGACGCAGTTGCAGCTGCAAGAAACCCTATTTTAAAGTTTGAGAAAAGTTAGTCTTAAAATGTTAGAGCAAATTCAAAACAAAAGAAGGCATCCAGACTGGCTGAAGATAAGGCTGCCATCCAGCGAGACTTATAATGAAGTTCGCAGGCTAGTAAGCACTAACAGGCTGCATACTATCTGCGAAGAGGCAAGATGCCCAAATATATTTGAATGTTGGAGCAATGGAACAGCTACTTTTTTAATACTTGGAGATATATGCACAAGGAGATGCAGCTATTGCCACGTAAAAACAGGCAAGCCAACAGAGCTGGACTTAGAAGAGCCAAAAAAAGTTGCGGATGCAGTCAAAAAGCTTAATCTCTCTTATGTTGTAATAACTTCTGTAACAAGAGATGACCTAGAAGATGGCGGAGCTTTAGTGTATGCCGAGACAGTTAAAGAGATAAAAAATTTAATGCCGCACTGCTCTGTGGAATTGCTAATCCCTGATTTCAAATCAAGAGCTGGAGATACTATTCCAAAATGGTGTTTAAATTTTGATGCTTTAAAAAAAGTTATTGAGGCAAAGCCCGATGTTCTTGCGCACAACATAGAATCGGTTAGAAGAGTATTCAAGAGCGTAAGGCCAGGCGGCAATTATGATATTTCGCTGGAGTTGTTAAGAAACATTAAGGATATAAATCCTGCGATGCCAACAAAGTCTAGTATAATATTTGGGCTTGGAGAAAACTTGGAAGAAATAAAACAAACAATGCTGGATTTAAGGAGCAACAAGGTTGACTTCCTTACATTAGGCCAGTATCTTCAGCCTTCAATGAAGCATGCGAAAATTGAAAAGTATTATACTCCAGATGAATTCAAGCAATTGGAAGAGATGGCTTATGAGCTTGGCTTTGGCCATGTGGAAGCTGGCCCGCTAGTCAGAAGTTCTTATAGGGCAGATAAGCTTGCCAAGAAGCTGTATGCTGTAAAAATGGATTAAATGGATTGATTGCTATGGAATGCAGGTTTATTGACACAGGGCCAAATGATGCTTGCTTAAATATGGCTATAGACGAATCGCTCTTGGAATTGTGCAGCGCGCCAATACTCAGGGTTTACAGTTGGCTAACTCCTTCAATATCGGCAGGATATAACCAAAAAGTAAGCAAAGAAATAAACATAGCAAAATGCAGGGAAGAGAATGTGCCTATTGTGAGAAGGATCACAGGCGGAAAGGCGATACTGCACGACAATGAGATGACTTACAGCTTTATTCTGCCTGAAGCTTCTTTGAACCTGCCAGACAGCATTACAGAGTCTTACAAAGTAATTGCAAGAGCGCTCGTAGTCTCTCTTAGAAAGGTAGGCATTATGGCTGCAATAAACAGGCAGCCTGATAGGGTTTCAACGCCAATGTGCTTCAACAGCTCTAACTGGTATGAGCTTTCTGTTGGCAGCAAAAAAATATGCGGCTCTGCGCAGAGAAGGATAAACGGAAAGATATTACAGCACGGCTCTTTGCTGATTGACTTCGACTATGAGAGGAATGCCGCATTATTTAACTCAGACAGCAGCTCCAATAGTTATACGCCGTATGAGCTTAGAGGCAAGATAACTTCAATAAAAAATGAGTTAAGCAGGGAAGTAAGCTATGAAGAATTGGCCAATGCGCTCAAATACGGATTTCAAGAGAATTTTCGTTTAAGGCTTATCGAAAGCAAGCTTACTCCAGATGAAACTAAGCTGGCAGAAAAATTAAAGCGCGATAAATATGAAAAAGATTCATGGAATTTTAGAGAGGAGGCTGCTGAATGTACGACGCTGTTGTAATAGGCTCTGGCCCGGCTGGATACGAATGCGCAAGAAGTGTAGGAGAGCTAGGCGGGAAATCAGTGGTAATTGAAGATAACGGGCTTGGAGGAACATGCACTAATCATGGATGCATACCTACAAAGGCGCTGCATTCATCAGCGTCATTCTCATATACTATCGCTAATTCACTTAAATACGGCTTTCAAGCGCCAAAAGTCATTATAGAGCTTAATGAAATAATGAATAGAAAAAACAAGATAGTTAAAATTATATCAAGCGGCGTAAAAAAAATATTGGAAGATGCAAAGGTCAGGGTAATAAATGGCCATGCAATAATAAAAGACAGCAATACCGTGCAGGTTTCAGAAGAGCTGCTAAAAACAAGGAATATTGTAATAGCATCTGGCGCAAAGCCAAAAATTCCGCAGGGCATCAAAATCAATGAAGTTGTTGCCACAAGCAAGGAGCTTCTTGAGCTAAAAGAGCTGCCCAAATCGCTGGTTATCATAGGCGGCGGCTATATTGGCTGTGAGTTTGCAACAATCTTCTCAAACTTTGGGGTAAAAACTACTGTACTAGAATCAATGCCATCCATTATTCCAAATCAAGACAGCGACATATCAAAAGAGCTAAGCAGGATGATGAAAAAACAGGGTATTAATATTTTTACAAAGTCAGAAGTTACTGGCATAATCCACAACAAGGTTAAATTCAAGCAAGACAACCACAATAAAGAAGTCGAGGGAGACAAAATACTGATTGCAATAGGCTTAACTCCTAATTTTGACAAAGCTGAAATGGATAATATTGGCATAAAGTACAGCAGCGGCATAATTATAGACAATAAAATGAGGACTTCTGTAAGCAATATCTATGCTATTGGTGATGTTACTGGTAAAGTTCAGCTTGCGCATTACGCATACGCGCAAGCCAGAGCAGCTGCAAAAAATATCATGGGACAAGACGAGGAATTTGATGAAAGCACAATCCCTAGCGTAATATTTACCATACCAGAAATATCGAGTGTAGGAGAATGCAGCAGTAGCTTTAAGAGCGCTGCCTTTAATTTTGCTGCAAACGGAAAAGCAAGGGCAATGGGAGAAGCTGAAGGCTTTGTAAAAATATTTTATGACAATGGCTATCTTAAAGGATTTTGCGCTATTGGGCCGCATGTGTCAGATTTGGTAGCAGAAGCTGCCCTCGCAATCAAAAACAATATTTCATTAAGCAAAATTAAGGATACTATACATGCCCACCCAACTTTATCAGAATCATTTGTCGGAGCGGTAGAGATGGCTTTGAAGGATTAAAAGTAATTCATTAATAAAAGATGTTGATATTGCCCATTTGATTAATTTTCTAACTCTTCTATGCCATTTTTAAATTCTGGGTTTTTCCCAAGAATTTTATCTTTTAATCTAGAGTATTCTTCTTTTTTTAATTTTGTTATAGTGTATCTGTTACTACCTTTGGCAAAAGGTTCAGATTCAGATATAATGGGGTCATTATCTATCTCATTTTTAAAAACTGGCCTAGGTAGATGAATAACCTTCCTTATTGAAACAACCTCCTCGCCATTTAATAAATGACGACTGCTTGTTATAATTGAGATAGCAGTTATTCTGGGTTTTGGAATGAATTTGGGTGTTTTTAATGTGCCCACATTTAAATAACTTGAATGGCAGACGATAATATCGCCTTTCCTAATTTCTAACCAATAATCTCTCTTTTTATGATAAGTATAAAATGAAACTTCTTTTCCTTTTTCTAATATATCCCAATCATAATTTTTTTTATCGTCATACCACTCCGCTATATTCGCTTTAATATAGTAAAAATTTTTCATAATAATCATCTCACATTAAACTAAAAATGAAGTTAAAATGAACTGATATATAAATATTTATAATGTCTAATATCTATTTTGCATTATACAAAACTGCATAGTAAAGTATTTAAATAAGCTTATGTATAATACAGGCAAATGGAAACCGTAACAATACCCAAGGCAGAATACGAAACTCTAAAAAAGAAGGCCGAGTTAGATGAAGATTTATTAATAAAATTGATTAGGGGTTTAGAAGATATAAAAGCAGGAAGAATAAAGCCTTGGGAAAGCAAATTTACAGATTAAATTTTTTCTTTATTTCTTCTTTGTAATAAGGCATTAAGAGTCTTATTTTGTCAATTGCTTTCTGTTGGTCTTTTTTACCGCTTATAGCGACAACAAATACAACAACATACTCCTCATAAATCAAATAATAAAAGCGGTAATTTTTTACTTTCTTTTCCCTGAAAAATTTATAGCCTAATGGCTTGCCGACATAAGGATTTATCTCTAACTGCTTGATTTCATTGTCAATCATTCGTTTAATAGAAGTATCTAATTTTTCAAAGTCTTTATCAAATTCTTCTGTTGTGAATATTTTAAACATAGTAAGAGTTTCTATTGGGCTTTTTTTCAACTAAATCCTTATATAACTCCTGCAAAGATTTTACTTTTTCGCCCGCTTTTTGGCGCAATTTAACATCATTTATTTGTGATACGGGCATAATATCCATTGTAGTCGCTGATATGAAGCATTCATCATATTGATTTATCATTTCAAGAGGTATATCCTGCTCTTTGACATTCATGATTTTTGGAGCTATGTCCATAATTGTCTTTCTTGTCACTCCTTCCAGCACTTTTTCCCTTGGAGGCATTATCAAAGTATTATTTTGAATCACAAAAAAGCTGCTTCTTGTGCCTTCACATATATTTCCAAACCTGTCAACTAATAAAGCATCAATGGCTTTTTGCTTTGCAGCCTCCCTATAAGCAATATAATTAAGCAATAAATTTTTTGTTTTGGATGCGGGCATAAACCTTTCTCCATTGTAAGTTATGACTTTCACGCCGTGCTTGTAAAAAACTTTAGGATAGAATGTCAAGCCAACAGGAAACAAAAATAAAAAAGGCTCAAAGCCATCCTCTTGCCCTATGAGCAAAACCCTGATAAGCGCGTCTTTTATGCCGTCTGCCTTTATTAACTCCCTCGCCCAGCCAACTACTTCTTCGGCATTAAAATTATGCTTAACGCCAATGATATCCGCAGATTCAAATAGCTTAACAATTTCTAGATGAGGCATGAACATCCTGCCTTGAACTACTTTTATGTTTGAGTAGACTGAAAAGTCAAAAAAGAAGGCCTTGTTGTAGACAGATACACTTGCAGTTTCCTTTGGGATTAGCTTGCCATTCCTTATAGCGAATATTGCGTCCATCACACAAACTATAATGGCCGATAATTTAAAATACTTTTGAAAAAACTTTAGAAATAAACGATAAATTTAAATAGTTGAAGTATAATTAGGATAATCATGATTCAACAATTTATTAACAGAGAGGCGGAATTGGAAGCTTTGGAAAAAGCATATAGGGAGGAGAGGTCTGCTCTTTTTATAATCTACGGAAGAAGAAGAATTGGCAAGACCGAGCTTGTAAAGCATTTCATAAAAAACAAAGAAAACATTTATTTTTTAGCCGATGAGAGGCCAGATATAGCCAACATAAAAGAAATCCAGAAATCAATGGGCGAGTTCCTTAGGGACACTATATTTGAAAAAGCAGAGATAAATGAATGGGTAGAACTTTTTGAAGAATTTACGAAAAGATCAAAAAAAAAGACAGTGATAGTTATTGATGAGTTCCCTTATCTTATACATACAAACAAGTCTATACCCTCTGTGTTCCAAAAGATATGGGATAATAATTTATCAAGAAAAGATGTTTTTTTGATACTCCTTGGCTCAAGCATCAGCATAATGGAAGAGCATACTTTGTCTTATAAATCGCCTTTATATGGCAGGAGAAGCGGGCAATTAGAGCTTAAGCCCTTAAAGATTAGGCACTTGTTTAAATTTTTCACAAAATATACATTAGAGGATATTATAAAGGTATGGTCATTAACAGACGGCATTCCATTATACCTAATGAAATTGGACAGCGAAAAAAGTTTTATGAAAAATCTAGAGCAGAATGTCTTCAAAATCGGCAAATTTCTTTACCAAGAATCTGAGAATCTTCTTAAGCAAGAGCTAAGGGAAGTTGCAAATTATTTCCATATACTAAAATCAATTTCATTTGGAAGGAATAAATACGGCGAAATAGTAAACTTTACTAATTTAGACAAGACTATTATTTCAAAATATCTTGACAATCTTATAAAGCTGCATTTAATCAGAAAGGAATTTCCGATAACCCAGAAGAGAGAAACAAGAAATGCGAGTTATACATTTGAAGATAATTACTTTAATTTCTGGTTCAGATTTGTATACCCAAACAAGCAGCTGACTGAAGAAGGAAAACAAAAAATTATAATTGAAAATATTGCGGATGAAATGAATGCCTATTTCTCTTTTGTATTTGAAAAAGCTTGCAAGGAATTCGTTTGGTATCTGGATTTGCCAATTAAGTTTAATAAAGTAGGCAAATGGTGGCATAAAGATAAAGAAATAGATTTGGTTTGTTTAGACGAACTAAATAAAGAAGCCCTATTCATAGAAATTAAATGGTCAGATTTAAAAGAGAAAGATGCAGAAAGGGTTATAGATGAATTAAAAATGAAAGCAGAGTATGTAGACTGGAATAATTCTAAGAGAAAAGAATATTATGGCGTAATAGCAAAGTCATTTTCAAAAAGGCCAAAATCAGACTGCTTGCTATTTGACTTAAGGGACTTGGAAAATGCATGCCGACATTACACAAGAAGAAAACGAAGATAAGCATTGGCTCATTTTAGTTTGGTTATTAGAAAAGTTGAAAAAAGTTAAGTACATTAATATATTCAAAAATTTATAGCGCCTAACTACCTATATCATTCTACGATATCTGCAACATATAATCCATAACTTTGTGAATCCGCATCAGCAGCTTAATGGAATAACGCCAGCAGAAGCTGCGGAGATTGATTTGAAACTTAGAAGAAATAAACTGTTAACCCATCTCACACTTTGTCCTGTAACCTCTCATCTGTAATACTATAATTATTCCTTCCTAGTTTTTTCATTAAAAACTCCCAAATCCCTTAATAAAGCTGCTTCCGCCAGCAACACGGCCTGCTTTGAAATGTTTTACCTACTCGTCTTGATTATTAGGCTCGTTATTCACTGTGCCCTTGTCTTCTAGCCCGGCAACATCCAATAAAGCTTTAATATACCACGGTACTTTTTCCGTTAACCCAGAAGCAAGCGGTAAAAATGTATCAACAATATTGTCTCTAATAGAAAAACCATAATAAGTGCCGCTGACAAGTCTCTTGTTGTTTATGTCAGAATAAAGCATGCGTCCAAATGCTGATCCTCTAAAATCCACCAAAACCTCCCCACTTAAATCTGGAAAATGGGCTACCTCCTCACGAAAAATTGTAACCAATGTGTATATCTCTTTCATGTCA
>Ga0209541_10011910_pt1 | contig 13534 bp, 16 predicted proteins | sample RifCSPlowO2_01_FD_184027 | JGI IMG/M metagenome (GOLD analysis project Ga0209541, IMG submission 184027) | Groundwater microbial communities from Rifle, Colorado - Rifle CSP2_plank lowO2_0.1 (SPAdes) (version 2) | ecosystem: Environmental > Aquatic > Deep subsurface > Groundwater | place...
AAGCTGCCAAGGGTTTGGCTGTTCGCCAATTAAAAAGTTACGTGAGCTGGGTTCAAACCGTCGTGAGACAGGTTGGTCTCCTATCTACTGCAGGCGTTGATATTTGAGGGGAGTCGTTTTTAGTACGAGAGGACCGAAATGAACTGACCTCTGGTGTACCGGTTGTCGCGCCCGCGGCATCGCCGGGTAGCTATGTCGGGACGGGATAACCGCTGAAAGCATCTAAGCGGGAAGCCCACCCCAAGATTAAATATCATCCTGTACCATTACGGTGCGGGACGGGTCCGTGAGAGATGATCACGTTGATAGGCGCTAGGTGTAAGTCTAGTAATAGATTGAGCCGAGGCGTACTAATTCGCCCGATCCCATTGGGAAATTTGGAAATCACAATTCTTGATCGAAGATTGCGAGTTGGTGGCTTAACGCGATGGGTCCACCCGATTCCATTCCGAACTCGGTAGTTAAGCATCGTTGTGGCGATGGTACTCGTAAATGGGGAGAGTAGCTAGCCGCCAACTCATAGTCTTTGATAGAATGAGCGTATGTCAGTGTGGAGCGCGAAACGTAAACTCACTTTTTTCTTTGTCCTGGTTTTACTCTGCCTGGCCGTCGCGGCCGGAGTCTTTTTTTGGTCTTGGCCGCGGCCGAGCTGTCAGGACGGACGGCAAAATCAGGATGAATCCGGTGTGGATTGCGGCGGCGTTTGCGCCGCAGTTTGCCAGTTTGAAGCGCGCCCGGTCCGAGTGATCTGGTCGCGGATATTGCCGCTTGGCGCCGGCGCCTATGATGCGGCAGTTTTGGTGGAGAATCCGAATGCCAATTTGGCGCTCGAGGATTTGGCTTATAGCTTGCGCGTTGTTGACGCTGACAACCTTTTCATTGTTCGGATAAACGGTTCGCTCTCGCTGGCGCCGCGCGAGCAATGGTTGATTTTTAGAACCAATATTGATGTCGGTCGCCGTCAGCCGGCGCGCATCCTTGTCGATTTCAACAGCCCGCCGCGCTGGCGGCGGAGCGCGGAGAAACCGGATCTCGCTATTGCTGATCGTCAATTTACGCCCGGCCCCGTGCCGCTCCTTAAAACCAGATTGACTAATCAGTCTTTAATGTCTTATCGGAGAATTGAGGTCGCGGCTGTTTTGTCCGACGACCAACGTAACGCTTTCGCCGCGAGTTTAACGGCAGTGGATGAACTCGCGCCGGGCGAGACGCGGGAGATCAGTTTCAGCTGGCCGCGGCCATTTCTGATCTTTGAACCTGCCCTTATCGATTTTTATCCTCATGTGGCGACTGGGAGCGGCATTAATTAAGCAGGTTGATTGGCTGCTCGTGGTCTCGCTCGCGGCTCTCGCCGGAACCGGACTCCTGACCATGAGATCGTTTACCGGCACCAATTATTTTTTCACTCGCCAGTCAATCTGGCTGGTTTTGGGCTTCGGCCTTTTATTCGCGATGAGCCGGATTGATTTCCGTTTCTTGCGCCGGAGCGGGCTCTTGGTTTTACTCTACATCGCTCTGGCCGCCGCGCTCGGGGGACTCCTGCTTTTCGGGGAGATGACTAAGGGAGCGCGCGGCTGGATTGATTTCGGTTTCTTCTCCTTCCAGCCAGCCGATTTTATGAAGTTAGTCTTGATTCTTATTCTGGCCAAATACTTTTCCCGGCGGCACATCGAAATCGCCCAAGTTCGCCACATCCTAGTCTCCGGCCTCTACGCGCTGGCGCCGTTTGCGCTCATTTTGCTTCAGCCCGATTTTGGTTCAGCCGTGATCGTTGCCGTTTTGTGGCTTGGGATGATTATGGTTTCCGGCGTATCTAAAAAACATTTGCTGATAGTTTTGGCCGTCGGTCTCGCCACCTTAGGTGTTCTGTGGTTTTCCGTTTTTACCGCCAATCAGCAAGCTCGGATCATTACTTTTTTCTATCCCTTGGCCGATATTCGCGGCGCCGGTTACAGCGCTTTTCAGTCAACGATCGCCGTCGGCTCCGGTCAGCTCTTGGGCAAGGGGGTGGGTTTTGGCACCCAGTCGCGGTTAAACTTTTTGCCCGAGTACGAAACCGATTTTATCTTCGCCGCTTTTGCCGAAGAATGGGGCTTGGTCGGAGTAGCAATCTATTTTGCGTTGTTTGGGTTCGTGATTTGGCGAATCATGCAGACGTCGAGCCGCGGGGCGACAAATTTTGAGACGCTTTACGGCCTGGGGCTGGCGCTTTTCTTCATGAGTCATTTTATCATCAATGTCGGCATGAACATTGGCCTCCTGCCGGTGACCGGTTTAACCTTACCCTTTACCAGTTACGGCGGATCGCATCTCTTGGCCGAATTCCTCGGTCTCGGCATTTTAATGGGCATGCGCCGTTATTCGTATGCTGTCCACCGCGCCGAATTGGCGAATGAATTCCTGGGCGTGGTGTAGTTATGTCAAGGCGGCGCCTTTTGCTGGAGGTAACGTGACTAATATCCGGAGGCTAAGTTAACCACGGTATTATTTACCCATGATTTAGACATCTCATCAGAATAGACACTCATTGAATTGGTATAACCAGCATAATACGACGGATCATACATTATTGATCCACCAGGAATACTTTTTATGTTTTCCACTGAACCGACCACCGTTAATTTGTAATGTTTTTGGCTTTCGCTTACCTTATATCTGTAACCCTGCGTAATTTGATTAAGGGATGATGCTTGAGGATCGGTCGGCCGCGGGTTGATATATGGATTCAAGGCCGAGAGGCGGGCGGAATCATAGTTTACAGAACTAGAACAATCCCAACAGCTTACTCCGATTGTGTAGCCCGGGAAAGGGGTGACCGGATCTGCTGGGTATAATCCATTATTATCTAACGCATATTGTTCCAATGCCGTTCTTACCTGTATTAGATCTTGTACCCGTTTTGAGTCCCGGGCTTTGGATCGCGCTTGGCCGAGTGAGGCGATGACAATGCTCGATAACAGAGAAATTATTGCGATGACGACCAGCAGTTCGATTAAAGTGAACCCTCTTGTTTTAAGTTTTTCGTTTTTCATTTTGCGTCAGTGTTTCTATGTCAAGGGTTACCCTTGCCGGAGCTTATTACCCTTGCCGGAAGCTAATTCTAATTTAACCATTATTGCACACAGTATCAATACTATCTGAATTACCATCGATTTCAGTAAAAGCAGCAGTAGTAACAATACCGGAAAAACCGTTACTATCAACACAATAGGTACCAGAAAGCAAAAGATCAACGGCAGCCCCCCACTTAAGTGGCTTAATGTCAGGGCTAGCATCCTGACCACAACTAACCGCATTGGCACTAGGAGCGATTTGATTATTTACAGCAATGATTAAACTTTTTAAACAACCAGGACCAATGGAGCTATTACATTGGCCAGCAAACGAACCGAGGTCCTTACACAAGTTAGCTTTGTAAGCACCATCGGCGGAGGCTCCCAATTCTGCTTCAGCGCGCATCGATTGCATACTTTCCATCGCCGAGGCATCCTTGGCTTTCTTCCGCGCGGTGCCGAGCGAGGCCAGGACGATACTGGAAAGCAAGCCGATGATTGCGATGACGACTAATAATTCAATCAAGGTAAAACCTCGGTTAGCTCGTAGTTTCATTAACTTCATTATAGACCGCGAGAGTTTGTTTGACCATGCGAGCAGTGGAAAACTCCCGCCGGATTTTCTGGCGCAATCTGGAGCCGAATTTTCTCCGTTTCTCCGGTTGCTCAATCAGAAATTGAATCGCCTTGGCAATTTCCGACGGTTGCCTCAGTTTGATTAAGATACCCGATTCCATACTTGTCACGATTTCTGGGATGCCGCCGACAGCTGAAGCCACCACCGGCAAGCTGGCGAGACCGGCTTCCAGAAGGACATAAGGCAGACCTTCTTTGATTGAAGGCAGGGCGAAAATGTCAAAAGCCGAGAGCAGATTTGCGGCCTCGGCGATATGGCCGACCAGTAACACCCTCTCGGTCAGCTGAAGCTGATTGATTAATTTGCTTAAATCCGGCCGGTCTTCGCCCTCGCCGATCACTACTAATGTCAAGGGTTCCCCTTGCCGATTGGCCAGGGGAACCCTTAGTAGAGCAAAAGCTTGAATCAGATATACGAGTCCTTTGTTTTTCGTCAGCTCGGCGATCGTGCCAATGACGAATTGATCATCGGCCAGTTTCAATTGTTTCCGTCCGGCCGACCGGTCAAGCCGCACCGATTCCCTGACGCCATTGTGGACGGTGATGATTTTATTTTTTGTTCCGAGCCAGCGTCGGGTCAGTTTTTTTTCTGATTCCGCGACGACTATTGTTTGATCGGCAAGTAAAACGGTCAGCCAGGACAGAATTTTGATGGCTACGCGGGCCAACCACGGCCGATCTTCGTTGAAAGCCCAACCGTGAGCGGTGAAGATAATTTTTGGCACCCGCGCCAGGCGCCCGGCCAGCGCGCCGACGAGGCCGACTTTCGAACTGTTCAGATGGATGATGTTCGGCCGTTCGGTTTTGAATAGCCGGTAGAGTTCCCAGCCGACCGCGAAATCATTGAAAAATTTTATGTCTCGGCCGAGCCACGTCAGTTGGCGGCAGGCCACGCCAGAAACCATTAACCTCTCAGCCAATTGCTCGCCCTCGCCGGTTACGACCAGGGGATTGAAGCGCTTTGGCGGCAGGTTGGTCGTCAGATCATAGATATATCTTTGAGCGCCGCCCCATCGGCCCTTGGTTACGACATAGATTATCCTGATCATTTTAGGAGACTATAGCACAAAGTTTATTTTTATTGTATGATTCTTTGACGATGATCGGTCAACGAGTCAGACGAGAAGCCGTAATCCTTTTCTTTGGCGACCTGATTTTTTTTGTTTTAGCTCTATGGCTGACCTTGGCAACGCGTTTTTTAGCCTGGCCGTCAAAAGCGCTCCTGCTCGCTCATCTCGAACCTTTTAGTATCGTTTTTCTTGTTTGGACTCTTGTTTTTTTCATCGCTGATCTCTATAACCGCCGCTTGTCTTTGCGGCGCGATCGCTTGGCTAATCTGGTAATTAACGCCCAAATCGCCAACAGTCTTTTGGCGATTGCCTTTTTCTATTTCATTCCCTATTTTGGCATCACGCCTAAGATTACGCTGTTCGTTGATCTCGTTTTCAGTTTGATTTTGATTATCTGGTGGCGGATGGCGTTAAGCGTCTTTCTCTACCGCCGCCGGTCCGAGAAATATCTGTTTCTCTGTCGTGGCGCCGAAGTTGATGAACTCAAGTTGGTACTCGCCAGAAACGATCGTTACCACATCACGGTCGTTGACAAATTTTTACCGCCGGCGGAGTGGCGCCGGCAGAAGATTGCGGTCGCGGTGATTAATCTTTACGACTCCCGCCGGACTATCCTCGCCACCGATTTCTACCAGTTGATGTTCGCCGGCGTCCGTTTTGTGAACATTCACGAGCTTTACGAAGACATTTTCGGCCGCATCCCGATTTCCGTGATTGATGAACGTTGGCTGGTGGCGCATGCCGAATTTGGACAGTGGTCAGTTTATCGACTCACCAAGCGCTGGCTGGATATGATTCTGGCCGCCGCGTTCTTTATTCTGTCCTTGCCTCTTTATCCTCTGGTTGCTTTGGCGATCAAGCTTGAAGACGGCGGGCCGATTTTCTATATTGAGGATCGAGTCGGGCAATTTGGCCGGATTTTTAAGATCCGTAAATTCCGAAGTATGACGATCGAAAGGCGACTTGAGGCGCGGTGCGTCACCCAGGTCGGCCGTTTCCTCCGCCGGACACGGCTGGATGAATTGCCGCAACTCTTCTCGGTGATGACAGGCATTCAGTCTTTGATCGGGCCGCGGCCGGAGCGGCCGGATTATGTAAAGATGTACGAACGCCAAATCCCTTATTACCAGGCGCGGCATCTGATCACGCCTGGACTCTCGGGCTGGGCCCAGATTTATCAAGAGGGTCATCCCCATTTTCGGCCGGCGGCCGACGCCACACGGGAGAAACTCTCTTATGATTTATATTATGTCAAGAACCGCAGTTTCTGGCTCGATTTAAAAATTACCCTGAAGACGATCAGAACTTTATTATCAAGAAGCGGGTTATGATGAATGAAATAATTTTTCGTTATCTCTATACTTTAACGGCCGAGAGCGTTTGGTTGGGACCAGTAGTCATTTTCGTCAGCGTCTATCTCGGCTGGCTGATGATGGGTTTGGTTTTGATTATTTTCGCCCGCCGCCGGGAAAAATCAGAAACGCTGCCCGAACTTTTTTTCGCCGGCGGCACGGCCGCCGGCGCGTGGCTGGCCGCTCAAGTTATCAAATTGGTCTGGCCCGTAGCCAGACCGTTCGTCAAGCTGGCGGACTTGACGCCATTCATCACCGTTAGCGATCAAAGTTCTTTCCCGTCCGGACACGCGACTTTCTTTTTTGCTTTGGCGCTGGCTGTTTACGCGGTTGATCAAAAATTAGGCCAATGGTTGATTGCCGGCGCCGTCGCGATCGGTCTGGCTCGGGTCATGGCCGGCGTCCACTGGCCGCTCGATATTTTGGGCGGGATGACGGTGGCGATTTTCACCGTCCCGTTGGTCTTATTTTTCATCCGTTTGTTCAAGCCCGGTTTCGGCCGGAGGGGGGCCTCTTGACTGATGTGACGAGATCACTATAATGTCCCTTATGAGTAATAAAATAAACATTAAGCCGCTCGGTGATCGGGTGCTGGTGGAACCGATTCTGGAAGACGGAAGCGGTAAATCAAAACACGGCATTATTATTCCCGAGACGGTCAGCAAGGATAAGGCTGAGCAGGGCCGGATTCTGGCGGTCGGCGAGGGTCGGTTGACCGATGCCGGCAAGGTTTTGCCGCTCCGGGTGAAAAAGGGACAGAAAGTCATCTTCGCTAAATACGGTCCGGACGAAATCAAGGTCGAGGACAAAGAATATTACATTATCAGTGAATCAAGCATTCTCGCCATCATCGAGTAAGCTATTTTTCAACCATGAGCAAACAAATCGTTTATAATGACCGCGCCCGTCAGCTCTTAAAGAGCGGCGTGGACAAGGTGGCCCAGGCTGTCCGCGTGACCATCGGCCCGAAGGGCCGGAACGTCGTCATCGACAAAGGCTACGGCACGCCGACAATCACCAATGACGGCGTGACCATTGCCAAGGAAATTTCGTTGAAAGATAAAATTGAAAATATGGGCGCCGAGATTATCAAAGAGGTGGCGTCAAAAACCAACGATATTGCCGGCGACGGCACGACGACAGCGGTGGTCTTGGCGCAGGCCTTGGTGGAAGAAGGTTTTAAAAAGACGACCTTGGGAGTCAACTCGGTGGGTATTCGTCTCGGCATCGAGGCCGCCGCCCGCGAGGTGGTGACGGCTCTACGCGCTCTCGCCAAGCCGATCAAATCCAAACAGGAAACTAAACAAGTGGCCACCATCTCGGCCGAATCCGAGGAATTCGGCGAGATTATCGCCGACGCCATTGATAAGGTTGGCAAAGACGGTGTGGTGACAGTGGAAGAGTCCCAATCCTTCGGCGTGGAATCCGAGCTGGTGGAAGGCATGCAGTTTGACAAGGGCTATGTCTCGCCTTATATGATTACTGACCCGGACCGGATGGAGTCTGAATATGACGACGCCCTGATTCTTTTGACGGATAAGAAAATTTCTTCGATTAAAGACATTTTGCCGGTGCTTGAACGTCTGGCTAATTCCGGCAAAAAGGAATTAGTGATCATCGCCGAAGATGTGGACGGCGAGGCCTTGGCGACTTTGGTGGTTAATAAAATTCGCGGCGTGTTTAATGCTTTAGCGATCAAGGCGCCGGGTTTTGGTGACCGGCGGAAAGAAATGCTGGAAGATATCGCAATCTTGACCGGCGGCCGAGTGATCTCCGAAGAGGTGGGGTTAAAACTTGAAAATGTTGATCTGGCCATGCTCGGTCGGGCGCGGAAAGTCGTCGCGACCAAAGAGACGACAACTGTCGTCGGTGGCAAGGGCAAGAAAGCGGATATTGATGCTCGCATCGCCCAAATCAAGAAGCAGATCGAAACGTCCGATTCCCAGTATGACAAAGAGAAATTGAAGGAGCGTTTGGGCAAACTCTCCGGCGGCGTGGCCGTAATTAAAGTTGGCGCCGCCACCGAGTCCGAGATGAAATACAAAAAATTGAAGATTGAAGACGCGGTGGAAGCCACCAAGGCGGCCATTGAGGAGGGGATTGTGGCGGGCGGCGGCGTGGCGTTTTTGCGCGCCGGAACCATCGCGGCGAAAAAAGAGATTAAGCCGATCGCCGCGGACATTGCCCATGAGTTTTCGGCCGGCGTCGCCATTCTTTTTAAAGCGCTCGAGGCGCCTCTCAAACAAATCGCCGTGAATGCCGGTAAGGATGATGGCTCGGTGATTGTTGATCGAGTGAAAAATGCCAAAGGTAATCAGGGTTACGACGCGGTGGCGGATAAAATCGTGGAGGATATGTTCGTTTCTGGCATCATTGATCCGGTCAAGGTGGCGCGAACGGGACTGGAACGGGCCGCTTCGGCCGCCGCCATCCTCCTCACGACCGAGGTAGCGATTGCCGAGGAGCCGAAGGAAGAGAAGCCGATGGGCGGCGGCCCGGGCATGGGCGGCGGGGAAATGGATTACTAACAGCTTTTAGGAAAATATCAAGGTGAGTCCTTTAAAATCAGGAAATCTGATTTCCGGTGGAAATCAGATTTCCTCCAAGAACAAGCGCTGACTTCCCCCGACGATATTCAGGGAACTTTCGTCGTCTTGAGCGAGGCGGGGATTTTACCCAGGGATTTTGTTTTCAAAATTTCGCCAATCATCGGACTGCGTAATGCCGTTGTTCATCGTTACGAACATGTTAATTTAGACAGGTTTATCCATGAACTCAAGCACAATTTTAATGATTTTAAGTTATACTGTGTGTTAATAGCTGATGAGTTTCTAAGGTAAAATTAGTGCGTAGTCGCTTAGCAATAATTTTAAATCATGACCGATCAAAACCTAAACCAGCCGTTTGAGAATTCAGTATCAAGGGGAACCCTTGATACTAGTTCAAAACCGCTTAAATCAGGAAATCTGATTTCCGGTGGAAATCAGATTTCCTCCAAGAGTCGCTGGCCCATCATCGCGCTCGTGCTCGTCCTCGCGCTCGGCTTGGGCGGCTGGCTCGTCTGGCGCTACTTGCCGACGAGTTCCGTTCCGACATTGACTGAAGATATGCCGCCAGCGGTGGTTGAGGATGAACCGGTCTTTTTATGTGAAGGAGTAAGGTGTGAGAGTAAAACAACTATTTATTTTGGCGTATTAGATGACAGAATATACCTGAAGAAAGAATCTTTTATGAACGGTAGACCTCTCGATTTTTGTGAGGCTCATTGTTACGGAACTTATGTATATATAGAAAATACGGATGGGATACCTAAAGAGTTACCGCTTGACAATATTCCCACTAATTTAGTTTGGCAATCTTTAGTTACTCAACCACTGCGCTCATTGATACCCGAGCAAGTCTCTAGGAATGATGAGGTAAATCTTTTTAGCTTTAAACAAAGGCCCAATACTGAACAGTTTTTATTTGTTCTAGACTCACCTAGGATAATCAATGGTCCAGATATTGTGTCTAATGAAAGAACTTTATACTGGTACGATCCGGTAAAGGGACTGAAAGAAGTCCTAGTCTTTAACCATAGTCAGGGGTTTTCTTACCCGATCATTCAATCTTTTAATTCTGATGGAAAATTGGTTTCTTTGGGGATATACGGTTGCTGGAATTGCGATGGCCATATTCCGGAAACTTGGCTAATTGATTTGGAATCACTCGTTCGAACAGGTGGCTATTTGTCCAAAAAGAATATCGGTAGGGTGCTTGATTTTGGATGGACAAGTTCTAACTCTTTTAGATATAAAGAATATATAGAAGAGGAGGTATGTCAAGCCGAAGTCGGCCCTTGTATAAAAAATCCAGATTCCCTTCCTTTTATTACCGATAATTTTTATTAATTAATTTTTTTATCATGACTAATTTTTGGAGTTTTGTTTGGGGGGCGGTAATTATCGTTTTGGTTGCCAGCGGTCTATTTGATTGGATTGACTGGAAGTTTAATATTCCGGCGATTATCGCCGTAGCGGTGATTTGGGGTATCTCGATCTATAACAGTTTAGTGACGACGGTTAATCGGACCAAGGAGGCCTGGGCCGACATTGATGTCCAGCTGAAGCGCCGTTATGATCTCATCCCCAATCTGATTGAGACTGTGAAGGGCTATGCGGCGCACGAGAGCGCGGCGTTTGAGAAGGTGAGTCAAGCGCGCGCGGCCGCGATGGGCGCCGGCACGACGGCCGATCACGCCAAGGCCGAGAATGTGCTAACCGGGGCGCTCAAGTCGCTTTTCGCTGTCTCGGAAGCCTATCCAGATTTGAAGGCCAATCAGAATTTCCTATCGCTCCAGCAGGAATTATCCGACACTGAGAACAAAATTCAGGCGGCCCGCCGTTTCTACAACGGCAATGTCCGCGATCTTTCGATTGCCCTTCAAGCTTTCCCCCCCAACATCATCGGCCAGACTTTTGGTTTCAGACCGGCCGAATACTTCGACCTCGATGAAGGCGAGCGCGCCGCCCGCGAGCCGGTGAAGGTGAAATTTTAGGATGGGACCCGGATCTTTATATGGTATTTCTTTATTACTTACTATATTTGCGGGAATAGTTGCGTTATTGTTCATTGGTTTTCGTGGATTCTACGGCTTGAGAATGGTCGATAAGATCATAGCGATCATAGGTATAATTTTTACAATTATGCTTGTGTATTATCGGCGCGATAATCTCACTGCGTCAGCTTATATCGTTATTGGCGCCATCTTTATTATTATCGGTGCACTTTATTTGAAAAAGTCTGGCGGGCTGAACGAGAGGGTTTTATTACGGCCTATTCCAAAATATTTAAAAAGTATATTCTAACTAATAAAATAGACAGTCCTTATTTCTTTCGATTTCTTGAATCCTTCTATTTTCTTGTCGGGTTGTTTTTGATCAGTATAAGTTTCTATGCTATAATTGCAGGGGTCTTTTTTATTAATTAATAATCGTTCAAGATTTATGAATCTATTTAATGGTAGACTCAAGAGAGGAAAATATTTTCTTTAGTTGATTTTGTTATCTTTTGTGGCGGGTGTTCTTTTAGTTGTTCTAGAAGGAACAAACTAATAAGCACTTTTTTAAGGACTACCCTTGAAAATTTTGACATTGTAGATACGTCGGATATACTTAGGTTATGACTACTTATGTGAAAAAATGGGGCAACAGTTTGGCGGTGAGGATTCCTAAACACCTCTCGGATTCGATGCGACTCAAAGAGGGTTCGCCATTAGTTTTTGAAGAAACTGACGGCAAGTTATTAATCAAACCAGTCCGAGACCGCAGACTGGAATTTTCGGCTTCTTTTAGGCGAGCCGCTAAGGATCCGGAAATAGAAAAGTTGGCGGGCTGTGGCATTGATGACATTACCTTATTTAATCTAACCTCTGGCGGTTTTGATTTTTTATCAGACGAGCCGGATTTGTACACGGCCGATGATTGTAAAATACGCTTCCGTTAAGAAAGGCAATATCGTTTTGGTGCCCTTTCCATTTGCGGACCTGTCCGGTTCCAAAACCAGACCGGCTTTGGTCCTGGGTTTTAATCGGCGAGCCAATCGAATCGTCGTTTGTTTTATAGGTAGCCGAGTTGATACCTACGATAAAAATCTCGATATTAAGATTGATCAATCTCATAAAAAATTTTCAATCACTGGTTTAAAAGTTTCCTCGATTGTTAAAACTGATAAGATCAGTTCATTTTCTCTGGCGATCGTTTACGGTATCATTGGTGAAATACCAGAAGATATTTTGCGTCGCGTGGATGAAAAATTGAAACAGATTTTTAAACTTTAACATGCCCGTAAATCTTTATACCCACCAATCCGCCAATGTCCGCAAAACCTGGTTGCTGATGACCGTGTTTTTTATCGTGGTCATCGCGATCGGCTGGCTCTTCAGTCAGGTTTGGGGCGATCCAACCGTTCTTTATATCGCTGTCATTTTCAGTCTGGTGATGAACGTGATGAGTTACTGGTATTCAGACAAAATTGTGCTTAAAATGACCGGCGCGCGGCCGGCCTCGCGCCAAGAATTTTTCGATCTTTGGAACGTCGTTGAAAATTTGTCGATCACCGCCGGTTTGCCGTCGCCGCGGGTTTACGTCGTGAATGATCCGGCGCCGAACGCTTTTGCCACCGGCCGCGACCAGAAGCACGCGGTGGTCGCGGCGACCACGGGCTTACTCCAGATCTTAGACAAAAGCGAACTAGAGGGAGTAATCGCCCACGAACTTTCACACATTGGCAATCGCGATATGCTCGTCTCCACCGTGGCGGTGGTGCTGGTGGGGTTTGTTGCCATTTTGTCAGACATTTTCCTCCGCTCGCGTCTCTATGGTTTTTCCGGCGGCCGCGGTCGTAATAATCGCGCCGGCGGTTTACTTATTATTTTAGCGCTAGTGGCGGCGATTTTAGCGCCGATTGCCGCTACTTTAATTCGCTTGGCCATTTCGCGCCGACGCGAGTTTCTAGCCGACGCCTCGGGTGCTCTGCTTACCCGTTATCCGGAGGGACTCGCCGGCGCCTTGCGTAAAATCAGTCAATCCGCCGCGCCGCTTCGGCGCGCCTCGAACGCCACCGCTCATCTCTATATTGCCAATCCTTTTGGTGGCCAGGGCGGCCTGACCAAACTTTTTATGACCCATCCGCCGATTGAAGCGCGGATTGCGGCACTTGTCGGTCCGCATTCATGATCCCGTTCTACTTTTTTACTGATCGTTTGCTGGCGGCTACAATCATCCCGGTTTTACCGCGTCGGTTAACACCTAATCACCTTACTGTTTTTCGGTTTCTAACCGTCCCCGTGGTCTTTTTTTTATTGGTTGGCCAGTATTATTTGGTGAGCGGTTTAATTTTTGTCCTCGCTGTTTTTACCGACGCGCTCGATGGGGCGCTTGCCCGTACCACCAATCAGATCAGTGATTGGGGTAAGCTTTTCGATCCCTTAGCCGACAAGCTTCTTATCGGTTCAACCGCAGCGGTGCTGGTGACGCGTTTTCTTTCGTTCCGTTTGGCCGTAGCCATCGTGGCCGTTGAATTATTGCTGATTCTTTCCGCCTATTATCATAAGTACTATCGTCGGTACGAAATCCAGGCCAATTATTTAGGCAAAACCAAGATGGTGTTCCAGTCGCTGGGGCTTTTGACGCTTTTCGGCGGGGTCATTTTTTCTTGGCCGATCCTGTCGCGAATTAGCGAGGGCGCCTTATATCTGGCTTTAGTTTTCGCTTTCTTGAGTTTTTTCGGTTATCGGTCAATATGAAGTAGAAAGTAGAAAGAGTGGAAGGGTGGCAGAGTGGTCTAATGCATACGCTTGGAGAGCGTAAGTTCGGGCAACCGGACCGCGAGTTCGAATCTCGCCCCTTCCGCCAGTTGGGAAAATGAAGTCATTGGCTCGCCC
>Ga0209541_10011911_pt1 | contig 13533 bp, 13 predicted proteins | sample RifCSPlowO2_01_FD_184027 | JGI IMG/M metagenome (GOLD analysis project Ga0209541, IMG submission 184027) | Groundwater microbial communities from Rifle, Colorado - Rifle CSP2_plank lowO2_0.1 (SPAdes) (version 2) | ecosystem: Environmental > Aquatic > Deep subsurface > Groundwater | place...
TTGCAAGTAGCATAGCGTCAAATGCTACGCTACTTTTTTCTTTTTTTAAGCTAATAAAGAATTCGCAATTCAACTCAGACCTAAAGGAGTGAAGTTTTCTTGCTCAAACTAGATCATCAAGGAAGCTTTAGGTTTTTGCATGCGGATAGAAAAGGCAGAGGATATGAAGAGGTTGCAAGAGCTGAATTCAATTTGGTGCAGAATCAATTACTCTTATCAGCACAAGAACTTCGTGGAGAGCTCTTGACTTTCAAAAGAACTATTGATGACCTTCTTGAGTAATTTCTAGGAAAAGCTTATAAAGAGCCAGAAAATTCACATTTGTATGAAGGTAGCAGTTTTGTATTCAGGGGGGAAGGATAGCACTTTTGCTATCGATTACTGTAGAAAAAAGGGCTGGGAGATTAGCTATCTCTTAAGCGTCAAACCTACTCGGAAAGATTGCTTCTTATTTCATTTTGCCACCGTTGAACATACACCTCTTATCGCTGAGATGCTGAATATTCCTCATCATCTAATTTCTTGTAGTGTAGCTGATCCTCACCAAGAAGCATTACTTGTTAAGGAAATTGTTGAGAAATATCCTGTTGATGCTGTTGTTTTAGGTGGGACCGGATTACAAGAAACTCAGATTAGAAGTGTGCAAAAAGCATTAGCACCTTTAGGTGTAAAAGCGTTTCCTGCGCATTTTGGTTTTGAGCACGGAAATGTTTTCAAAACAATGATTGAAAATGGATATGAAATCTTAATTACCCAAGTTGCGAGTGATGGATTAAACACCTGGTTAGGAAAAACTATCACAAAAGAAAATTTTGCTCAGTTAGAAAAAGAAAGTTTGCAGTATGGATTCCACATCGGATTTGAGGGTGGATATGCAGATACTTTAGTTTTGGATGCTCCTTTTTTCTCAAAAAGATTAGTTATTGAAACAAAGCATGCTATTTGGGATGATAAATATTGCGGACATCTTATCTTAGATAAGATAAAAATTGCTGATAAAATTCTTGCTTTATAAGAGTGTATCTCGAGAAGCAGTTGTAAACTGATGTGCTAACACTGGAGAAATCTTTCTTTCTAATGTAGAACGCTCTACCATAAGCGCTCTTGATTCTTCGTATGCTGTTTGCAAAGCTAAGAGATCATGAAGTACTGGCTGGATTCTGTTATAGGTAGTTTGAGCCCTGAAATAATCTCGTACAAACTGTACTGTCATCGGATTTTTGAAATCTCCTCCTGGACCTGCGTACCATGCTGCCACGGTCTGCGCTGGATTTCGAAACATAGTATCTAGGTAAGTAAAATAAACAAAACCCGCTTCCAGACTTTTTTCGAAAAGATTCATATCTCGATATTCTTGATACCTCATCGGATCTTGCTCTTTCATTAATCCTTCGATGAATCTATAGGTTAGCCTCATCACTTGAAAGGGACCGAAAGCTGATTGTCCTAATTGGTTATGGAAATACTCAGGATTCATTCCAGAGCTTTCTACAAGTGTTAGAGGAATCATTTCTTCTAAAGTTCTGTTATATTTGTGGGCACGTTCTTGCAATTCGGGTAGATGGGGGTAAATGTGGAAGGCATATAGGGCATCTTCAGTTGTTTGATCTCTTTGCTTAGGAGTTAAATCCTCGTAATCAGACATGAGCATTGCCCTAACATCAGGAGCCGTAAGCATAAATTTCCCAAAATCATCTGATCTTTCTACTACTCTTTGTACTGCTCTTGCATCTAAGTTAGGGAGGTTGTAGATTTGAGTGTCAATTGCTTCTGCTTCTGCAGTTAACATACTAATATAATACTCAACACTTTCAGGATTAGTTAAATCAGGTACAGTGGATTCATTTGGAATGTTTGCTGAATTCGGAAAAGATAGCATAAGAGCAAACAATGAAGGAGCAAAAATTCTTTTTTTTAAGAGAGGTTTAATTCCTCGAATTCTTCCCCGCACACTCTTAATGGTGTTTTTTGTTTCTGCAAATCCATACATTTCTCACCTTCATTAGAATATATTGCGATTTTGACTGCATATATTTAAAGTTTTCTATACTAGTAACTATGTGTTAGTCGTTGTATTTTAGAACCCTTATTTCTTTATAAAGCTTTCGGCTTACTAAACTATTTTTGGCCTCTAGAAGGCTTGTAGTGCTTGAATTTGAGGGTTATTTTCCAGGAAAACTATATAAAGAAACTCCTGTTTATCCTCTTAGAAACTAAGAAAATGGAATCATACACCGCTGATAAAATTGTTGTTCTGAAAGACCTGGAAGCAGTGCGTAAAAGACCGGCTATGTACATAGGAGATACAGGAGTTAAGGGTTTACATCATTTGGTCAAAGAAGCCTTAGATAACGCGATTGATGAAGCAATTAGTGGATATTGTAAGCATATCTCTGTTCTTTTGCATGCAAACGGGAGTTGTAGCGTTATTGATGATGGAAGGGGTATTCCTGTCGATATGCATCCCGAGATGAAAAAACCGGCTTTAGAGGTTGTTATGACCGTTTTACATGCTGGTGGGAAATTTGATAAGAAAAGCTACAAAGTTTCTGGTGGATTACATGGAGTAGGTATTTCTGTTGTTAATGCTTTAAGTGAATGGGTAGAGGTTAGTGTCAAAAGGGATGGTCATATCTATAGGCAAAAATTCGCGTATGGTAAAAAAGCTTCTGAACTTGAAACTTTAGGGAAAACTACAGAAACGGGAACACAAGTAACCTTTTTGCCAGATAAGGAAATTTTTGAGACAACTCTTTTCCAGTATGATATGCTCTCAACACGATTAAGAGAATTGGCTTTTTTGAATGCTGGATTAACTATCATTTTAAAAGATGAAAAAATTTCTAAAGAAGAAACTTTTGTTTATGAAGGCGGTATTAAATCATTTGTTGAATTTTTAAATAAAAATCGAGCTGCATTATTTCCTGAAGTTATTGCTTTAAAGAAGGATAAAGAGAAGATTGGGATTGAGATTGCCTTACAGTATAACACAGGATATTTAGAAACCTTATTTTCTTTTGCCAATAATATTAATACGCACGAGGGTGGAACTCATTTAGAAGGATTTAAGACTGCTTTAACTCGATCAATTAACAATTATATTATCAAGAAAAAATTAAATGGAAAAAATGCTACTACAGGATTAACTGGAGAGGATGTAAGGGAAGGATTAACAGCAGTTATTTCTGTAAAGATTATGGAACCTCAATTTGAAGGGCAAACGAAAACAAAGTTAGGAAATTCTGAGGTTAAAGGATTAGTTGATTCTTTAGTATATGAACAGATGACGAATTACTTAGAAGAACATCCCCCTTTAGCATCTTTATTGATTCAGAAAACCCTGAATGCTGCTAAAGCAAGGGAAGCTGCTAAGAAAGCTAGAGAATTGACGAGAAGAAAGAGTGTTTTGGAATCTGGAAATTTACCAGGAAAGTTAGCTGATTGTCAAGAGAAAGATCCTAGCAAGTGTGAAATCTACCTCGTGGAAGGAGATAGTGCCGGAGGATGTTTTTCGAGTGATACGAGAGTAGCTTTAACGGACGGAAGAAATCTTGCTTTTAAAGAGCTTGTTCAAGAGCATTCTGAAGGAAAAAGAAATTTTTGTTATACAATTACTGTTGAAGGTAGCATCGGAATTGAAGAGATACGGAATCCAAGAGTAACTCGGAGAAATGCAGAAGTAATAAAAATTATCCTAGACAATGGAGAAGAAATTACTTGCACACCCGATCATAAATTCATGCTTAGAGATGGTACCTACCTTGAAGCCAGAGAGCTTACAAAAAAGAATTCTCTTATGCCTCTCCACAGAAAAATTTCGAAAATTGGTGGAAGAATCACGATTGATGGATATGAAATGGTTTGGGATCATAAGAAATGGATTTTCACCCATATTCTCTCTGATGATTACAATTTAAGCAACGAAACATACTCTGAGGCTTTGGGAACCCATAAACATCATGTAGATTTTAATAAGTTAAACAATAATCCTGATAATATCTTAAGAATGTCTAAAGAAGATCATTTGCAATTACATAAAAATTTGCTTGAAAAAACTCTGCACCGTGATGACGTGAAGGAAAAATCCAGAATTATTCATCAAAGTATCCTCGATAGGAAAAAAATGAGTCTTTGGGCAAAAACACCGGTAGTAAAAAAAATGCTTAGCCAAAGAGCTAAAAAGCAATGGAAGAATGCTGAATACAAATCCTTCATGACGAAGAAATTCTTGGAGTTTTATGCTAACAACCCAGAGTATAGAAGAAAAAACAATTTGCAGCTTAATGCAGCACAAAAAAAATATTGGAGTGATAAGACAAATAAAGACAAACAGTCTGAAAGGGTTAAAGCATATTTTGAACGTTTCCCAGAACAAAAGAAATTGCTCTCATCTATTGCAAGAAAACAATGGGATAATCTTGAATTGAAGCAATGGCGCAAAGAAAAGACTAAGGAACAATGGACGGATGAATTTAGAAAAAGAAGAAAAGAAGCGTATAATCAAACTTATTACCAACACACTATTCGAGCCTTAAGATCTGTTTATGAAGAAAAAAATTCAGTAGATATTCAAGAGTATGACAAGCTAAGAAGATCTTCTAAGGATAAAAACCTTTTGCTCTTTACTACATTTGTACAAAGATTTTTTGATGGTAATAATCAATTAGCTAAAGAGAGTGTTATTTACTATAACCATAAAATTAAGGAGATAGCATTCTTAAATGAGAGGATGGATGTTTATGACATTGAAATTCCTCATACTCACAATTTCGCTTTAGCTTCGGGAGTTTTTGTGCATAATAGTGCAAAAATGGGAAGATCAAGAGAGTTCCAAGCTATTTTGCCTTTGAAAGGAAAAATCTTGAATGTTGAAAAAGCTAGAATTGATAAGATCTTCGAAAATGTGGAAATTTCTACTTTGATCCAAGCGTTAGGCACAGGTATTGGAGATGAGTTCAATATGCAAAAAGTGCGTTATCATAAAATCATTATTATGAGTGATGCGGATAGTGATGGAAGGCATATTGCTTGTTTGATCTTAACATTCTTCTACAGATATATGAAAAATATTATTGAAAATGGATATTTGTATTTAGCAATACCTCCTTTATTCAAAGTAAAAAAGGGAAAACAGGAGCAATATGTGTATTCGGAGGAGGAGTTACAGAAACATTTAGTAGAAGGAGTTGAGGTTCAGAGGTATAAAGGATTAGGAGAGATGAATCCTGAACAGTTGTGGGATACAACAATGAATCCTGAAAATAGAATTTTGAAGCAAATTACGATAGAAGATGCTGTTGTAGCAAATCAAATATTTACAATTTTAATGGGGGACCAAGTTCAGCCAAGGAAGCAGTTCATTTTTGAACATGCTGCTGAGGTAAAAAACTTGGATATTTAACAATGGTAAAAGGAATAATCTTTGATTGGACAGAAACTCTTTCGGAAGGAAGCAGAAAACTTTTTCCTAGAACGAAAGATACTCTTGAAGAATTGCACTCGCGCGGTTACGCATTGGGATTAGTTTCTTTGGCTGGTCATGGAATACAAAACAGGAGAGAAGATATTTTAGCTACGGGGGTCTGGGATTATTTCCAGATTGTAATTGTAGATACAGTAAAAACATTGGAACAATATCTGGAATGCATGAAGAGTTTAGGGTCAATTCCAGAGGATACGCTTGTGGTCGATGATAGAATTTTGCGAGGGATTACTCTAGGAAATACTTTAGGGTGTAAAACTGTCTGGCTCAGAGGATTAAAATATGGGAATGAACTTCCTACTCAAGAAATCGAAGTTCCAACTTACACTATTCATTCAATAGAAGAAATCTTGGAGATTATTTAACATGGGACAATTAGACATGGATGGATTAATGGATTTACTTGAAGCTCTTGATGAAGCGCAGATACTAGCGTTATTATGGAGACATGCTGATTGTGTAGATCCTGATGGTCCGTATGTTGTACCCTACTTGTTGCATCAAGATCTCCGGAATACTCAAGCTTTTGATGGGCAATCCTTATTGGATGTTTCCTATCTAGGAAGGATACACTAATGGTAGAGCAAATTCAAAGAAAATTGATTGAAGAAGAAATGAAAGAAAGCTATCTTGACTATAGCATGTCCGTTATTGTAGGGAGAGCCTTGCCTGATGTGCATGATGGATTAAAGCCAGTACATAGAAGAATTTTGTATGTCATGCATGAACTTGGATTAAATCATAATAAAGCTTTTAAGAAATCTGCAAATGTAGTTGGAACGTGTTTAGCTAAGTATCATCCGCACGGGGATGTTGCTGTTTATGACTCTATGGTGAGAATGGCTCAAGGTTTTTCATTGCGTTATCCTTTAGTAGATGGACAAGGAAACTGGGGAAGTCAAGATGGAGACAGTGCTGCAGCCTATAGATATACAGAAGCAAGATTGAAAAAGATAGGAGAGGAACTTTTAGCAGATATTGACAAAGAAACTGTTCGTTTTGTTCCTAATTTCGATAATTCAACTACTGAGCCTGTTGTCTTGCCTAGTAAATTTCCAAATTTACTTGTTAATGGGAGTAGTGGAATTGCTGTTGGGATGGCAACGAATATGCCCCCACATAATCTTATTGAAGTCGTAAATACTATGATCCACTATGTTGATCATCAAGAGTGCGATATCAATGAATTACTACCCTTGCTTCCTGGACCTGACTTTCCTACGGGTGGACAGATTTTAGGGAGAAGCGGAATTGTCAATGCATACAAAACGGGCAGAGGACAGCTTAAGGTTCGTGCTAAAGTTGAGATTAAGGAGAGAAGATTAATTGTTAGTGAGATTCCTTATCAAGTAAATAAATCGGTGCTTATTGAGAACATGGCTGATTTGGTGAGAGATAAAAAGGTTGAGGGCATTAGCGATATTCGAGATGAAAGTGATAGAAAAGGAATGAGGATTGTTATTGAATTAAAAGCAAGTGCCAATCCTGAACTGGTTTTAAATCAGCTGTATAAACATTCTCAATTGCAAACTACTTTTGGAATTATCAATTTAGCATTAGTTGCCGGACAGCCTAAGGTTTTAGATTTGAAAGAATTAATGCATTGCTATGTCAAGCATAGAAAAAGGATTGTTACACGAAGAACACAATTTGAATTGACGAAATCTAATGAAAGAGCACATATTCTTGAGGGATTAAATATTGCTTTATCTGATATTGATCCTGTAGTTAAAACAATTAAGCAGAGTAAGAATGTTGAGGATGCGCGATCCTCTTTAATTAAGCATTTTAAACTTAGTGAAAAGCAGGCAAATGCAATTCTTGAAATGCGACTGCAGAGATTAACGAGCTTAGAAACTTCAAAACTTAAAGAAGAATATGAAGAATTACTCAAAATGATTAAAGGATATAAGGAAATTTTAGCTGATGAGCATAAGATTTATGGCATTATTAAATCAGAATTAACAGAATTAAAACAAAAGTATCCTGACACTCGAAGAACCCAGATTATCGATGGTAGTGATGAAGATATTGAGGATGAGGATTTAATTAAAGAAGAGGAAGTTGTCATTACCATGAGTCATACTGGATATATCAAGAGAATTCCTCTTGAGATGTACAAGCAGCAGAAGAGGGGTGGCAGAGGAGTTATTGCTAGTACAACGAAAGAAGAAGATTTTATTGAGCATGTCTTTGTTACGAATACTCATTCCTATATTTTATTTTTCAGCGATAAAGGAAGGGTCTATTGGCTTAAAGGATATAAGATTCCTGAGTCCGGAAGGTATGCTAAAGGTGGAAACATTATCAATGTCTTAGCTTTGAAAGATGAGAAAATCACTGCGATGATTCCTGTTAAGGAGTTTAAGGAAGAGTATTCTTTAGTTATGGCTACTAAATTGGGACTAGTAAAGAAAACTGGACTCATTGAGTATAGTAGGCCAAGACAGGGGGGGATTATTGCTATTACTTTAAGAGATCACGATAAATTAGTTGAAGTTAAAATGACGAATGGTTCTCAAGAATTATTGATTGCAACTTCTAAAGGTATGGCTGTTCGCTTTAAAGAGGAAGATATCAGAGAGAGCGGAAGACAGGCTATGGGTGTGCGAGGAATTAGATTAGTGAGTGATCATGTTATTGGTATGGAGATTGCTGAAGGAATGATCTTAAGTGTTTGTGAGAATGGGTATGGGAAGAGAACACCTATTGAAGAATATCGTTTGATTAATAGGGGTGGAAAGGGAGTTATCAATATTAAAGCCAATGAACGAAATGGAAAAGTTATTGGTATTAAAGGCGTACAAGAAAGCGATGAGGTGATGTTCATTACAAAGAAAGGTGTTATGATCAGAACTTCTGTGAACAATATCAGCGATGTTGGAAGAAATGCTATGGGTGTTAGGTTAATGAAATTAAATGAAGGAGATAAAGTCATTAAGGTTGCACATATTGTTGGAGAAGAATAAATTTATTGAAAACTGATATCTGAACTGTCTGGATCATCAATTCTAAATACTGGACCTTTGAAATTCAAAGTAGGATATAACTCATGCTCTAAACCGTAGGGTTTAGCACCTAAGATAACAAGTCTTTCTCCTCTATGGGCATGTAACATCTCAGTGAACTCATCTCTGGCTTGCTCACCTGTTCTGTTAACATCATTTTGATGCCAGTGCAGGGTAACATATCCTCCAAGTGAATCAGATGACTCGCCTCTTGTCCTATTGAAAAGAGAATCAGCATAAATATCTAATCCAACAAGAGATCCTCCAAAAGAAGAATGATACTTTGCAGCTCTTGGGTTGGTAAGAACAATATCATTATTATTTGGGGGCATTGGCCCAGCTGTTGCTATTCTTAGTGCCAATACAACAGCAGCTACAGGAAGTAACACTTTTTTATTTCGTAATTTTGAAGATAGTTTCATTGTGTTTTACCTTATAACATGGAGAAAGTCTATGTTTATAAATCTTTCTATTTGTTACTACTCTAGAAGAATATCACTAACTCACAATTCCATTACTATACCCAATTAAGCGCCATCTATTTCCTAATAATCTAGAAATCGTAATTCTATCTGTTTTTTCCATACACACAGGAAGCCTTAATTTTACATGAATTAGATCTTTCTTCAATTCTGTGACAACCCCGACAGTAGCTGCTGAATTTACATTTAACATTAAGATTTCCGCTTTTTTTATTGGTTCAACAACCAAGTCATCTTTAGCTCCAACTACTCTCTTTAGTAAAACCGGTTTCATCATCATATCGATATAGACTTCAGGCAAACTGCCAATATGCCCTGCAATATTTCCTGTTAGTGTGTCTGATTTTACTAATGCCGGATCTAAGGCTGTCAAAACTCCGATAGAGCCTCCAGGAATAACTTCCTTAATGTCTGTATTTCCTTTTTTCAAAGAAACAATTTCAGTCTGCAAAGGCTTCCAAGTAATTTGATTGTGCTTCTCTATTTTCAATCCAGGTCTTATTTCAATTTTGTCTTTTACTGCAAGTTTTCCCTGACGCATTGCTCCGCCAAGGACGCCTCCTGATAAATGAGCAATATCACTTCCAGGCTTATTGACATCAAAAGATCTTGCTATAAACATTAAAGGTTTTTTTGTTAAATCTCGAGCAGGAGCAGGAAATTTCTCTTCGATGGTTTCTATTAAAGCAGAGATGTTAATGCCATGCTGAGCGCTTAATGGAATAATCGGTGCTTTTTCCGCAAAGGTTCCTGTAACAAATTTCTTAATTTGCTGATAGTTTTTTTGTGCTTGTTCTTTTGTAACCAGATCAATTTTATTTTGTACAATAATTAATCCTTTAATTCCAATAACTTCTAAGGCCATGACATGCTCTCTTGTTTGCGGTTGAGGACACTCTTCATTTGCCGCAACTAAGAGTAAAGCGTAATCCATAATGGCTGCACCACTTAACATGGTTGCCATTAGAGTTTCATGCCCAGGAGCATCAATAAAGGAGACTCTTCTTAAGAATGAAGTTTTCTTATCACATTGAGGACATTTTTCCTTTGAAGAAAATTGATCTTCTTTACATGATTCACATTTGTAGAAAGATGCATCTGCATACCCTAATCTTATGGTAATGCCTCTTTTGAGTTCCTCAGAATGTGTATCGGTCCATTTTCCAGAAAGCTGCGCAACTAAGCTGGTCTTTCCATGATCTACGTGACCAACTAGGCCAATATTAATTACAGGCAATAATTCTTCTTTCTTTGATTTTTGCAAGCTATTTTTCCTCCAAGATTTTTTACTGAGGAGTATTTAAAAAGCTTTTTGTTTGGAAGTAGGATAATACCTTGCTCATGGGTCTGTTCCTAAAGAGAAATTCCCCATCATAATCTCTGACATAGCGTAGCCATGTATCTCCTATTTTATGGATTTATTTGCAGAAATACTCTCCTTTTAGATCTATTTGTTAAACATATTTTTTGTTGTAAATTGAAAACCTAGTTTCCAGAGTTTTGTCTCTTTCATCAGTAATTGCACAATAAATTTGCTTGGGAAGTCTCTATCGTGGCTTTGCAGTATTTTCTTATTGCTGTCTTTGTTGAAAATCTCTATAAGTTCTGCATATTGTTTTTCTGTTAAAGTATTCATGGCTTCTCGCATCTTTAAGGACATCCAGAGATCTTTCCCCAGTTTTCCGTTGAACGTCTTTTCATACGTAAAAGGATTTTCAGCTAGGTATTTTCCTGCTAATAATCCATAGATAATGCCACCATAGGTCGTTGCTTTTACTTGTGTAGCTGCATCTCCAATTAAGAAGATATTCCCTTTGCGTAATTTTTGCTTTGGATTATATAAAGGAACTATGCCACTTTGATCATCTATAAATGTACATCCTTTAAGGAGTTTATTGTAATCTTTTCTAATATTTGTTCCGATAACTCCTACTCTTGCTATTTTGTTATCTTCTGGAACGACCCAAGCAAATTCTCCTAAGCCAAGTCTAATTTCAGTTACTCCTGGAGTGCCTTTGTATTTTACTCTTGCTTGTAATCCTTGCAAGAACTCTCTTTTTCCGTATAGGTTAGCTGATTGCGCAACCTTACTTGTTGGTCCGTCAGCTCCTACTAAAGTGTCTGTAAGAATTGTTTTTTTATTCGTTTTAAGAGTGTACTTTTTTCCATTCTCTTTGAAGCTTAGAAATTTATGATTGGTAAGGATTTTTGCTCCGTTATCTAGAGCTTTGTGCATAAGAAATTGATCAAATTTCGCTCTATCCATCACAATATTTTCTTTATCTAAGTCAATATCAATGTGTTTTTTTTGATCAGGAGAGACAATTCTAAACGTATTAATTTTTGCTACAACTAACTCTTTCGGAACATCTAAGACTCTCTTAATAGAATCTGTGACAATCCCCGTGCAAGAAACAGGAATTCCTATGTGTTTATGCTCTTCTAGGATTGTTACATCATCTTTTACTAAAGAAGCGTAATGGCATCCTGCAGGTCCAGCTCCGACTACGGTGATCATAAAAGAAATTCTCCCTTAAACTTTATAAACTCTTCTGTCATTTTACGTATATGTATGATTTAGAACTTGAAAAGGTAGTTTTACATATCCAGAAGAAGAAAACGAAGAGAGTTTTGTTACAATTACCTGATGGACTTAAGCCTGAAGCTCAGAAGATCGTGCAAGAAATTCAGAAAAAAACAGATGCGCAAGTCTTTATTTGGTTAGGGGATTGCTTTGGAGCTTGTGATTTTCCTTTAGGACTTGAAGGATTGCAGATTGATTTAGTTATACAATGGGGCCATAATACGTTTATCAAGGAGCTTGGATGGTAGAACTCTTATTAATTGATGGAAAGTATACTAGAAAGATTGAGTTAGATGCGAAAGCTTTGGGAAAATTAAAGAAATTCAAGACTCTTGCTGTGTATGCTGCTGTGCAATTTTCTTCAGGATTACAAAGTATTCTTGCGCAATTGAAGAAAGAATGTATTACTGTAGTTTCAAGCAAACCAGCGAGAACAAAAGAGCAATTCCAGATTCTTGGGTGTGATGTGTATCATGAAAATATGCATTTACAAGAGAATGTTGATGCTTATTTATATATTGGAGATGGAAGATTTCATCCTTTAGCATTAGTGTTTCAACAACGAGGACAGAAGTTTAAGGAAGTGTTTATGTATGATCCGATTGCAAATGCTTTAGCTATTTTAACTGAGAAAGATATTGATGCTATCCTTAAAAAAGAGAAAGCTTCTTTGAAATTATTTTTGATGAAGAGAAGAATTGGAGTGTTACTTACAACAAAACCCGGACAATTACAGTTTAAAGCAAGTTTAGCTTTGCTGAAAAAATATCCTGAGAAGGAGTTTTATTTTTTCTTAGATAATACGCTGAATTCTAAAAATTTTGAGAACTTCCCTTTTATTGAAGTTTGGGTCAATACTGCATGTCCAAGAATAGGGCTAGATGATGCTGTATATATGAAACAACCCTTGATTAATTTGATGGATGCTTTAGAAGCTGAAAAGAAATTAAGTGGGGTTTAAGAGCCCCGTAATTTTCCTCCGCGTCTCTTTCCGCCCTGATACTCTTCGTTTAAATAGGGACCAAGACTTCGCTTTTCAGGAGAACCATAGGGTATTTCTCGAGTGTCAATTTCTACCAACAAATAATCAGTATCATGAGGAATATGGCGGACTTCTCTTTTTTGATATGCAGTTTTTAATCCTTGATAGAACTTTGTGTTAAACCTTAGTGATCTACGATATTTAGGAATATGTGTTGTTAACAAAGCCAGAGCCCTTTCTTGAGTTTCATAGAGGCCAGAGATGAGAACTATATGTGCAGTTTCTGAAATATCTTCCACGATTGTGTGTATTTTTTGCAAATCTGCATAACTTTCTGTAGGAATGTAGTGTTTTAAATCATCAAGAGTCAACGATTCACCCGCATTTACTCTTTTTTCTAATCCTTTAAGGATCATCGTGTTTAGAAAACTGTAAAGTATAAAAATTTATTGCTTATGCAGCAGCTTTTTCTTCTTTAGCAAAGAGCTCTTCTAAACTTTTAGCACCTTGCTTTGTCACTTTCATATTTATTTGCGTAATGATCTGAGAAACGGTATTTCCAGCAACAGTTTTTCGTAATTTAACATCTTTAGATCTAATTCCTGCACCAGACATTAAGACGGGCCTTTTTCTGGCTTGCCCTTCAACATCATACCTCATAGGGAAGCCAGCAATATCAGAGCCACCTGTAATTTGAAATTCATATCCTTTTAACCCAAAAGAATCTCCTTGAATAATTTCTTTGATTTTTTTTCCTCTAAACAATGAGCTTTCAGCTTCAGGAATGACCTTTTGATATGATTTTCCTGTTTTAGTATCATTCATAACTAATCTTAAATCTGCCATGGTTTTGAGGATTTGAGGGGCTTTTTAAAGCTTTTGCTTTCTTTTTAGATTGTCTTATCCCGAAATTATTTCCTATCGATAGATTATTTCTTCTCTTCATTTTTTTAGCTTCCTGATAAATGCTTGAGATGGGGTCTCAAGCACATCAA
>Ga0209541_10011912_pt1 | contig 13533 bp, 15 predicted proteins | sample RifCSPlowO2_01_FD_184027 | JGI IMG/M metagenome (GOLD analysis project Ga0209541, IMG submission 184027) | Groundwater microbial communities from Rifle, Colorado - Rifle CSP2_plank lowO2_0.1 (SPAdes) (version 2) | ecosystem: Environmental > Aquatic > Deep subsurface > Groundwater | place...
CTCATTTAAAGATAAAACTTCCTCTCCTGCTTTAATGTCTTTTATCTGCTTTTTCTCTCCGTTAGCTAAGGTAATCAAGGAATCTTCTGCAACACACAAGCCTTCAACGTTTAAATCTGAGGTTACATTAGCATCTCCTGCAATGTTTAATTTATGAGTTGGTGCTGTTGTCCCGATGCCGACGTTGCCTGTGCTAAAATTCATTACTAAGATGTTGTCAGTCTGGATGTCACTGCCATCATCCTTAACACTTCTAAATTTGGCAGCTCCACCGTCTACTAAAAGATTAAACCATTTTTCGTTTGCGATTCCGCCTGCATCAATCCAGTCTAATTGAACAGAATTTCCTTCTACCCCTAATCTGGTTTCACCATTTGACTGATTTATAATACTTAAAATATTTGTTGTTGCTAAACTATGATTATATGCTCCTCCCAATACTTGCCCTGGATTTGTTGTCCCAAAACCAATACTACTGCTTGAAATATTATTGCTTCCAATTATTAATTCGTCTTTTATGGAAAATGAGCCTAAGTAAGAATTTCCTAAAACTCTCAAGTCATTTGTTATTGTAGCATTGTTAATTATTGTTGAGGCTAAAGCATTAGGATATAAATAATCTAATATTTGAGAGTCTACAACTGTTAAGTTATTAGTTACTTCCAAGGCATTCTTTACTGCAAGGTTGTTTGTAACAGAAACATTTCCTTCTGAGGAGATCCTGAGAGATTCTGCACTAGATAAATTACTAATAATTCCATTAACGTCGCCATAGCCTGTATAAAATACTAAAGCTCCTCTTTCTGTTCCATTAGAAACATCTTCCAGAATACCTGCTATCTGAGAAACATTTTCCATTTCTCCAGTATCGTCTGCTAACCTGAATAGAATAGAAGAGCCGTATCCATCAGTTGCTGCATCTGATGAGTTGGTTCTTTCCAATGCCAATAATTCAGTAATTGTATTATTTCCTGAGTCTGTGAAATTAATATGCAGTGGGAATATTGGAGAAAGCGCACCTAAACCGACAAATGTTGAAGAGATATTACTCTGGCCGATAAGCAAATCATTTCCTATTGTGAAACTGCTTAGATAAGAGCTGCCTAAAACACGCAAATCCTGCAAAATAGTAACATTGTCTATTCTCGTGAATGAGGCTGATTTTGGGAAAATATAATCTGAATTAAGTGAATCTGTTGTTGTTATGTTTCCTGCTGCGAAAATATCATTGGTAACTGAGATATTGTTTATTAAAGTTGAAGCTAAAGTATTAGCATAAATATAATCCAATATTAATGAATCAACAACAGTCAAATTAGCCTGAGCTGTTATGTTATCTGTAACAGACAGGTTAGCCAGAATTAGTTCACTATCAGCAGCGATATCGCTTCCATTTATTGTGTTTAACAAGATATCTTCTGTTGTTATGTCATTATCCAATATAATTGTTGAGTTTACACTACTGTCAGCTAAATCATCACTTAACAAAGTTCTATCAACGATAAGAGTTGTGTTAATTGAGCTGTCAGCTAAATCATCACTTAATAAAGTTCTGTCGACTATTAAGGTAGTGTTAATGCTGTTATCAGCTAAATCATCACTTAACAAAGTCCCATCCAGCACCAGGGTAGTATTAATACTTGAATCTGTGAGATCATCAGCTAATATTGTCCTGTCTAGAATTTCTGCTGTTCCAACCCCTCCAGAGGCTATGTCTCCTGCTAAAATAGTGTCTGCTGCTATATGGGTTGTGTTAATCAAGCTATCCTGCAGGTCTCCAAGATATGCAGCTCCCTGAACTGTCAGGTTTAAAGTAAACAAGCCAGCTCCGGCAACTTCAAACAAGTCTCCTGTTGGATAACGGCCAATCCCCACTCTTCCAGCATTGTCAATTACAAACTTAATTCCATTTCCTCCGTCTGTAACATTCAGCCATGGAACTGTTAAAGCTGTTGTGTTATCAATATGCAATTTTCCCTGGGGAGTAATAGTATCAATTCCCACTAAAGTGCCGTCGTCATAAATCAAGGAATTGCCGATTGTGTCAGCATCCAAGAACTTAACCAGGTAATTAGCTGTTCCCCCCCCGCTTACATTTGAATCAGCTGTTATCTGAACTCCTCCAACATAAAGAGCTCCTGTAAAATTTCCATCTCCGATTACGTTCAATGGATTTGCAGGAGTGGTAGTTGCTATTCCTATTCTATTATTTCCAGAATCAATATGGAATGTAGGAGTATCAAAAGTATAATCTCCTGAAGCAGTATCGCCTGTGTTAAAAAGATAAACATCAGAGATATTCCCCGAATCTAAAGTGTTAGCTAAAGTCAAAGTTTGTATGTAAGCTGTCCTGAAATAATTTTCAGCTGAGCCCAGATCAAAAGTCAGATTAGCATATGGAATTAGTGCATTTGTGTATAAAGTGTCTGTCAAATTCAATCTTGATTGGGTTATGTTTCCTATCTGAGACTGGAATTCCTGACGCTCTAAGCCGTTGAAGTCTATATCGTTTCCGTTGATTATCAAGTCCATGTAATATGTCTGGCCGAAAGTTAAATTTAATTCATGAGCTGCTGTACTGGCTCCTAATAGAATATCCACTTTTCCGTTTGTTACATTATCTATGAAATCATCGCTGGAGTTGTAAATCAAATTTCCTCCGCTAATTGCGTCCCAGATTTCTATTGTAATATTCCCGCTAACAGGATCTCCATTATTGTCGAATATGTTAGCTTCAAAGGACATCATGTCAATTACTGCGAGAGCTGAATAAAGAGAAGTTAAAAGTATAGTTATCACAAGCATTAATTTAATTGCTTTATTCATGTTGCACTTCCTCGAAAGTTTTATAAGGTTTGATTTCGCATTTATAATTATGAAAAACCCTAAAAATATGACAACTGATGAGCTGATTGAACTTGCCGATGAAATTAAGAGAGGTATGTCTGTGAAAGTTTTGAGAGATCTTGATAAACTGGAAAAATCTAGACCTCATTCGGCAAAGCGATATAAATCTTCTTAAGTTTGTATTTGTGCAATACTTCATTTATTTCTGCCTCCTTATTTTTCAGATGCTTTCTGTTGAAAGTAATAAGATAATCTAAATCGAATAAACTGCAAATAATTACAAGAACTACATCCTCTTCCTTTATTACAAAAGATTTTAGATCTGAGACCAATGCTTTTCTATCAAGATTCATTTTTATAATTTTTTCTTCAAGATTCTCTACAGAGATTATGTTAGATGAATATAATTCATAAAATTCTTTTATCTTTTTTACCAGTGAAGCATGTTTCCATTCATTAATTAGATCAAAGATTATATAGGGAGTGGAAACATAAAATTCTCCTTTTTTAATTCTATCTGTGAATCTTCTAGCGGCAATTCCTTCCCCACTTTTATCCCATTCTGCTACAGTGATTACATCCAAGTCTATTATCATATTTTTCTTTTTATTCATGCTGCACCTCTTCGAAAGATTTATAAATTTCATTTCTGGAGATATTATTATGAAAAATAAAAAACCGAATATGGAAAAGTTGAAAATGATGATTAGGAAAATTCATAAAGATCCCGAGTTGATGAAAATAGCTAAGGCTTTTGTTCGCAGACACGGCGGCGAAATTTCTTCTTGAACTGTTCATTTTATATACCTCTTTCTAAATTCAAAATAATCAATTAATCTTGGTGTTCTTAGATTATTGATTTTATTTACAACATCATATGTTTTTTTTGCTATATCAGAAAGCATTGTTCTTTTATCTGCACTTACGATAATATCAATTCCTTTTAAGGCGGCTATTGCTATAATCTGAAAATCATTTTTTAAATCCTCTTCACTATATTTTAGCTCTTTTTTCTTAAATATATATTTTCCAGATTTCATTAATTTAGAATAATTTTTGTAGTATTGAGATGCCAGATATCTTGCAATAGGAGGGGAAATTAGTTCTTCATCAATCAATGAGTTATATGCAGATAATATTGTCTCTCTGAAAATTTTTCCCTTTATTTTTTTATCTGAGGGAACATCATGGAGCTCTTCTTTTATTATATCAACTCCAAAAATATATAGAGATTTATCTTTTTCTATATTATCTATTACTTTTTCACTGTTCTTTTCTATTAAGATTTCTCCATATACGTTTGTGTCTAGAATGTATGTTTCTTGTTTCATTTGAGTCCTCCCTTATTGTCTAATATGTTAGCTTCAAAGGACATCATGTCAATTACTGCAAGAACTGAGTAAACTGAAATCAAGAATACAGCAGCTAGCAAAAATATTTTCTTATTCATGCTGCACCTCTTTCAAATATCTTAAAACAGCTTTATCAACAAAGTTTTTGGTAGAGGGATAATCAAACCTGTTTTCTCCCTTAGAAATAAATTCTTCAATTCTTTTCTTCAATTCTGCATCTAATTTTACCGGAATATCCCTCCTTCTTGGGTTACTTTTAGTTACCATTAATTAACCTTTTTTTATATTATTATAAATTTTATTGTAAATCACTATATTTAGTAACATAAAGTTACTTATAAATCTTCCTACTTTTTTCTTGATAGAGTTACTTTTCTAAAGAAGATTTGAAGAAAAGTAGATGGAAAACTTCTGGTAAATAAAGGGAAGTCACAGGAACCGCAGGTTCTTGTCAGCGAAGCGGTTAAAACTTTGCCTGATGTTTTGCAATCAATCAGAAATCCAACTTTATCTGCTTCGGCTTTCTTTTTATGAATTTTTTTAATACAATTGCGAGGATTATGAAGACTGCAAGTATCTCTGATGAGACTATTGCCGTTGTCCTGTTTTCCCTTATTGCATTCATTGTTATATCCATTAGGCTTGGCTTTTCCCCAACTTTAATCGCTATCAAGTCCTTGCACTTGTTTACTGCATCTGATGTGATCTCCAATGCCGATGCTGCATCGTCGTTGTTCAATTCCTGCTCAGCCCTTTCCAATGCCTCAATCAAATCACTGCATTGAGGATTTCCGTCGAAGAACTTCTTTGCAAATTCTAATTGCTGCTGAACTGATTTCTGATCTTTTCCTTTTTCTCCTATTATATTCGTTATTATTGTAACTGAATCGTGCAATCTTGGATTGTCGATGTCAGCTGACACTGTTACTGAAAATGCCCCTTCTAGTACCCCTGTTGCCTGTATTATCAGATTAACTATTTCATCTGAATTCGGCTTTAAAGTATTTATCAATCTCTTGTCGAGAACTGCCACTATTGAACCTGAGCTTGATTCAGCTGACAGTTGGATTCTATTTAAGTTTATATTGTTGCCTAGGTTTTGTATTGTCAACGGTATTGTGATTGTTTCTCCTTGCAGAATCGTTATTGAAGGAGGCGCTATTAAATTAAATGAATACGGCTTTGGAGATGTCCCTCCTGCTACTGTTGTTGTTCCTTGAGTTATTGTCTGCGTTTCTGTCACTGCTGTTATTGTAAAGCTGAGATTATTATCTGACTGTTGCTGATTATTTGCCTTGTCAATAGCTGTAATCCTCCAATAATATGTATCCGCTCCAAGTGTGCTGCTCCAGCTGCTGAAAGAATTCGTCGACGAGTTTTCTGTCCTGTTTATGTTTGAGAAATTTGCATCTGCCGAGACTTCAATTGAATAATTATCAAAATTGACATCTATTGTTGCATCCCATTCCAACGCTGGAGAATTATCCGCTGTCGAAGTTCCATTTTCTGGAGAGGTTAAATTAAATTGAGTCGGGGGGATTTGATCCATGATTACAGTTCTATTTTCTGAAAATGTAGAATTCTTTCTTGAATCATTTGCTAATACCTGCCAATAATATGTCTGATTATCGATTAGCTCGGCTATTGCCTGAGTTGGAGTGCTTGTTTCCACAACGGAATTGTTTATGAGGTATTCTAGAGCCAAATCAGAATCATTATAAATTTCCAGCCTGTACGAAACTGTGTCATTGTCTGCATCTGTCACATTAGTCCACGAAAATGTGAATGAAGTTGTGTTTTGGTATGTGTCATTTGCCGGAGATTCTATTTCGGGAGTTGAAGGAGCTGTATTATCTGCCTCCAGCTGAGAAAATCTTCCTCTAAGCAAGATGTCTATTATCGACGGAAATTTAAATTGGCCTGAGATGTAATCTGACAAGCCACGAGTTGCATATGTGTTTGTAGCGTTGAATGAAGTAATAGTTGTATGCCCATCTGCTGTTATGCTACCACCAGTTCCTGTAATTGCCCATCCTGTTTTCACCACCAAAGATAAAATTATCAAAATCACTACAATTTTTATTTTATTTTTTGGCTTATTCATTTTCGATAGTTACAGTTATGAATTTTTTCTGTTTTAACTTGAATCTTCTTATTATTGTAGAAGGAATTGTGATTACAAAAGAATTACCGACTTTTCTTAATTGAGCATCTATTGTTCTTTGAAGCATGTATATACAAAAGATATATTTTATATATATTTAAAGATTTTGGTCAATCCCAACTTGATTTGGCTGGAAAAACAACACGATTTGGCTGAAAAAATTAATTGTTTTGGGCTGGGAGGGTTTGTTTGGATTTGAAGGGGTCTGGTTCCAGAGCTTGTAGACCTAGAAGATGTCTATTTTTGCAATCATAATTTATTCAAAAATTATCTTTTTTTCCTTTTGTAGAAATGTTATCTTAAATATATCAAAAATATAAGCTGTAAAGTAAGAGGGAGTTATTTTAACTAAAAAAATTAATTTTTCTTCTTTGGCTCTTTATCCCATCTAGCTGATTTGCATTTTGGACAGATTAGAGGTTTTTCTTTTTCAGAGCGAGGCACCCATTCATAATCACAATTATTACACTTATACCCCTTAACCTCTATTTTTATTTCAGGCATATATTCTTATTAATTTTTAACTATATAAATGTTACTATGCATGGTTATACTTTACAATAGAAATATTTAAATACTTAGTAATACTATATAAAATATGAATAAACAAAGTAATAAGGGAAAATAATAAGGGAAAAATCACATGCCCATCATGTAGTTCTGAAAATATTAAAAAAGATGGATTGAGAAGAACAGAACTTCGTGGTAAAATTCAAAGATACAGATGTAAGAATTGCAATCATCGTTTTGTCGTCGATGATGGCTTTTACAGAATGAGAAATAATGAAAATATTATTACCATGTCAATTGATATGTATATTTCTAATTTATCAAGCAGAAAAATGAGAAATCAGTTAAGCAGACATTTAAACACGAAAATAAGCCATATGAGTATTCTTGATTGGGTAAGAAGATATACACTAAAAGTTAGCAGGTTTGTCGATAAGTTAGGGTATAATATGGGAAATAGTTTTTATGCTGATGAAACTTTAATTGATTGCGGAGGCAGAGACGATAGATTTTGGTGTTGTATCGATTGGGATACCCGATTAATTACTGGCGTTCATTATAGTTTGTCAGGCAATCCGATAGAAGCACAAAGATTCTTATTTAAATCAATTCAGAAAGGAAAACCTAAGTTTATTCAAACAGATGGTGGTGTTTTCTATCCAAAAGCATTTAGAAAAATCTTTTATTCGAATAAGATTGGTGGTCTAACCGTTGAGCATAAGATACAGAACGCAAGTGTTACTAAAATACATAATTACAGAATTGAAACTGTCTTTATGAAGATAAAAGATAGGGTAGATGACTTTAGAGGATTAAAGGCTTTATGGTCTGCGGCTCTGCTGAAACCCTATTAAAAAAGATTTAATTATCCTATCTAAGTTATAAGCTATTAATTTACAAATCACTTCTTTTTTCTGAGAAGAAAAGTTTCTTGCTTTTAAGCAAGAGCCGTATTTTCTTTTAATCGAAGAAAATATGGACTCCACCTTGCTTCTTTGATGATAAGTCCTTTCATCAAAATTCTTTAAGACTCTTTTTCTCAATGTGCCCCTGCTCAATTTACTGATCATCTTTTCTTTAATCTTAATGCATGATTTTGCATTAAGATTTCTTTCCACAAACTCATGATTCTTATTAGCATCATATCCCTTGTCTGCGCAAACGAAATTTGTTTTTATATCTCTCACAAGAGGCATAAAATCTCTATTATCATTTCTTGGCCCTTTATTGATTGTATGCCTTAAGATTATTTGCTGGCTTGTGTCAGCAGATATTCCTAGCTTAATATACCGTCGATAAGTGGACCTTGCTGTCCTAATTTGATAATGCATGCTTTTATTTTCTACTTCAAATCCTGTGCCGTCTATCCCGGTTATGTTTGCCTCACGGTGAGGCAAAAGAAGATTAAGTAGGGAAGGCTTAATCTTCTTGGCGAATTTAACAAGGGTCGTATGGTGAGGAATTCTTGTTAATCCAATGAGCAGGGGAATATCGCTTATCTTAAGAATTTCTATTAATTCTCTGTAAGTTGTTCTCAGCTTCTGCTTGAGGACAAGCAGAGTAATCTTCTGATGGTTGCAGAAGATTTTGTTGCTAAATTTTGAGAAATGCTTTGGGACCTCTTTGCAAAGCTCTAGTGCTTGGTTGATAAAGTTTAAGTATTTGGAAGTTTTGTCTTTTTGCATTGGATATCACCTCTTTAGTTCTAAAGAACTTCAGAGGTGATTTTTATTTAAAATTTTATGGTTTCAGCAGAGCCAATAAATAAAAACATTGAAATAGTATAAACTGATTTGATTATTATAAAGAAGATGAAATACAAATTTTTGGATCATACAGCGGATGTGATGTTTGAAGCTGCCGGGAAGAATCTGAATGAATTATTTACTAATGCCGCGCTTGCGGTCTTTAATGTTCAATGCAATTTGAAAAAAGTTGAAAATAAATTAAAAAAAGAAATAAAACTTAAAAATGAAAATGCTGAAGATTTGTTGTTTGATTTTCTTGGAGAGTTGATTTATCTGAAAGATGCAAAGTCGCTTTTGTTCGGAGAATTCAAGATTAGTATTAAGAACATTAAAAACAAATACCTTCTTGAAGCTGCTGCTTATGGAGAAAAAATAAATCCTGAAAAACACGAGCTCAAGATTGACGTTAAGGCCGTGACTTTGTATGAGTTTTTTTTGAAGGAAACAAGAAATGGATGGAAGTGCAGGGTTGTTTTAGATATCTGATGATATAAAAAAGTTTATATATAAACTATAGCTATATAATTATATGGTAACTACTATTCAAGTTCATGAAACAACTTTGGAATTATTAAAGAAATTGAAAGAAGAAACTAAGAAACAATCTTATGATGAAACGATAAAGGAAATAGTCATGGCTAGAACTAAAAATGAATCCCTGGCTGGATATTTGAAAGAATATATGGGCAAGGATTCTCTTAAGAAAACATTGAAAGATTTAAAGGACATGAGAAATGAAAGTGACCGATTTTAAGCTTATTGATTCCTCGGTGTGGATTGCGTATTTTCTTATGGGTTCATTTAAAGAGCTTCTTGAAGGAAATGAGATGTTTTTTCTTTCAGTATTGTCTCTATTTGAAATTAAAGGAATATTAATAAAAAAAGATGTTCCTTTAGAAAAAATTGCAATAAGCTTGAGATTTGTTAAAAATAGAAGTTTACTTATTGATGTTAATGCTGAAATTTCTGAAATGGCAGTTGATTTTTCAACAAAACATAAAATTCCTACTATCGACTCTTTAATTTATGCTTCTGCTTTAAAAAATAATGCAACTTTAACTACATTTGATAATGATTTTAGAGGACTTGATGGAGTAATTATTTTAAGTTAATTATCCTTTTACGTTTCCAATTGGTTTTAATTTTACTATTCTTTTTGAGATTCCTGCTTTCTCGACAGATTCTGTGACTTCGTCGACGTCTTTATATGCCTGGCCTTGCTCTTCTGCCAATCCTGACATTGATGCTCCCTTAACATAAATCCCCCTGTTTTCCATGTCTCTTTGCAGTTTTTCTCCTCTCACTAGTTTTTTTGCCTTTGATCTCGACATTGTCCTGCCTGCTCCGTGCAATGTTGTTCCGAATGTTTCCTCTTCTGCTTTTTTTGTTCCAAGCATTAGATAAGATCCTGTTTCCATGCTGCCTCCTATAATTATTGGAGAGCCTAAATCTCTGTAAATACTTGTCAGCCTTTCATAGCCAGCTCCTACTGAAGTAGTTGCTCCCTTTAAATGCACGAGAACTTTTTTCATTTTTCCATCTATTTTTATCTTGTGCTCGCGAGCTAAATTATGAGTGCAGTCATAAATTAATTTCATTCCTAATTTTTCTGGATCCTGGTTGAAAACTTGCCTGAAAGCTTCCCTTATCTGATGCATTATAACCTGGCGATTTGCATATGCCATATTGCCAGAGCATTTCATGGCTGAATAATAATCTTGAGCTTCTTGCGATTGAAAAGGAGCGCATGACAACTCCCTGTCTAGAACTTTTATGTTGTGCTCTCTCATTACCTTGTCAAAAACTTTCAAGTAATCTGTTGCATTCTGATGCCCAAATCCACGGCTTCCACAATGAGTAGTTATTATGATCTGGTCTTTTTCTATTATGCCGAATTTTTTTGCAACTTTCTCGTCGAATATGTTTTCAGCTTTAGCAAATTGAATTTCCAAGTAATGATTGCCAGATCCTAAAGTTCCAAGCTGACTGATCCCTCTGCTTCTTGCTTTTTGAGAAACGTTTTTTGGATTTGCTCCATTTAATGTGCCATAATCTTCTGTTCTTTCAAGATCTTCTTTCCAGCCATAATTATTTTCAACACACCATTTGCTCCCTAACTGCATTATATCATCGAACTGAGAATTATTTAATTTGACAAAACCCTTGCAACCAACTCCTGATGGAACTATCTTGAATAATATGTTAATTAATTCTTTTACTTTCGGCTGAATGTCTTTTAAAGTAAGATTTGTAACTATGCTGCGCATCCCGCAATTTATATCAAAACCAATTCCCCCTGGAGAAATAACTCCTTCTTCCATGTCAAATGCTGCTACACCACCGATTGGGAACCCGTAAAGGGACAAGTCAGAAAAACTAACTTGTTATCCCCAGTGCCCATCAGCATGGCATATTGAATATTTTACTATGCCTGGAAGCGTTGCTACATTTGTTACTTGATTAAAGACTCCAGGATCCATTGCTTTCAACAAAGATTCTGTTGCTATTATTCTAGCAGGAACATTCATCCCTTTTTTGTATGTTGTTGGAATCTCCCAAGTTACTTCATTTATTTTTTTTATTTCCTTTGGAACGTCGCTCATTTTACCTCCTCAATTTTTATAATAATAAAGTTTTATAATAATAAAGTTTTATAATGCTATCTTAAAATTATCTCCTCTGATTTTTTATCAACTCCGAATACAAAGCCGACAGTTTTGGATATATTTGTTTTTTATCTTCTGGAACTAGATTATTATAATGGCTGTTAATCTGGTTGTACAATGACAATGCTTCCTCATATTTCTTGCTTCTTATTGCCGCAAATGCCTGATCTAGTTTTCTCTCTACGGCAGCTGAGTCTGGCATTGCTATTCCAGCTTCCTGCTTCTTCATCAATTCAGAGATTTCTTTTTGTTTCTTTGTATGGAGATGATTGTAAATGCCTTCCAATGTCTGATGCAGCTTTCTTGCATGCTCGACTTCTTCTTTTTTCACAGCTTCCTTTGTCTTTTTGAAGAAATTGTGCATGCTTGTGTGAAGTATTTTCTCTTTTATGCCGCCCAGATTTTTATAGACATTATCCCTTATTTCCGGAGCTAAGTTCGCGTCCTTGAAAACATCAATTGCCTGCTTGTAATTTTCATGAGCCTTTTCATGATTCTTCCTTTCCAAATGAGATTCTGCCCTTCTTATGTGCTCGAATAATTTTTTAGCTAAACTCTGCTCCTGCTTACTGCTGATTAATTCTGTTTTTATCGACGTGAATTTTGGCTTCCTTGCAAGTATGAAGTCTGATAATGATTCTTTCTTCCTGAAATCTTTTGTTTCTTTTTCCTGGATTTCCTTTGCTGTCTCCCTTGGCTTGAACTTTTCTTCTGATTTTACTAAGGGGAACATCGAAGAATTGTCTTTCTTTGAAAATAGTTTTCTGATTTTCGAAAATAACTCAATTTTTTGATGCTCTTTTTTCGGCTTACCCTGCTCTCTTATTTTTTGATACAGTCTTTCTTTATCGTCGTACAGCTTTTCTTTTTCCTTTATTGGAAGAGTTGCGAAATTTACATCAATGTTCTTGAATAAATTTTCTGCCCTTTTTACTTGCCCTGTGTAGATTGCTCCGAATGCTTTTTCTAATGAATCTGAAACTGCGGCAGATGTTATCTGGTGCTTCATCTTCAGCAAAATATTAAGGGCCATCCTTCTTGAAGGCTGGTTCATTGATCTGTACAGATGAACTGCTCTTTGATAAAATTCCCTTGCTTCCTGCTTTTTGTTCCTTCTCAATTCTATTTCTGATTTTTCAACTAAATAAGCTATTTGTTCTATCTTTGCCCTTTCAATTTTTGGGGCCAGAGAATTTCTTATTTTTGAGCTCAAATCTCTTATAAATGATGGCCGCAAATTTTTATTTTTTTCAGATGAGAACAGATAATCCCTTATTGATTCCAATTTATTCCTAAATTTATTCAATAAAAATAACCTGTGTTTTGATTTTTTAACCTCTTTATAGATCTTATTTATTTTCTTTTGAATATCCCTTGAGCTTTCTATATCTCCTTTTCTTAATGCTTCCTGCTCCATCTGCATCAGTATTTTTATTTCCTGCTCCGGCGTCAGCTTTTTCCTTTCCAATCTTGAAGCCAGTGCTTTTAGAACTGTGTCTTCCAATTTATGCTCTAATTCTATTCTGTGCTCTTTTCTTGCTGCTCTTGCCGCTTCTATTTCTTCACTTGTCTTGAAAAATCCTAGCTTGTCGTGCAAGAATTTTCTTATCTTTCTTCTTCTTTCTAATTTTTTTTGTTCTTTTTGTTTTTTCTTCTCTTGCTTTTTTGCTATTTCCCCCTTAATTTTTTGCTTTTGAACTTCGAGCTCTGTTTTTGTCCTGTATAATCCAAAGTATTTCTTAAGCTTGTTTCTCAAGAAAGAATTTATTTTCTCAATCTGATCTTTTCTCTTTTTTCTTGCAAGTTCCCCTCCTTTTTTCTCTGTTTGAAGCTTGAGCTCTTTTTGCTTTTCTTTCAGCTTCTGTTTTCTTAATTTTTCTTGGTATTTTTTTTCTTTTTCCCTATGCTTTTCTTCCTCGGTTTTGAACAAACCAAACTTGTCATGGAGATATTTCCTGAGCTCTTTCTTTTTTTTCAAGAACTCTACCTTTCTTTTTTCTTTTTCCAGGGCTTTCAAATGCTTCTTTTCCTGCTTCTCTTTTAATTTTTCCAGCCTTTGTTCCTGCTCTTTGAGCTGCTTTCTTTTGATTGAGAGCTCTTTTTCGTGGAATTTCTCTTCTTTTTCTTCATGCTCTTTTCTTAATTTTCTTAACCTTCTTTCTTTTTCTCTTTCTACTTCTTCTTGCGTCCTGTAAAACTTTAATGCGTGCAAGACATTCAGAACTGCCTGCTTTCTTGCTTCTCTT
>Ga0209541_10011913_pt1 | contig 13532 bp, 14 predicted proteins | sample RifCSPlowO2_01_FD_184027 | JGI IMG/M metagenome (GOLD analysis project Ga0209541, IMG submission 184027) | Groundwater microbial communities from Rifle, Colorado - Rifle CSP2_plank lowO2_0.1 (SPAdes) (version 2) | ecosystem: Environmental > Aquatic > Deep subsurface > Groundwater | place...
GCGATGCTTTCGTAAAGCAGAGGTCGCGAGTTCGATTCTCGCCTCCGGCTCATCTAAAAATTTCTTCTAAAAAATATAAGGCAAAAAAATGAGGAAGCCAATAATTGCCGCTCCCAAAGAAACCAAAAGCACAATGGAAGCGAGAAGGTCTTTTATTTTTTTGACGCGGATATCTTCAGCCGGCTGAAGAAAATCCAGAAAACGTTCCATCGCCGAATTGATGAGTTCCAAAATAAGCACCGAGAAAATCATAGCCAAAAGAACGGCTTTCTCGGTCCGGCTGGTCGGGAAATAAAACATCGCCCCAATCGTTACTGCCGCCAACAATAACATGTATTTGAACGACGGCTCCTGGACAAGAACCATTTTCATTCCTTGCCAAGCGGTCCAAAAACTCAAAAGTATATTTTTTCTGCTTTTAATGAAAGAATGCATCGGTTTTTGCTTGTTTTAAAATGAGAGTATAATGAGATTATAATATATGATTAATCAAAATGCGGCAACTATTTCTATTTACGCCGGTGTCGGGGGAGAAGACGCCAAAGACTGGGTGGAAATGTTGCTAAGAATGTATCAAAAATACGCCCAACGCCATAATTGGAAAATTCGGCTGATCAACGACAATACTCTGGAAATAATCGGAGAAAACGCCTACGAACTGCTTAAAAACGAATCCGGAGTGCATCGCTTGATTAGAATTTCTCCCTTTGACGCCAAAAAACTTCGCCATACTTCTTTTGCCCTGGTTGAAGCTCTGCCGGAACTGCCGGAATTGGAAGAAAAAAAGCTAACTATTCCCGATGAGGATTTGAGAATAGAACTCTGCCGTTCCAGCGGCCCGGGCGGTCAAAACGTTAATAAAAGAGAAACCGCGGTCCGGCTTATCCATTTGCCGACCGGTTTGGTCGCCGCCTCGCAAGCTGAACGCTCCCAGGGCCAAAATAGGGAACAAGCTCTGAAATTACTCAAGGCCAAGCTTTTTAAATTAATGACCGAGCGTCAGGAAAAAGAATTAAGCAACCTTCGGACCAAAGTAACTCCCGACTGGGGACACCAAATACGTTCCTACGTCCTTCATCCTTATCAAATGGCCAAAGACCACCGAACCGGCGTTAAAACCAGTAATGTTAATGATGTTTTGGAAGGAAATCTTGATAAATTCGTCAAAAAATGATAAAATAATAAGGCATTTATGAATGCTTCAAATATGATTACTTTCCAAAACATAACCAAAACCTATAACAAACACTCAACCGCTTTAGAAAACGTCAGTTTTAAAATAAATCCCAAAGAATTCGTTTCTATCGTCGGCCGCTCCGGGTCCGGCAAATCCACTATCGTTAAACTTATTACCGCGGAAGAAAAACCGACTAACGGAAGAATAATTTTTGATTCTTACGAAGTCAATAAATTGCGATTTTCGCAACTTCCAAAATATCGCCGGCTTATCGGGACCATCTTCCAGGACTTCCGGCTCTTAAACGGAAAAACGGTTTTTGAAAATATCGCCTTCGCTTTGGAAGTGGAAGGCCGACCCCAAAAAGAAATTAATGAATTTGTGCCTCAAATTCTCAATTTGGTTGGCTTGGATAATAAAATGCAAAGTTTTCCTTACGAATTATCCGGCGGAGAAAAACAACGCGTGGCGATTGCTCGAGCTATGATTAATCAGCCCGAAGTGATTGTCGCCGACGAACCGACCGGCAACCTTGACCCTTTTAATACCTGGGAAATAATCAAACTTCTGATGAAACTTAACGAAATGGGCAGTATCATAATTTTAGCCACCCACAATAAGGAAATTATCAACACCTTAGGTCATCGGGTTATTACCCTAAATAATGGTAAAATAATCAGAGATGAAGAACACGGTCGCTTTATTCTCACCAATTAGAAAGTAGAATTATCAAATACATTATGTTTGTCGCTTTTTCGCGGATAATTAAATACGGTTTTCAGAATTTTTTAAGAAACGGGTGGTTGAGCACGGCTACTATCGCGGTTATTTTTTTAACCCTTTTCGTTCTGCAAGGTTTGATAATTTTTAACGTCGTCGCCAAAACCGCTATCGCCTCCGTCCAAAACAAAATAGACATCAGTGTTTATTTTAAAAGCAATGCCGCCGAAGACGCGATTTTAAAACTTCAGAAATCTCTTGAGGGGTTGAGCGAAGTCAAAAAAGCGGAATATATTTCTCGAGAAAAGGCCTTAACCGAATTCCAAGCCCGCCGTAAAAACGACCCAATCGTTATTGCCGCCATCCAAGAACTTGGAGAAAATCCGCTCCTCGCTTCGCTTAACATAAAAGCTTATAACCCGAAAGAATACGCGGCTATTTCCGCTTATCTAAATAACGAATCGCTTTCTTCCATAATTGAAAAAGTGAGTTACGCTCAAAACCAAGTAGTGATTGAACGGCTGATTAATATCGTTGATGCCGCGAAACGGGGCGGAATCGTTCTCACGTTTATCATCGCCATTATCGCCATCTTGGTGACTTTCAACACTATCCGTTTGGCGATCTATTCCAACAAGGACGCTATCGGCATTATGAGATTAGTAGGCGCTTCCAATAATTTTATCAGAGGCCCTTACATTATTGAGGGAATTCTTTACGGAATTTTAGCCGGAGTCTTGAGTTTCGCCATTTTTGCCCCTTTGGTTGCCTATATCGCTCCTTACGTGGCCAGCTTCATTCCGGAAATTAATCTTCAAAATTATTTCGCCGCGAACTTTTTACGTCTTCTAAGCTATCAACTTATTTTCGGCATCGCTTTAAGCTCTATCTCTAGCTTTGTCGCCGTCCACCGTTATCTGAAAGTATAAATCTGAATTTTTACACCCATTCTTCTTCCAGTATTTCGCCTTGCAAACCGACTACCGCGTACTTAAGCGGCGCTTTTCTTTTTGATTGAGCCAGCGCCTCTTTGGCTAATTCCAATAAACCCCGGCAACAAGGCACTTGCATAATCATTACGGTTAAAGTATTTATATTGGCATCTTCCAGCCAGGACTTAATTTTTGCCACGTATTCGTCTTGGCCTTCATCTAATTTCGGGCAAGCAATGGCAATGGATTTCCCTTTCAGATATTCCGAATGAAAACCGCCCAAAGCATAGGCAACGCAATCAGCCGTCAAAAGCGCATCGGCTTTCTGATAATAAGGAGCAATCGGATTAATCAAGCGCAACTGAATCGGCCACTGCCTTAATTGCGAAGCAATTTTTTCTATTCCAGCCTGATTATCGGCCGACCCAATTTCACGAAAATCCATTGTTTTTGATCCCGGACAATTTAAATGAACATGGCCATCAACTTTCTCTGTTTCCTTAGTTCCAAATATTTTTTCGGCTTCAATAGCAACGCCTTTTTCGGCCAAGAAATTCATTGCCTGTTTTAAATAGTCATCTTGTTTATGTTCTTTCAAATGCTTAAGATGTTCAATAATCGTATTTTTGCCTTGCTTCACGATATTTTCCATTACTTTGTTTTCATCGTATTTTTCGGCCTCTCTTTCTTCAATAGTTATCGCGCCTTGCGGGCAATGGCCAATACAAGCTCCCAAACCGTCGCAAAAAAGGTCGCTTAAAAGCCGCGCCTTTCCGTCAATTATTTTAAGCGCCCCTTCCGGACAATTTGGAATGCAATCGCCGCAACCGTCGCATTTGTCGTCATCAATTTTTATAATCTGCCTTTTCATAAATTACTTTTATTCCCAACATTATATTCTGATATTAGTGTGATTTGACGAAAATCGCAAGATTGCATTTTAACGCTATTTCTTGTAGAATATTTCTGCTTATGGGGGCAAGCCCTCGCTTGAGGGTTTTTTATTTTATCTTTTATTTTTTATATTATGGAACTAAGAAATATCGCTATCATCGCCCATGTTGACCATGGCAAAACCACGCTGGTAGACGCGCTCTTGAATCAATCGGAGGAATTTAAGGCCAAAACCGGCGCGCCCAAAGAGCTTATTATGGACTCAAACGAACTTGAACGAGAGCGGGGTATTACGATTTTCTCAAAAAACGCTTCAATCAAATATCGCGATATCAAAATCAATATCGTTGACACGCCCGGCCACGCCGATTTCGGCGGCGAGGTGGAACGGATTATGCGCATGGTTGACGGAGTATTGCTGCTTGTTGACGCCAAAGAAGGGCCGATGCCTCAAACAAAATTCGTTCTCCGCAAAGCGATTCAGGCCGGCCACAAAATAATTGTCGTGATTAATAAAATTGACAAGCCCAACGCCCGGCCGGAATGGGTGTTAAACGCCACTTATGATTTATTTTTTGAACTCGGAGCAAGCGAAGCCCAGATTGAATTTCCGGTGATTTACGCTTCGGCTGTTTCCGGGAAAGCGAGTTTAAATTCCGATTTAAACGCAATGCGAAACATTGAACCGATTTTTCAAACAATCGTCAAATACATACCGGCGCCCGTCGTCAATGACGCGCAACCGCTCCAAATGCTGACGGTCAATTTGGCCTACGATAATTACAAAGGGAAAATCGCGATTGGCCGAATTTACTCCGGAGTTTTACGAAAAGGAATGGCCGTCAGCCACATCAACCGGACAGGCGAAATAAAACGGGCGGAATTAAGCGCGGTTATGCTTTTTGACGGCCTGAACCGCGTTGAGGTAAGGGAGGCCCATTCGGGAGATATCGCGGCGGTAGCGGGCATTTCCGATATTTCCATCGGGGAAACAATCGCGGATTTAAAAAATCCGGTTGCCCTGCCCATTATCCAGATCGACGAGCCGACGATTAAGATGACCTTTGCCGTCAACACTTCGCCTTTCAGGGGCAAAGAAGGACAGTATACCACCTCGCGAAACGTCAAAGAACGCCTGGAACGCGAGATTGAAACGGATGTCGCACTCGCGGTCGCGCCAGCCGCGTCTTCCGATCACTGGATTGTGGCTGGCCGCGGCGAACTTCATCTCGCGATTTTAATAGAAAAAATGCGCCGGGAGGGGTTTGAACTTGAAGTTTCAAAACCGGAAGTTATTTTTAAAGAAAAAGACGGCCGAAAAATGGAGCCCATGGAGCTTATTTCAATTGAAGTGCCCGAGAAATATTCCGGCACCGTGATTGAAATGATGGGCAAGCGTTCGGCCGTAATGAAAGATATGCGCGCGGATGCCGAAAACGTCTATATGGATTTTGTGGCGCCGACGCGCGGGCTCATCGGTTCCCGCGGCAGTTTTTTAACCAATACCAAAGGCACGGTGATTATCAACAGTATTTTTTTGGGCTATGAAGAATATAAAGGAGAAATCCTGGCCGAAACGCACGGTTCCATTGTTTCAACCGAAACGGGTGTTTCCAATAATTTCGGCTTGGTGGCGGCGCAAGGTCGCGGCAAACTTTTCATCAACGCGGGGATTCCGGTTTACGAGGGAATGGTGGTGGGCCAAAATGCCAAAGCCGGCGATATTATGGTTAATATCTGCAAAGCGAAAGAACTGACTAATTTCAGGGGGAAAAACGAAGGCCTCCAGGAACAACTGGAAGTGCCGCTTAATCTTTCGCTTGAAGACGCTTTAAGTTATATCGGCGACGACGAGATGGTGGAAATCACGCCAAAAAGCGTTCGCATCCGAAAAACCCTTTTGACGGACAATGAACGCAAAAGGGTCAAACGAAACAAAAACAACGACAGTTAATTTTTAAGCTGTTTGAATGCTATTTGCTTTAGATTACGAGACTAAACCACAAACAGTAAATAAAAAGATTTTCTTCAACCCGCTCACGTCCCTCCGCTCGCGAGCGGAGGAACTGCGCTTCCGTTTGGGTTTCAGAAAAATCTTTTTATTTACTGTTTGGGAAATAGCCATTTCGTGATTCAACATTATTTAATTGATTTCGCGACCGTGGCCACCAACTTTTTGTTAAAAATTGAGGGAATGATATTTTCCGGAGTCGGATTTTTGACCATTGAGGCAATCGCGTAAGCCGCTTTGATTTTCATTTGGTCGGTTATTTTTTTAACTTTATTATCCAGAGCGCCGCGAAAAACTCCCGGGAAAGCAAGGGCGTTATTTATCTGATTAGGAAAATCAGAACGACCGGTAGCTATGATAAACGCCCCGCCTCTTCGTGCTTCTTGCGGCATTATCTCCGGCACGGGATTGGCTAAAGCAAAAATAATGGGCTTATCAGCCATCAGCCGGATATGCCCTGACTTAATCAAACCGGGACCGGAAACGCCGATGACGGCGTCAGCGTTTTGCAGAGCGTCTTTCAACTCTCCTTTCAGGTTTTTGGGATTGGTAATTTCAGCCAGTTCTTTTTTGTAAAAATTCAAATCTTTTCGGTCCGGCGCGATTATGCCTTTCCGGTCAATGACCAGGATTTCCTTAACACCCGCTTTTTTAACCATTTTGGCGACGGCGGCGCCGGCGGCGCCCGCTCCCAAAATGACTATCTTTGATTTTTGGATTTTCTTGAAAGACGCCTTGAAAGCGTTTATCAGTCCGGCCAAAACCACAATGGCCGTGCCGTGCTGGTCATCATGCATAACCGGAATAGCTAAAGAATCAATAAGCTGTTTTTCAATATAAAAACACCTCGGCGCGGCAATGTCTTCAAGATTTATTCCGCCGAAAGCAGGGGATAAATACCGAACCGTTTTCACTATTTCATCGGGGTCTTGGGTTGCCAAAACTACCGGAAAGGCGTTGATTCCGGCGAATTGCTTAAAAATCATCGCCTTGCCTTCCATCACGGGGAGCGCTCCTTCGGGACCGATATTGCCAAGTCCCAAAACCGCCGAACCGTCGGAAACGATTAAAATCGTGTTGTTTTTAATCGTCATTTCGCCGGCGTCTTCCGGATGTTTGGCCAAATGCGAAGCGACAGTCCCGACACCGGGAGTGTAAAAAATTTTTAAATCTTCCGGCGTCGCAATCGGCGCTTTTAAAGACACCTCTATTTTGCCTTTAAGTTTCTTATGAATTTTTAACGCTTTCGCGCCGAAATCAGATTTGGTCATTAATGGCTTTTATTTTATGAGCTATGCCATGAGTCGGACTTTTTCTTTCGTCAATTTTAAGCATCAGATAAATCCTGTTATGAGAGGCGATTAATTGATTCCGGCACTTGGTGAATAATTTTATTATTTGCCCCCATTCTCCTTCCACGGCAGTGCCCATGGCGCCAAGCTGATACTTCAAACCGCTTTCTTTTATCACCTTCACCGTTTCGGCCACTGATTGGCTCAAACTTTCTCCTTCCCCAATCGGAAAAGCCGAAATTTCCGCCACCACCATTTTTTTAATTTGTTTTTTCATATATCATATAAATATATCATATAAGTATGATAAAACGTCTTTGAATATCAGAATAGGGGAGTTTGATTTTGGTATAATTATAATACAACTCAAAGGTCGCTTAGAAATCTTATAATTCTATGCAAAAACTTAATAAAAACGCGGTAGGTCTGGCATTGGGATCGTTGGTCGCGTTAGCTCATTTAGGCTGGCTTATTCTTATCGGCATTGGGTTGGCCAAGCCCTTATACGACTTAATACTCAAACTTCACCACATCTCGCTATCCTATGCCATTCTGCCTTTGTCCTTGGGGTTATCCGTCGGTCTTCTGGCGCTTACTTTTGCTGTCGGTTATGTGTTCGGCTGGGTCTTCGCCACTTTTTGGAATAAGTTTAGTGAATGATTAATCATAAAGTCTCTTAATCTCGCCGACTAACTCCGAAAATCCGGGCTGATTAAAATGCTTTCTGTTTTTAAATATCATTATCTTTGCTTTTGGCAAAGCATGTTTGTATTTTTCAAAATCAGCGAACGGGACAAAAGGATCATCTTTGCTGTGGCAGATAAACACTTGGCCGCCTTGTTTTCGCAGTTTCTCCAGATTTTTAGGCAAGATAAAATCACCCAGAGAATATTTTGAGTTTTTGTCGCGGTAAGGCGCGGCGACCAAAAAAGTGGCCAATATCTTTTTAGGAAACTTGTTTTCGGACAAATATTTGGCCAGAAAAATCCCGCCCAGCGAATGTCCGATTAACGTCAGATTATTCTTTAAAAATGGCCGCAGTTTATCAAACATAATTTCCCATTCATTATATTTGGCATTCATGGAGTTCGGCATTTTGGGCAAAATCATCTCAAAATTTTTCCCAAGTTTTTCACCTAAGGTATCTTTCCATCCTTTCGTTTTGAGTCCTTCAAAACTGAATTCGTAGTTTTTCAAAAAAGCAAGATATTCCTTATAAGCGCCAAAAGCATCTCCGCCGTGAATGACTATAATTTGTTTTTTCATAAAATTAGCCGTTAGTGGTTGGCCGTTAGCGATGATCGTTAATAATTAGCTTAATTTATTTATCAATTCCCATCAAGCTTGACTTTTCTTTTATTAAATTATATGTTATAATAATAGATGTGAAACAATCTTCCGGTTTTTACAATCTCGGTATCGCGCCGAATATCTTGGAAATTCTTGGCAAACTGGGCTTTGAAACGCCTACGCCTATTCAGGAAAAATCTATTCCTTCAAGCATTGAAGGCAAGGATTTGGTTGGCATAGCTCAAACTGGCACGGGTAAGACCCTGGCTTTCGCCATTCCGATGATTCAAGCCGCCCTTAGCGGCAAAAGCGGTCTTGTGGTTTTACCAACCAGAGAACTGGCCTTGCAGGTTAATAAAGTATTTGATGAAATCGGCGGTCCGCTCCGGGTGAAAACGGCGGTTTTAATCGGCGGCGAATCAATTCGGCGCCAGATTTTCTCGCTCCAAAGGAATCCCCACATCGTCATCGGCACGCCGGGCCGAATCATTGACCATCTTCAGCAAAAAACCGTTTCGTTTAGAAATGTCAAAATTCTCGTGCTTGACGAAGCGGACCGGATGCTGGACATGGGTTTCGCGCCCCAATTAAAACAAATCCTTCAAGAAGTGCCTCGCGAAAGGCAAACAATGCTTTTCTCGGCAACCATGCCCCAGGATATTTTTAAAATGGCCCAGACCTATATGAAATTGCCTTTGCGGGTTGAGATTGCCCGACCGGGCACGACCGTTGATAAAGTGACGCAAGAACTTTTCTTCGTCAACAAACCCGACAAGCCCCGTCTTTTGGAAAAAATTCTTTATGAATATCGCGGCTCGGTTTTGGTTTTTTCCCGAACAAAATTCAACGCCCAAAGAATTGCCGCCAATGTTCGCGCCATGGGCCACACGGCCGCCGAGATTCATTCCAATCGCTCGCTTGACCAGCGTCGGGAAGCGCTTGATGGATTCCGAAACGGCAAATACCGTGTTTTGGTTGCCACGGATATTGCCGCGCGGGGCATTGACGTGAAAGGCATTGAGCTTGTTTTAAATTTTGACTTGCCGCAAAGTTCAAACGACTATGTCCATCGGATTGGCCGCACGGCTCGAGCCGGGGGCGCGGGCCACGCTATTTCTTTCGCGACGCCGGACCAGAGAAACGATATTCGGGACATTGAACGTCTTATCCGCGCCACATTACCGCTTTCTAAACTACCCGAACTTCCGCCGGCGCGTAAAACCGATAAACTTCCTGAAAGGCCAGAAAGACTCCAGAGACCAGGCCGGTCAGATTCCCGCCATGTTTTCAGACGACCTTTCAAATCGCGTTCTTCCTATCGTTATTAACAATGACTGCCCGCCACGAAACCGGTTGTCCAGCATAATTACAAACTATACCCGCCCCCAATAATTCCCGGCAACGCAAAGGAATAGCTTTCAACAATAAAGAAAGGCGGGTTCGCGTGTCGCGGCTAACGCTGTGGTTGAGCGTATTTTCACTAATAAATTACCGACCATTAGGATCCTAAATCCAATTCTTGGGTTATTTTTATTTCTTTTATGAATTCCGGCATATGGCTCACCAAAATCATGGCGCCGCCATACATTTGAAGCGCCTTGGCGATAATCGGAAGATGGCGAAAATTGATGTGATTGGTGGGCTCATCCAGAATAAGAAGACCGGGTCTTTGAAGAATAAGACGCGCGAAAGAAAGAAGTCCTTTCTGACCTTCGGATAAATGCTCCACGCGCGTTTGCATCATTTCGGGGCCGATCAGAAATCCGGCCGCCATAGACCGGATAGAATGTTCGGTGACGTCAGAACGTTCGGCAATAGCGCCGATAAGCGATTGATACACCGTTTCCTCAAAATTGAGAGTTGAAAAATCTTGCCGATAAAAACCGATTCTGGTTCCTTCCGCGATTTCCGCGCCTTTTGCCTTCCCGGAAGCCAGCATTTCCAGCAAAGTCGTCTTCCCGATTCCATTCGGTCCTTTAAGTTCCAACTTATCTCTCCGCTTCAAATTAATGGCTACTTTTTTCGTTATCGGCTTATGGCCCCGCATAACGGAAACCTTGGTAAGATTGACAATGTCGCCCGCGATATCTTCCTGGCAGGGGATTACAAACGGACGAATTATTTTATCCTCCTGCCGCTCTTCAATTTCTTCTTCCTCAATCAATTTTATTTTTTCCCGCATTTTCTTCGCCACATCGCGCATATGCCCTCCTTTTTGGGCGAAAAAACCCACCTGTTCCTTTCGATGTTCCACTTCTTTGGCTTTGCGAACCGCCGCGCGGCGTTCGCGTTCAATACGCTGGGTGATTTCCGCCACTACTTTAAAATAGTTTCCCGTGTATTGTTCTATCTTTTGGTTAAAAGAATCCAAATACAGCACTCCGTGCGTGAAAGCGTTTAAAAATTGAGCGTCGTGCGAAATAGCAAGACAGGTTTTTTGATAATCAATGAGAAATTTCGTGAGATGTTCAATGCCCGCTCTATCAAGATTATTGGTAGGTTCGTCCAATAATAAAAGGTCGGGGTTTTGAATAAGAGCGAATGCCAGCAATAAACGAGCCTGCTGGCCGCCCGAAAAAACGCGAATCTTTTTTTCAAGCGGAGCGTGAAGGTTTACCACTTCAAAAATGTTTTCAATTCGCCGATCAATATTATAAATAGTTTGCCCGGGGAACGCTTCCTGAAAAAATTCGCGCACGGTCAAATCCATCTGCTCGCGGGGGATTACCTGTTTCGCCAGCGCGATGGTGGCCCCCTCCCGACAACTTACCGACCCCTCGTCTTGTTTCACTTTTCCCGTAATCAGCTTAAAAATCGTGGTTTTGCCGGCGCCGTTCTGGCCCATCAGCGTAAATTTTGCTCCCTGGCGCAAACCGAAAAAAGCCTCCCTCAACAGGGGTTTCTTGTGACTAAAACCGAACGATACGTTATCAAAACGCAAAACAACGTCGCCGTGTGTTTGGGCCATAGCTTAGAGAATAAACGTTTTCAAACGTTTTGTATAGCGGCGCCTCGTCATTTACGAATAGCCAATGAAAAGATTAAAAAAATATTATTTTTCTGATTTTATTTTGTTTAAAATCTCCTTTACTTTTTCCAAGCTGTTCCAGTCATAAACAGAAACCGGAAAAACATTTTTATTGATTTTCTTCAAAGCAACGATTTTCTTTTTTATTTCTTTTTCCGGCACCATATCGCTTTTGCTTAAAAATACATATTCGGTTTTTTTCAAAAGCTCTTTGTTATATGCTTTGAGCTCATTTTTGATTATTTTATAATCTTTAACTGGGTTTTCCGATTCGGCGGAAATTAAATGAAGAAGTATTTTGACGCGCTCAATATGGCGAAGAAATTTTATGCCCAAGCCCTTGCCAACAGACGCGCCTTCAATGAGCCCGGGGATATCCGCCAGAATAAGTTCGTAATAAACTCCCAGGTTCGGCTCTAAAGTCGTGAAAGGATAATTGGCAACCTTGCTTTTTGCCATGGTCAGCTCGTTCAACAAACTGGATTTTCCCGCGTTCGGCAGACCGATAAAACCCGCGTCGGCGATAAGCTTGAGTTCAAGCCTCGCCGTCAAACGCTCGCCGGGCAGACCTTCCTGGAATTGCTTGGGAGTGGTGTTAGTCGCGGAACGAAAATGAAAATTGCCTTTCCCGCCGCGGCCGCCTTTCGCGATAAATATTCTCTCGCCGATTTTCAACACCTCTTCGGTTTCGCCGGTTTCAATTTTTTGGATTATCGTTCCCACGGGAACTTTCAAAATGACATCGCCGCCGTCAGAACCGTCTCGGAATTGCCCTCTCCCGTTTCCGCCGTCTTCGGCCTTGATGTTTTTTTTGTGCCTAAACTGACCCAAGGCGTTCAAATCGGAAACGCCTTCAAAATAAACACTGCCGCCTTTCCCGCCATGACCGCCAACCGGCCCCAAACTCATCATATTTTTATTGAAAGCCACGGCGCCTTTCCCGCCATTTCCGGCTTCCACTTTGATTGTTACGTCGTCTATCAACATATAAAGATTATATATTATTGGTTGTCCCTCCTGAATAAAATCCGAACTTTTTAACAAACCAACCTCGACGAATGACCGCCTCCGCTTTGCTCCGGCGGAACGCTCGGGCACGGCGGAATCACACACACACACACCTCGCGTCGCTTTGCGACGCTCCGAATTTTAGCGAAAAGTTAATTTTAATTTATTTTTTCGACGGGTCTCGAGCGCACCAGCGTCTCTAAGATACTTATGCCATGTCCGCGGACATTATAGAGGTTTTTCCAGATAGTTCTTTATAACAAATTTGACACTCTCCCTAAGACCGATATTCTCTGGGGTAAAACAAAGTATATCTGGAAATCCAATAAGTTCTTCATTCCATCTTTTGTCATTTAATTCGAGATGCTGCTCTTCAATAAATTTATAACTTTTCTTATAGGTTCTTTTTATGTCCGGGCTAATTCCGTCTAAATCCGGGACTATCACGGCTTGAATTCTTATTATGAGATCCTTCCTTACTTCAATTCCCGTTGGTAGATCACTTCTTGTAAAAAAGGTGCTCGCTGTAATTAAAATTCCCTGCGGAGGTATTCTATAACGATTACCCCGGCTATTGTAGTTCAACTCACGACTTTTTTGATTTTGTTTGAAAAACGAATGGAAAGTTATTATACCTGGCGTAGGTGATAAATTATAAAAAGCGAAACTACTTCCGCCATCTTTATGATAAATCAAGAACATTTCTATAGAAGGTATTATTTGATACTCCGCTATTTTTGCGGTTGCAAATGCCTGAATTCCAATAGCTAGGGCGGTTACAATGAGCACTAGAGAAGAAAGGATTAATCCTAAATCAATTTCTCCTACAAATAGTAGACGAAGATTGAAAACTGCTAATATCAAACAAATTATTATAAAGATTTTTTCTTTTTTCATAGCTGATAATTTGCTAACAAATGCATCATATAACAGAAATTCCCCATTGTTAAGTGGAGTGTTTTTGTTCAAAAAACAAATTCTAGTGGAGGCAAATAGATCCGAACTATTTGAAGTACGATGCTCCTCGAGCGGGATAACCTATCACGAGTTGGCTGTCTGTCCTGAACAAAATCCGAACTTTTTTCCAAACTAATCCCGACTAAGGAAGCCGCCCCGCCGCCGCTCGCTACCACTCGCCGCACCACAGAAAAATACTCTTTGCTCTTTTCATTTTGCGCGC